>Ga0302314_10012723_pt1 | contig 14522 bp, 12 predicted proteins | sample III_Palsa_N2_3_FD_200533 | JGI IMG/M metagenome (GOLD analysis project Ga0302314, IMG submission 200533) | Peat permafrost microbial communities from Stordalen Mire near Abisko, Sweden - III_Palsa_N2_3 | ecosystem: Environmental > Terrestrial > Soil > Palsa > Peat permafrost | place: Sweden... | reverse complement strand
CGGCATGACCGCCAATCAGCGCGATCGACTTGAGCGATCCGGACAGCGGCAGCAGCTCGTGCTCGTTACGCAACAACACGGCGCCCGCTTCTTCCGCGCGCAAGGCGACCTCGCCATCAGCGGCAAAATCGATGGGCGCTGCCTTTGCCGGCTGATCGATCACCCCCACGGCAAACATGCTACGCAGAATGCGTCGAACCATATCGTCGACGCGCGACTGCGGCACCTCACCGGAAGCGATGGCCGCGCGCAGCGGCTGGTCGAAATACACCGTCGGGTCGAATACTTCGCCCGCCGATTCCTGATCGAGCCCGGCCAGCGCGGATTTGCCGGCGCTATGCACGGCGCCCCAGTCGGACATCACATAACCCGGATAGCCCCAGTCGTGCTTCAGCACGGTGTTGAGCAACCAGTCGTTTTCACAGGCGTATACCGCATTGAAGCGGTTGTAGGCGCACATCACCGAACCGGGATGGCCGATGCCGATGGCGATCTCGAACGCCAGCAGATCGGACTCGCGCGCGGCGGGCTCGTCGATCTGCGCGCTGAGCGTATTGCGCCCGGTTTCCAGTGCATTGAGCGCGTAGTGCTTTACGGTGGCGATGACTTTTTGATCCTGCACGCCACGCACCGCGTTACCCGCGATGGTGCCGGCCAGCAGCGGATCTTCGCCGGCGTATTCGAAATTGCGGCCATTGCGCGGATCGCGTTCAAGGTCGACACCACCGACCAGCATCACGTTGAAACCTTTTTTTCTTGCCTCACCGCCGATCATCGCGCCGCCAGCGTAGGCGATCTGCGGATCGAAGCTGGCAGCCGTCGCCAGACCGCTGGGCAGCGACGTCGCACCGCCGCTCTTGTCGGCTTTTGCTACGCCCAGTCCAGCGTCAGTCTCCTGCAATGCCGGCAGGCCGAGGCGAGCCAACGCCGGTACGTAACCGGCCGAAGTAAGCGCACCTGATGGCATCGCCCTGCCCTGACTCGGTTGACCGAAGTCGGCTCGGATCAACCGGAACTTTTCATCTTGCGTCATCGCCTTGAGCACCAGCACGGCACGCTGATCCGGCGACAGCGATGTGTTCATCCACGGTCTGGTCGCTGAAACCGTAGCTGCAGTTACTGATGCCGTGGCAACGAAGCTGCCGGCAATAAGCAATCCAGTTCGAAAGTACCGAGCACGTAGCAAAATGAATTCCCTTGTCGTTCGAATCGAGCACAAGGATGCCACGCTGCATGGACCAAAGTTTGTGAACAAGCATCAGCAGGCCCGCATGAGATACATATGGCGGACGACGCAAATGTTTCGCAGAGGGAAATTTGCCCGCAACAAAAAAACCGCACGATGGCGGGTCTTCAGGGCTGCTTGCAGCCACGACGCAATGGAGGCCTAGGTCGGAATCGAACCGGCGTACGCGGCTTTGCAGGCCGCTATGCTAATAACAAAAACAATAATTTACGTCATTTGACACTCAGTTTGCCACGCATCCAGATATCGGTCATTGCGACAGGCCGGGGGGACGCGAGGCCACGAACTAGTAGAGCGCGTCGCTGGACATTTCTGATTGCCCTATGTCAAAGGCGAAGCCGTAAGCTTTGCAAACGGATTTGACCAAATCTAGGAACCAAGGCTGAGATCCAGGCGCGACTTGGACTCCTTGAATTAGCTGATGCAAGTTGACTGAGATGCCAATACCGTTCGCTAAGATTCCAGGGTGTTCCCAAGGCTCTGCCTCATCGGCAGGAAAACGCGTGACGATAGCGCGGATCTCTTTTTCGTGCTCGTAGCTTCGTCTCTTGTGCAAGAACGGAACCATCATGTTGCCAGTCTGAATTGAGTCCGATTCGTAATTTATGTATGTCACCTTTCCGATTCTGACCGGCTCAGGATCATTAATTGAGTCGCGGAGCTGACTATAAGTAGACCTAACCGCAATCCCTTCATCACTCTTGAGATAGAGTTTCCACATCGCAGCGGATTCGCCATCGTTCATATGCCAGCAATTTATGGCATTGCATTTGACAAACGTCCGGTTCGCCCTCCTACGTTCTTCAGTATTCGCATGCCTGACAACTTGTGCCGACTCAGTCATATACGGCAGCAGCCATTCGCCGTTAGTCGCATTCGGGCGCGGAAGCGAGCCCTCGAATGGGTCTTCCAATTTGTCTGCGCGGCAGAAATATAGGCGTTCTGTGTCGAGCAACGAGACGAATTTTGTAAAGTCCATGTAGCGCCAAATCGTATCGCCTTCATTTTCTGGGGCCATAAAGTACTTGTGGGCTTCGAACATTGTTGTACCCCCTTCCTATTTCGTTGCGTCAAATCTAACAAAACGCCACTGGGCAGCCGCGCTTACTATCTCCGTCAGAAGCGTGCTAGTTTTTCATCGTAGGGCTTTTCTGACGTGACGGCTTGCAGTCCACGCGCCAAGACAAATGGCGCTAGACTCAGGTCAAGCGGAGCATGGAGCGCAGATTTATGCATAGCCAAAGCATGGCTGAACCGGACAACACGCCGCCGAGCTGTGGACTATCCAGCCGCGTCTGCAGGTGCCCATTCGCTGTGCTCCTCATCGACACGCTGACGACACGTCGGTGGCTCAGGCAGTGAGGCCGTGAAACTGTGCTATCGGTCGATGACCAGCCCCACCTGCTCTGGGACGATGGTGGCCGAACACTTTCTATAGAGGCAGAAATTCCATGCTCAACCGCGTGACTGCAGTGCTGCTCATTTCTCTGACCATGATCACTTATCTATGAAGATACAGTCTACACACGCGATGAAGCTTCTCTTTGCGCTGGGCCTTGTAGGTCTATCGCCTTGCGCCCTCGCTGCCAGTTTCGATTGCAACAAGGCCGCGAGCGCCACCGAAAAGTTGATCTGTAGCGATGCCGAGACATCCGCGCTGGATGGCAAGCTGCAGCAAGCCTACAAGGCGGCACTGGCGGCGGCGTCAGAAGCGACTGACAAAAAGGCGTTGGCTAAAGAACAGCGCAACTGGATCACGTACACCCGTGGCATTTGCCAAGATACGGCCTGCCTACGACAGGTTTATACCGCCCGCATCGCCGTGTTGGCGCGCAATGAAAAAAACATTGAGAACGATGCGTCCTACTGCACAAAGCCCAGCGGCTATCAAGGCGGTGCCCGTGATTGTGGCGTCAGTGCGCAGGCTTACCGAGATCCCAACGACCACACCGACTCGTTCAATCAATCCCTTGCAAAGCAAAAGCAAAGCGGTCGCATTATCGGTTGCAGTCGGTTGGTCGACCTCTGGGATGGGACTCATATTGGTCCAGGGCGTGGCGAGCAGACTTTTGGTGGCTACTGCGTCTTGCAAAATGGCACGCAACGCCAGAGCGTGGCGATCTGCAACGACGACATGGTTGGCGATTTCCAGATGCAGCCGGTCACCCCGCAGGGCATGTCCGACACACACTTGATCGACTTCAGCTACAACTGTTCCGGGAGTTGACCTCCCTACGCTAACCAAAAAGATTTTGACTATGTCGAATAGCGCGACCATCACCCCCGAACAACTGCGCACCGTTCTTATTGCCACCGAGTTAGGAGGCAAGCCGGGCGATTCTGATCACTTTTCATATGCCCAACTCGGCAGCAGTTCCTCTTCGTTTGGCCAGATGCAATTTGATGTTGATGCCAATCCCGCCGCGCGGACATTCTTGACGGACAATGGATTCAATGCCGCCGATATCGCTACGTTGAGGATACACGGACCGCTTTCGGACAAAGATCAGGCTTCGCTGGATACCAAGTTGCAGGCGGTCCCGCAAGACAAGCTGGATCAATTTACCAACCAACAGCTGGATGTCACCATTGGGCGCGTGGGCGACATCATTGATAATGTGCGCAAACAAAATCCAGCGGCTGCCGACGCCATGGTCACAGACGCCAAATTGCAATTAGGCGTCGCCGATTACGCGAACCAGTTCTCCTCCCGACATGACAATCAGCTTGTTGGCTTTCTGGCGGGGAAACCGGAACAAGGGATACAAGCGGGCAACCCGCCGACCCGAGAAGATATGCAGAACTTTATCGGTTCGACGTCATACGGTCGCGATCCGGCCAATGCCCGTGGCATCGCAGGCCGCGAAGAACACTTCAACGAAGCAACGGCCGAACTCAAACTTGGCCCTGCTACAAAAGCCCACGGCCATGCTTCAGACAAGGCTGGGTCAATCCTCAAACAAGGTGCACACAGCGAAGCCGTAGGCGAATTACAAGGTCAATTGCGCGATCTCGGCTACAAGGATCACAACGGCAACCCGATCAATCCCGACAACTCTTTCGGTAATGATACGAAGGCTACCGTCCAGGCGTTCCAGAGCAACAACGGACTAGCCCCCGATGGCGTTGCTGGCCCCAACACCCTGAAGGCGCTCAAAGAGCAGGAACAGGCGCTGTCGAATAATCGAGGGCCATATGTTGATCCTGCCAAGGCTCCCCTCTTAAACGATCCCGCGAATCCCGATCACAAGCTATTTCAGCAGGCGTACGACGGCGTAAAGAAGCTGGATGCCCAGCATGGCCGCGCACCGGACCAGCATAGCGCGAACTTAGCCGGCGCCTTGACGGTCGAGGCCAAGGCACAGGGCTTGAAGCGGATCGATACGGTTGCGCTGAGCGATGATGGCTCAAAGGCGTTTGCTGCTCAGAGCGTCATCTCTGGCGCGTTCAAGAACGTTGCCGGTGTCGAGACAGCCCAGGCGGTCCATATACCCATGGAACAAAGCACGCAGCAGATGGCGCAGGTCAACCAGAATTTGCAACAGCAGGCACAGGTGCAAGCTCAAACGCAGATGCAGAACCAAGCCCCTCAAGCCCCCCAAGGGCCGCAGATGGGCGGCCTTGGTCATTGATATCTAAGATCGATTTCCAAAAAAGAAGACCCGCCACCTGGCGGGTTTTTCTTTTGAAGAAACACTTGTTACTGATCGTTTATCGGTATACGATAAATCTATGATAAAGACCTTCGGCGACAAGGACACACAATCGCTATTCGAAGGCATTCGCGTTCGCAAGTTCATCAACTTCGAAGGTCCGGCGCGGCGCAAGCTGGCCTATCTTGACGCAGCCGCAGTGCTCAACGATTTGCGCGTGCCACCGGGCAACATGCTGGAAACGCTCAAGGCCGACCGCGCAGGACAGCACAGTATTCGTATTAATGATCAATACCGCGTTTGCTTTACATGGTCAGACGGTCACGCATACGGCGTTGAAATCGTCGACTACCACTAGAAAGCGACACTAGGAAAGCAAGGCAAGCAAGGCGACACAAGTAAGGCAACAGCAGAATAGCCCAGAATAGGCAGGAGAACGACAAAATGAAGACCAAGACCAGCGCACTTTCACCGATTCATCCCGGCGAAATTCTGCGCGAAGAATTTATGATTCCGCTCGACTTGTCGAGCAATGCGCTTGCAACCGCCATAGGCGTCACCGCAGCGCGCGTCAATGAGATTGCAAAGGAAAAGCGCGGCATCACTGCTGACACCGCGCTCAGGCTCTCGCGCTACTTCGGCACAACCCCTGACGTATGGCTCAACCTACAACAGCGGTTCGAACTGGAAAGCGCACGCCTTACCATCGCTCGCGAGCTTGAACGGATTCAGCCGCGGGCGGCGTGAATCATTCGAACTCGGGATTTAGCTCTGAGTTAGAACAGGCCGCCGGACACCACCGGCTCATAGTTTGTGATCATCAGCTCGCTGCTCTCCGCTGGCGTTCCTTGCTTGTTGGCCATGCTGTAGCGTATCCGCAGCGGCCTCATGTGCATGCCGTAGAACGCGGCCCGAGTGTCTGGTTGGTCATTGATGCTCACCATCACATTAGCCCTTGCACGACCGCATGAACGCGGCCATGGCCAGGCTAAGGTTTCATCGATGCGCAGTAGGTTGATCGGTGGTGCGGTGGTCGCGGTGCCAAAAGTCCTGCCGGCGACCTTGCCGCTGAGTGCACGATGCTGCAGATAGCGGCAAAGGCCGGATTTCACCTCCAAACTGCCGGATTTCAGGCAAAGAAAAGGCACCCTAAGGCGCCTAATTCTTTGATCGCAATGGAGGCCTAGGTCGGAATCGAACCGGCGTACGCGGCTTTGCAGGCCGCTGCATGACCACTCTGCCACCAGGCCATTGCGTGTCACTTCGCGATCATCATCAACGCATCTCGATGATCGCAGGTGCTTCTAAAAAACAAAACCCCGGTAGTCCGAGGCTTTGCTGAAAACTGGAGCGGGAAACGAGACTCGAACTCGCGACCCCGACCTTGGCAAGGTCGTGCTCTACCAACTGAGCTATTCCCGCAACTGAGCGACCAATAATAGCAGAACCAAGCCGCCTGTGAATACCTCGTGCGCCAATTGCCTGCATGACTTTCCGCTTATTTAGCGCCCAACACCGTGGCAAACCCCTTAAACAACAAAGCCCCGAACATGTCGGGGCTTTGTCTGAAATTCTGGAGCGGGAAACGAGACTCGAACTCGCGACCCCGACCTTGGCAAGGTCGTGCTCTACCAACTGAGCTATTCCCGCACTGCAGCCGCGCATTCTAATACGTGAACCGGGATCGTCAACCCCTGCACAACCAATCAGGCTTCAGCAAAGTCGCGCCGTGAAGCTCACGCCTCACGATCAGGCGGGTTACGCTGTGGGGGCACTGGCATATCCCCACGAAGTATCGGCCACGCCGCGCGCAGGTAATACACGCCCGACCAGATGGTGAGAATGCCGGCGATCACCAGCAAACCTTCGCCGATGTGATACAGCCGCAGCGCAGTGGCTTCTTTCTCGTGCTGCACGATCAACACGACCAGCGCGACCATCTGCATGATGGTCTTGAGCTTGCCGACAAAGGCCACCTTCACCGTGGCACTCATGCCGATTTCAGCCATCCATTCGCGCAATGCCGACACGCTGATCTCGCGCCCCACGATCACCGCCGAGGTCAGTGCCAGCAGGATGCTCGACCAGCCGCTGGTGGGGTCGGACTCCACCAGCAGAAACAGCGTCACCGCCACCATCAGCTTGTCAGCGACCGGATCGAGAAACGCGCCAAAGGCCGATGTCAGATTCATCCGCCGCGCCAGAAAACCGTCCAGCCAGTCGGTAATCGCCGCCAGCACGAAGACGATCGCCGCCGTGATGTTGTGTCCCGGAAATGGCATGTAAAACACCGCGACCATCACCGGCAGCAACGCGACGCGGAAGAGGGTCAGCCAGGTGGGCAGGTTGATGCGCATGAAAGGTCCAATGGTTTGCCGCAGTGTCGCATGGTGGGAAGTCAGCGGATGAACAAAAACTTCAGACTGCCAAATGAAAGTGAATAACCAGCGCGCCGATCAGGCATGCAGGCTGGCGTAAATGCGCTCGGCCAGACCGCGATCGATACCCTTGACCGACATCAGCTCCTCGACCCCCGCGCCTTCGACGCCGGACAGACCGCCGAAGGCCTTGAGCAGCGCCGAACGACGCCGCGCGCCAATACCGGGCACGTCCTCCAGCACGCTGCGCTCGCGCGCCTTTTCGCGCCGCTTGCGATGGCCACTGATGGCAAAGCGATGCGCCTCATCGCGCACGGCTGCGACCAGATGCAGCGCCGGCGACGACGACCCGGGGTGGAGTTCGCGTCCAAGACTGCCCGCGACCTTGCGCGCCAGCACCAGAGTTTCCTCGCCCGCACGTCGGCCCGGTCCCTTGGCCACGCCGACCACCTCGATGCCGGTCACGCCAAGCTCGCTTAGCACGTCCATAGCTTGGGCGACCTGTCCGTTGCCGCCATCGATCAGCAATACATCCGGCTTGGCTCCTTCGCCGTCGGCAACTTTGCGGAAACGGCGGGTCAGCGCCTGATGCATGGCGGCGTAATCGTCGCCCGGCGTGATACCAGCGATATTGAAGCGGCGGTAATGGGATTTCTCAGGCCCTTCCGGACCGAACACCACGCAAGAGGCCACCGTCGCCTCACCCATCGTGTGGCTGATATCGAAGCACTCGATGCGCCGCGGTGAAAAGTCCAGCTCAAGCACTTTCTTCAGATCCTCAAAGCGTGTGCCCAGAGTCTGCCGGCTGGCCAGCCTTGCCGTCAGCGACGCGCGGGCATTGCGCTGGGCCATCTGCAGGAACTGTGCACGATCACTGCGCACGCTCGATTTCAACTCCACCACGTGACCCGACTGCTGCGTCAGCAGCTCGGCGAGGATGTCCTGATCGGCAATCGGCTCACCGAGAATCAGTTCGCGTGGCACCGGTCGATCCAGGTAGTACTGCGCGATGAACTGCGCCAGCACGTCGGGCGATTCGGCATCTTCGAGCGGCAGCCGCGGAAAGAAATCGCGCGTACCCAGGCTGATGCCGTTGCGGAAAAACAGCACGCTGACGCAGGCGATGCCGGACTCGATACTGCAGGCGATCACGTCCATGTCGGCGCTGGCGCCCTGCACGTGATGCTGCGCTTGCAGCTGGCGCAGCGCGGCAACCTGATCGCGCAGGATAGCCGCGCGTTCGAACTGCAGTGCCCTGCTCGACTGCTCCATCGCTTCACCCAGTTCATCGAGCACGGCGTTGCTGCGGCCTTCGAGAAACATCTGCGCATGACGGACGTCGCTGGCGTAATCGTCCACACCGATCAGCTGCACACATGGCGCTGTGCACCGGCCAATCTGGTACTGCAGACAGGGGCGCGAACGGTTGCGGAAATAGCTGTCCTCGCACTGGCGCACCTTGAACAGTTTCTGCATCAGACTGAGACTTTCGCGCACCGCGTAAGTACTTGGGTACGGCCCGAAAAACTTGCCCTTGAGATTCTTCGCGCCACGATGAAACGCCAGCCGCGGATAATCTTCGCCGGCAGACAGATAAATATACGGATAGCTTTTGTCATCGCGCAACAGGATGTTGTAACGCGGCTTGAGCGACTTGATCAGCTGCGATTCCAGCAACAGCGCCTCACCCTCGGTCCGCGTCAGCGTAATTTCGACACGCGCGATTTGCGCGACCATCGCGGCGATGCGCGGCTCCATCCGCGGCTTCAGGAAATAACTGCCGACGCGCTTCTTGAGATTGCTGGCTTTGCCGACGTAAAGCAGCTCGCTTTCGTCATCGAAATACCGATAGACGCCAGACGAGGTGGTCAGCGTCTGAACAAAGACTTTGCCGTCGAACAGCTGCGGTGTAATCGCCTGCATAAGGAGACTTTAGCGCGCCGTGCCGGTTGATGACGACGCCATCAACGACTCGCCGTGGCGGAGTCGACCAATCAAACCATCCACACCCTGCTCCGCCAACTTCAACACGTGACGGAATGCATCAAGGCCTTCGTAATAGGGGTCGGGCACGATGGGCGAGGCATACTGATCCAGCCGGGCCGCATCAAGAAACAGGCTCACGCGATTCTCGTATTCGGCGGGACTGTGCCCACGCAACGCGGCGAGATTGTCATCGTCCATCGCCAGGATCGCGTCGAAGTGACTGAAATCATCCGCTGTCAGCTGCCGCACGCGATGCTCGAGCAGGCTGTAGCCCGCTTCTTCGGCAACGCGTATCGAACGGGAATCCGCACCCTGCCCCACGTGCCAGCCTCCGGTACCGCAGGAATCCACCTCAACCGACAACCCCGCGTCGGCAAACCGCTGGCGAGCGACCACAGCCACCAGCGGCGAGCGGCAGATGTTGCCCAGACAGACGAAGAGTATCGATGAGGTCATGGTGTGAATGTATTCGGGACTGCCACTGTGGTTTTAGATGGGGCCTCACACACCGCGGGCAAGGACTGCGGCACGTGATTGAGCCATGTTGCGCACTGCGGAACATCGCTGGCATCGGGCAGGCTAAAATGGGCATTGGCCCACGTCAAAGGAAACATCGAGTGATCATTCATCCCAAGGTTCGAGGCTTTATCTGCATCACCGCGCACCCCGTGGGCTGCGAGAAGAATGTGCAGGAGCAGATCCAGACCACCGAGGCGCAGGGCAAGCCGTCGGTCGGCCCCAAGCGCGTGCTGGTGATTGGAGCTTCCACCGGCTATGGGCTGGCCAGCCGCATCACGGCGGCATTCGGCTATGGCGCGAAGACCCTTGGTGTGTTCTTTGAAAAGCCTGGTACCGAAAAATGCGGCACGGCGGGTTGGTACAACGCTGGCGCCTTCGACAAGCTGGCCAAACAGGCCGGCCTGTTCAGCAAATCGATCAACGGCGACGCGTTTTCCGATGAAGCACGCCAGCACGCCATCGAGATCATCCGCAACGAAATGGGCGGCCAGATTGATCTGGTGGTCTATTCGCTCGCCTCACCTGTGCGCAAGCTGCCCGGCAGCGGTGAACTGAAGCGTTCGGCGCTGAAGACTATCGGCGAGGTTTATACCGCCACCACGGTCGATACCAACAAGAATGCGGTGGTCGAAGTGTCGGTGGAGCCGGCCACGGAGCAGGAAGTGGAAGACACCGTCGCCGTGATGGGCGGCGAAGACTGGTCGCTATGGATCGACGCGCTGAGCGAAGCCGGCGTGCTGGCGGACAACGCGAAAACCGTCGCCTATAGCTACATCGGCACCGAAATCACCTGGCCGATCTACTGGCACGGCGCACTGGGCCGGGCCAAGCAGCATCTCGATCGCACCGCCAGCGATTTGCGCGAGCGGTACAAGGCGAAAGGTCTCGACGCCAACGTGGCCATGATGAAGTCCGTCGTGACCCAGGCCAGCGCGGCGATTCCGGTGTTGCCGTTGTATATCGCGCTGGTATTCAAGGTGATGAAGGAAAAAGGCCTGCACGAAGGCACCATCGAGCAGGCCAACCGCCTGTTCCGCGAGAACCTGTATCGCCCCGACGGCAAGGCACCGTCGACTGATGACGAGCATCGCCTACGGCTGGACGACTGGGAACTGCGCGAAGACGTACAGGTTCGCTGCAAGGAGCTGTGGCCGCAGGTCACCACCGAGAACCTGTTCGAGATCAGCGACTACGCCAGCTACAAGCACGAATTCCTCAATCTGTTTGGCTTCGAACGCAAGGACGTCGACTATGAGGTGGATGTGCCGACCGTACTCGCCTTTGATTGCGACGAGCTTTGAGTGATCCGCTACGCCGTCGGCTCAACGATACGACGGCGTAGATCTCAATCTGCGGATAGATTGATCAGCGCTGGTTGATCAGAGCTGCGCTTTTGCAGCCACTGCTCCGCACGTTGCAAGTCCTCAAGCGTATCGATGCCCGGCGGAAACGTTTCGGGCGTCATGCGCACGGCGATGGCATGGCCGTGTCCGAGCACACGCAGCTGCTCCAGCGATTCTGCCTGTTCCAGCAATGTGCGCGACAGCTTGGCGTATTGCTTGAGAAACCCCGCGCGGTAGGCGTAGATGCCGATATGCCGCAGAAACGGCAGGTCGACCGGCAACGTGTCACGACTGATCGCGAATGCGTCGCGTGCCCACGGCAGCGGCGCACGGCTGAAGTACAACGCACGGCCATTGACCGCACGCACCAGCTTCACCACGTTGGGATCGAACAGTTCGTGCGCCTCGGTAATCGCGGTGGCCAACGTGGCCATCGGCGCGTCGTCCTCGGACAGCGCATGCGCCACTTCGCGAATACCGGCCGCCGGCGCGAACGGTTCGTCACCCTGCAGATTCACCACGATAGCATCGTCGGACCAGCCGTAATACGCGGCACATTCGGCGAGCCGGTCGCTGCCCGAGGCGTGATCCGGACGCGTCATGCAGATATCGACACCGTACCCAACCAGCGCGTCAGCGATGCGTTGATCATCCATAGCAACCACCACCTGGCTCGCGCCAGCCTGCAGCGCGCGCTGCGCCACCCGCACCACCATCGGCACACCGGCAATATCGCACAGCGGTTTGCCCGGCAAGCGGGTCGACGCGTAACGGGCCGGAATGGCGACGATGAAATCGGGTACGGCGTCAGTCATGAGAGTCTCTCGGCGTGGGAGTCAAGCCTAGGAGCCTGGGCAGCAGAAACACAAGCGGCTGCGGCTGCGCACTTTTGGTCATCTTTTCCGCTCCTTTCCGTTGAATAGCTACGGCTATTCGCCTCAAATGATCGAAAAACCTCACTCAAAAGAGCTTTGCCTCGCTCGCTTGGTTTCTACCGCCCAGGCTCCTAGCCGCAACGATGGCGTGAAGCGAACCGGCGAATAGGCGAACCAGTGAACTTAATCGACCGTCCGCAATGCGAAACCGCAGCCGTTGGCCAGTTCGAGAAAGCCGGGAAATGACGTGGCGACATGGCTGCAGTCGTTGATCTGCACCCGCGCTTCGGCAACCAGACCAGACACGGCAAAACTCATGGCGATGCGGTGATCGAGATGCGTCTCCACCGAACCACCGCTGAGCTTGCCGCCGTGAATGATCGCGCCATCCGGCGTCTCCTCGATCGAAGCACCAAGCGCGCGCAGGCCATTCGCCATTGACGCGATGCGATCGGACTCCTTCACCCGCAGCTCGGCAGCGCCGCGAATCGTCGTGGTTCCCGATGCGACCGAAGCCGCAATGAACAGCACGGGGAACTCGTCAATCATGTCGGGCACCAGCGATTCCGGCAGCTCGATGCCGTGCAGCGGTGCATAACGAACGACGAGGTCACCCACCGGCTCGCCGCCACTCTCGCGCGGCGACTCGATCGCGATATCCGCACCCATCAGGCGCAATGCATGCAGCAAACCAGTGCGACGCGGATTCAGGCCAACCGCTGGCAGGCGCAGGTGTGATCCCGGAACAATGCTGCCAGCGACCAGAAAAAACGCGGCCGAGGAAAAGTCAGCTGGCACATCCACATCCGTGGCGTGCAGCGTGTGGCCGCCTTCGAGGCTGGCATGACCTGGCGAAAAATCGATCGGCCAATCGAAGGCGGCCAGCATGCGCTCGGTGTAATCGCGGGTCGGATGCGGCTCGATGATTTCGGTCACGCCCACGCTGTAAAGACCCGCCAGCAGCAAGGCCGACTTCACCTGCGCACTAGCCACAGGCAAGGCGTAATGGATACCTTGCATCTTCTGACCACCGCGCACGATCAGCGGTGGCAGGCCGTCGCGCGTATCGATGCGCGCGCCCATCTGCGTCAGCGGATCGGTGACCCGGCGCATGGGTCGCTTCGACAGCGAGGCATCACCGATAAGCTCGCTGTCGAACGCCTGCCCGGCCAGCAAGCCGGTGAGCAGGCGCATGCCGGTGCCCGCGTTGCCGCAATCAAGCGGTTCAGAGGAACCGCGCAGACCGTGCAGACCCACACCGTGGACCACTCGCTCACCGTTTGACGGCGTCTCGATGCGCACGCCCAGCCTCGACAACACCGCGGCGGTGGCGCGGGTATCTTCGCCTTCAAGAAAACCGTGGATACGCGAAGTGCCCTCGGCGATCGCGGACAGCATCAGGGCACGGTGGGAGACGGACTTGTCGCCCGGCACGCGGACATCGCCATGCAGGGGCTGACCCGGCTGACTGCTCCAGTCGAGACTGCTTCGATCAGACATGGTCAAACGACTTTCTCCAAAACGATTTCTTCCACGAGAATCAACACCGCATCGCCCTTATCGATCATCTCAGGGCAACGCCACCGGATAGGAACCCAGCACGCGGACCGTGGCCGCTGTCTCGCTGATTTCCTCAACCGCCGCCTGCAATGCCGCATCGTTGATATGACCGGAGACGTCAATGAAGAAGGCGTACTGCCACTTGCCGGTATGCGCCGGGCGCGATTCGATGCGATTGAGGCTGACATCATGCTTGGCGAACGGGCTGAGCACGGCATAGAGCGCGCCCGGCTGATCATTCACCGTGACCAGCAGCGAGGTACGGTCATTGCCCGATGGCGGAAACAGCGAGCGGCCGATCACCAAGAAGCGCGTGGTGTTGTCGGCGCGATCCTCGATGCCGGTGGCGAGTGTTTTCAGTCCATAAATCTTGCCAGCTGTCTCGCCGGCGATGGCCGCCGAGTCGTCCGCGTGACGTGCCATGCGTGCCGCCTCAGCGTTGCTGCCCACCGCAATACACTCAACACCCGGCAAGTTGATGCGCAACCAGGTCTTGCACTGCTGCAACGACTGCGCATGCGCGTAGACACGCTTGACGTCCTCGATCCTGCCCGCCAGCGAATGCAGGCATTGATGCACGCGCAACTCGACTTCGCCGCAGATGGTGGCCTCGGAAGTGAGGAACATGTCCAGCGTGACCTGGATCATGCCCTGCCCGGAATTTTCCACCGGCACCACGCCAAAGTCGGCATGGCCCGCGGCAACTTCCTGGAACACTTCCTCGATGCTGCCCAGCGGCAGACCGTAGGCGGCATGACCGAAATGCTTGCGCACGGCCTGCTCGCTGAACGTGCCTTCCGGACCGAGAAAACCAATTTTCAGCGGATCTTCCTGGGCCAGGCACGACGACATGATCTCGCGAAACAGCCGCACCATCTCGGTATCGGACAAGGGGCCGTCGTTGCGATCCACCACCATGCGCAGCACATGCGCCTCGCGCTCCGGCCGGTAATAGTCGATCG
>Ga0302314_10012722_pt1 | contig 14523 bp, 13 predicted proteins | sample III_Palsa_N2_3_FD_200533 | JGI IMG/M metagenome (GOLD analysis project Ga0302314, IMG submission 200533) | Peat permafrost microbial communities from Stordalen Mire near Abisko, Sweden - III_Palsa_N2_3 | ecosystem: Environmental > Terrestrial > Soil > Palsa > Peat permafrost | place: Sweden... | reverse complement strand
TGTCCGCAGCCGCCCAGGGTTTTGCCAGCCGCGTACTCTCTCTCACCACCCCGCATGACGCCCCAGTCGATCTCGTCCTGAAGCTCGAAACCGTTGAAACCCAGATGGAGGTCAGCGGCGCCGATCAAGCCGAAGCTACCAGTCCTACCGCTGCCGGTCCCAGTCAAACCATCTCCGGCAGCCGCCTGCAATCGTTGGCCGACGATCCCGACGACCTGCTGCGTGAATTGCAACAAATGGCAGCCGCGGCTGGCGGCGCGCCGTCCAACGCCACCATCGCCGTCGATGGCTTCGACAACGGCGAAGGCACCAGCCACCTCCCGCCCAAGTCCTCCATCGCGTATATCAAGGTCAACCCCGACCTCTTCTCAGCCGAATACCGCGAGCCTCCCTTCAGCGGAGGACGAATCGAGGTCTACACCAAACCCGGCCAGTCCAGCTTCCACGGCGCGCTCTTCGCCACCAACTCCAGCTCCTGGATGAACGCCCGCGACCCGTTCGCCTCCAGCTCCGCCTCGCTCGGCAAGGAGCGCTACGGTTTTGAACTCACCGGCCCCATACGCAAGCAGGGCTCCGACTTCTTCACCGCCCTCGAGCACCGCCTCATCAACAGCGACGCCGTGGTCAACGCCATCACCGTCAATGCCGCCGGCCAGCAGTCCCCGCTCCTTCAAACCGTCCCCGCTCCACAGAATCTCTGGATCGGCAACGCCAAGGTCGACTGGCAACTCGGCCCCAAGAATACCTTCATCGCCAGCATCGACACCTTCAACAACGATCGCAAAAACGTCGGCGTCGGCGGCGTCTGGCTCGCCGAGAACGGCTACGATACCAGCAACTACGACAACAATATCCATATCACCGACGTCACCACCATCTCGCCGAAGATCATGCACGAGGCGCGCATCGGCCTTGAACTCGAAGGTTTCACCAACACCCCCAACTCCACCGCCCCGCAGGTCCAAGTTGCCGGCGCCTTCACCTCCGGCGGAGGGTCGCAAGGCAACTCGCACGAGAGCGAGTTGTGGCTCACCCTCATCGACGACGCCATCATCTCCACCAAGAACCACCTCATCAAAATCGGCGTCCAGCCAGAATTCATCCACATCCAGCAGCACTTCCCCACCAACTTCAACGGCACCTACTCCTTCGGCGGCGGCCTCACCTCCACCGGAGCCACCATCACCGGGATCCAGCAATACGTCAACGCACTGAACAATGCTCCCAACGGCGCTCCCACTACCTTCTCTAACGTCGCCGGAAATCCACTCATCGATATCTACCAGTTCCGCAACGCCATCTACTTCCAGGACGATTGGAAGGTTGCCGAGCGCCTCCACTTCGCCTACGGCGCGCGCTACTACACCCAGACCAATCCCACTGTGAACTCCGCGCTCGATCCCCGCTTCGGCCTCGCCTGGTCGCCCGACAAGAAGTCCACCTGGAACCTCCACGCCCACGCCGGCATGTTCTCCGGCCTCAACAGCGGCCACAACTGGGGCCAGATCCTCTTCATGGACGGCACCCAGCGCGTCGCCAGCACCGTCTACAATCCCTCTACCTACTGCCCCAACGGCATCAGCTCCTCCTGCACGCCTTTCACCGGCGCCACCGTCATCCACTCCGTGCGCACTGTCGTGCCCAACTTCCCCAACACGTTCTATGCCATCGAAAACGTCGGCTTCTCGAAGACCCTCCCCAAAGGTTTCACCCTCTCCGGCGACTACTACATCGCGCAGATGTGGCACTACACCCGCAGCGAGAACATCAACTCACCCACCAACGGCTCGCCCACCGGCCCACGCCCCTTCGGCGCCGACCTCAACATCCTCCAGATGCAGGGCACCGGCCGCGGCTACGGCAACGCAGAATTCATGGGCTTCAGCCAGCAATCCCTCAAGCGTATCCAGTTCTTCGCCGGCGCCGTCCGCGTCGACATCGTCGATGACGCCGACGACAACCCCCTCTCAACCCCGCAAACCACCGGCGTCAACAGCGGCGAGTATGCCCGTCGCGACAACCAGGGCCTCTGGCAGATCTTCGGCAACGCCACCCTCAACCTTCCCGCCAAACTCGTGCTCAGCGCCAACTACAACGGCAATGGCCTGCAGGCCTACAACATCACCACCGGCTTCGACAACAACGGAGACGGCGATTTCAACGATCGCCCGCAATACGCCCCCGCCGGCACACCCCTCTGCTCCGTCAACCCCAAGGCCAGCCCCTGCGGCTACACCACGCCCTGGGGCGAACTCGTCACCTCCGGCGGCGTCGGTTCGCTCTCCCGCGACAAAGGCAACATGCCCTGGACCTTCCACCTCGACACCAATATCCAGCGCGCCTTCACCCTCACCCACAACCCCAAGGCCGAACATCAGCAGACCGTCACCCTCAATCTCCGCTCCTCCAATGTCCTCAACCACCTCAACGTCACCTCGGTGGGCAGCGTCCTCGGTTCCCCGCTCTTCGGCGTTCCCTACGCCGCCGACAACGGCCGCCGCGTCGAAGGCGGCATCCGCTACAGCTTCTAGCGTCCGTTCCCTCAGCCACGAATCTAGCGTTGAAAAAGGCAGTGAGTGCGCTAAGGCGGCGGGCTGGAGTTTACTCCAACCCGCCGCATTTACTCCACCTTCAACCGTTCGAGCTCGCGTATGTACTCCACAACCGCCTCGCTCCAGCCGTCGATGTGGGACCACCCGTGCCCGTAGCCAACACCGTTCTTCGCGCTGGCCACATTGATCATGTACCCAACCCCCGTCGGCGCCAGCACACGATCGTGCGACTGCTCGTCGGTCACGACGATGATGCGATCGAACTTCTCCCGAATCGCATCCAGCGCCGCGCCTAGTCGCGTGGAACTGTGCGGCTGGCTCGCCTCCATCGCGTCGCGCAGAGCAAACCCACGTCGCGACGGAACCTGCTTCAGGGAATCCGAGAAAGTGTACACACTCACCTTCTCCGCAATCTCCCGCAGCAGCACCGCGAGCCCGTAGGCCGCATCGGTCCGCAACATCTCGGACCTCCGCGAAAGCGGCGCAACCATCGAGCCCGACACGTCGACGAGAATCACAGTGTGCCCAGCCAGCCGCTCACGGTCCGCGACCGCCCGGAACATCGCCCGCTCCAGTTCGGCCTCCCACTGCGGCGCATACCGCGCAGCAGCCAGAAACCGAAACGGAAGCACGCGATCCGTCTTCATCGCATCCAGCGAGGAGGTGACCAGCCCCTCAGCAACGCCCGCATCCTTCATGTTGCGAAGGTTGCGCAGCAACGCCAGTGCGCCAAGCTTTCGCTCTGCGAGCAATCGCTCCCAGTGCTCACGCTTGTCTCCACCTGAAGAGAGTGCAACCTCCCAGGTGTCCGGAGTCGCCAGTTCGCCATCGACCAGCCGCCGCCAAACCGACGCCTGATCCGCGTCATATGGCTTAGCGTGGCAAAGGAACAGCACGTCCCGCAGCCGTACCGCACCGGCGCGATCGTACTTCGCCAGTGAGTATTCGTCGAACCTCGGAAACGCCGCGGCGAGACCCTTCTTCACCTGCCCCGACAGCGGCGCGCGTCCATCCTGCCAGTAGATCGCGACAAACTCCGCCAGCTCATCCGCGCGTTGAATCACACGCCTCATCGTCTCCGCAACCAGTGCACGGTGCGTCGCATGACGCGCCATCTCGCGCACCAGCAGCAGCGGTGCATGACGCAGCTTCATCGCGGTCCGCGCCTCAACTGCCAACTCCGCAACCCTCGCGGCCTCGACCTTCGGCACCAGTTCGCGAATGCGTCCGGCAATCACCACGCCATCCTCGTAAAACTCGTTCTCCCACAGCATGCACGCCAGCACGCTGCGCCGCAGCGCCAACTCCGGAGTCACCCCTACCGCGGGTGCTCCCTCATGCGTCCGCAAACGCGCGAACCCGCTCAAACTCAAGACATTCAGCTTCATCACACACCTTCTTCCTCGAACCCGGAGACTTCTCCTAACCCGCAAAGATCGTCGTAAGCCCAAGGTTCGTCATTCTGACTCGCAGAGTCAGAATCTCTGTAGTTGTCGTTAGTAATTCGCCGGGGGATAATCGAGCGCGGTCATTTATACATAGGTCCAGTCAACCTACGGCAGGAATCGAACCTGCAGCCTCCGTCATCGCTGACGGCCTTCTACCATTCGAAGTATCCGCACTCTGCGCCACCGGCGCATTCTTCACTCATCATTCTCTTCGCCGCCGTCGTCCTCGTCCTCGACGACTCGAACCGTGGTCTCTCCAAACCCTTTGCCAACCTTGAAACCAACCGGCTTCGGATTATCTGGCGACACACGAATCGCCAATTTCTGCATCTGAACGTAGCTCGGCCGATTCTTGTCGTAGTAGCTGTTGCACTCGTAGATATTGAACGGCACAACGATATTCGGATGAACCCCGCTGCACATGGTCACCATCTCCGACTCTCTATAGCCGGTCATGATGTGCGCATTCGTGCACGTCCTGCACAATGACTCCGAGCCAACCGGAGTTCCGCCCTTGATGTATGCCTTGCTCATATCAGTCTTACTTTCTAGCCAGCAACTAGCTGGAAGGTTATTGGCCGGGGAAAAAGCGATAACAGCACGTTGTAGGTGCTCTACCACTGAGCTACACGAACCTAAGTCCGCAGCAGGACTCGAACCTGCGACCACCCGCGTCCAAGGCGAAGTATCCGTTATCTACGCCACCGGCCAAACGATTCAGTCACAATTACGCGCACCAGGGAACAAGCGAAGCGAGTTTCAGAGCAAGCGCACGGCGGAACCTTGTGCTTCGGGGCAACGCCCCCCGTCCCGCGGTACCTCCACTCTGGCAGGGTTATCTGTCCCTGCTAGGCACGTCAGGCGGAAGTAACTCGTCTCTTTCACCACTGATTTCTCTTGCACAGCCGCAACTTCGCCGCTGCGCGAGAGAGCGCATTGCTATCAGGGAACAAACCCATGCGGCACCAGGGCTTCAAAACCCCGTTCTTTCGGATCTACCACGAAGTAGCCGCGTGGTACGCCACTGACAGCGACCTTAACTGAGGGATCAAGTGAGCAGACCCGCAAAGGGATCGGCTAACAGTCGAAGTACCTGCTCTCTTCGCCACTCAGCTATTACCTAATTGTGCGGTTCGAATGCGTAGGATCGTCCGCTTACAGCGACGCCCAGGTGACCAGAATCGCCCGGCGATCACCGCAGAGATAGTTAGTCTCTGGGGACCTACGCATCGAATTGTAGAATTTCGATTCCATCGGGCTAACTCCTACGCAGGTGATACTTTCCCATATCTAGTTAATAAATGCAAGCTATTTCTAGCTATTTTCTAGTAATTATTTATAAGCGCCCCGCTCATACAGCCACCTACTTCCGCACCTGAATAAGGGGCTCCGCATGGTTGCCTATCCGAGCACTCCTAGCCCACCCCCTGCATCCACGCCGCCTCCCGTGCGAAACTAATATCTGAGCTCCAGGAATAGCAATGCCCGACCTCACCTCCCTGCTCCAAAGCACCTTCGGCCACTCCACCTTCCGCGCCAACCAGGAAGCCGTCTGCCGCGCCGCCACCGACGGCCGCGACGTTCTCCTCGTCATGCCCACCGGCGCGGGCAAGTCTCTCTGCTACCAACTCCCCGCCATCGCTCGCTCCGGCACCGCGCTGGTCGTCTCCCCACTCATCGCGCTCATGGACGACCAGGCCGCCAAGCTTTCCGCCCACGGCCTCCGCGTCGCCCGCATCCATTCCGGCCTCTCCCGCGACGACTCCCGCCAGGCCTGCCGCGACTACCTCGACGGCACCCTCAACTTCCTCTTCATCGCACCCGAGCGCATGCGCGTTCCCGGCTTCCCCGAGATGCTCGCGCGCCGCAAGCCCTCCCTCATCGCCATCGACGAGGCCCACTGCATCAGCGCCTGGGGCCACGACTTTCGCCCCGACTATCGCACCCTTGGCGAACACCTTCCCGCCCTCCGCCCAGCGCCCATCATCGCCCTCACCGCCACCGCAACGCCCACCGTTCAGCAAGACATCGTCGCCCAGCTTCACCTCAACGATCCTGCGCTATTCATCCACGGCTTCCGCCGCAACAATCTCGCCATCGAAGTCGTCGAGATGTCCAAGCCGCGCCGCCACGAGTTCACCACCAACCTCCTGCGCGATCCCGCCGCGCGTCCCGCCATCGTCTACGCCCCGTCGCGTAAGTCCGCTGAAGAGCTCGCCGCCGAACTCCATCGCCACTTCCCTGCTGCTGCCTATCACGCCGGCCTCGAACCCTCCGTCCGCGAGCGCGTCCAGCAAGCCTTCCAATCCGGCAAGCTCGAAGTCGTCGTCGCCACCATCGCCTTCGGCATGGGCATCGACAAGGCCGACGTTCGCACCGTAGTCCACACCGCGCTCCCCGCATCCGTCGAGGCCTTCTACCAGGAGATTGGCCGTGCCGGCCGCGATGGCCTGCCCTCGCGCACCGTCCTCCTGCACTCCTACGCCGACCGCAAAATGCACGAGTTCTTCCTCGAGCGCGACTACCCGCCCGCATCCGACCTCGCCCGCGTCGCGCAAGTCCTGACCGACGACTACCTCATGCCCGAGCCGCTCGCCCGCAGCCTCAAGATGGATCTCGACACCTTCTCCAAAGCCATCGAGAAACTCATTGCCCAGGGCGCCGCCATAATCGACCTCGCCGGCAACGTCCGCCGCACCGGCGCCACCTCCAAAAAGGAATCCTGGCGTCCCGGCTACGAAGCCCAGATCGCCTTCCGCCGCTCGCAGCTCGATCGCATGGCCGCCTTCGCCGAAACCCAGCAGTGCCGCATGACCGCCGTCATTCGCCACTTCGGCGACACCGCCGACGCGCATCGCCCCTGCGGTCACTGCGACTTCTGCTCGCCCTCAACCACCTCCGCGCAAACCTTCTCTGCGCCCACAACCACGCAATCCCGCGACCTTCGCACCATCCTCTCTGCGCTCGCCCACCGCTCCACTTCCACAGGCAAGCTCCACACCGACCTTGCCCTGGGCATCGACCGACGCGCCTTCGATGTCCTCCTCGACGCCCTCGCCCGCGCCGGCCTCATCACCATCACCGCCGAAACCTTCACCAACGCCGAAGGTAAAGTCCTGCCCTACAAAAAGGCCGCCCTCACCCACGAAGGCCGCAGCGACGACGCCTCCGAACTAACCGGCGTAGTCCTGCCCGAGACCTCTGGCGAGGAACCAACACCTTCCCGCTCCAAGCGCAAATCAAACTCGACCAAACGCAAGTCCGCACCCGATCTCCCAACCCCACTCAAGCCCGCACAGCAGCAACTCGAAGACGCTCTCCGTGCCTGGCGCAAATCCGAGGCCGCCAAAACCGGCAAGCCTGCCTTCATCGTCCTCAGCGACGCCGTCATTCGCAACCTCGCCATCGCCCAGCCACAATCGATCTCCGAACTCCTCACCATCTCCGGCATCGGCCCCAACAAAGCCGACCAATTCGGCGCCGAAATCATCGCCCTGTGCCGCCGCAGCCATGCTGACGAAGGTGCCCCATCAACCTCCGTTGCTGGCCCAATCGCGCCGCATCAAAATAGCAGCTCACCCAAACGGGCGCCGATCCAATCCCGAACAGCCCCAACAGCAGGAGGACCAAAGGCCCGCTATATGCCAGCCGAGGCCGAAGGACTGGGTTCAGGCGTGGAAAAATCGTCGAGCGCTGAAAGGGCGACACATGAGCACGACGCTCCAACCTTCCACCGCACCCGCCCCGCCGAATCCGATCCCACCGCGGCCCTCACTCCCGACCAACTCCTTCTCGACGCCCAGCTCCGCGCCTGGCGCAAAGCCGAATCCGAACGCGTCGGCCTGCCGCAGTTCTTCGTCCTCGGATCTTCTACGTTGCGCAGCATCGTGCTGCTTCGTCCGCGCACCATCGCCCAGTTGCAAACCATCGCTGGCATCGGCCCTGACAAAGCCGAAAAAATCGGCGCCAGCATCCTCAGCATCTGCACCGCATAACATTTCCGCGGCAAACCCTCCCGCCTCTGGTACGCTGTCCCCGTCCCGCAGAGAGAGGAAATCATCCCATGGACTTTTCCAAGGCAACCGCCGGCATGTCCCCGAACGAAATCGTCTTCGAGATCAACCGTGGCGGACGCTTCGTCGTCTTCCAGTACTGCTTCTCCATCCTCATCATGACCTTCAAGCGCACCGCCCCCGTACAATTCATCAAGGCCGGCGAGAGCGCCGTCGTCAAGGGCCTGCCCTACACCGCCCTCTCCACCGTCTTCGGCTGGTGGGGAATCCCCTGGGGCTTCATCTACACCCCGCAGGTCATCTACAAGAACCTCAAGGGTGGCGTGGACATAACCCCGCTGGTCCTCGCCCGCCTGCAGCCGACAGCGCCGCCTCCGCCTGCACCACTCCTTCGCTGACGCACTGTGCCTCGTCGGCAAGCGCGCAGCCAAAGCTGCTAAACTAGGGGTTGGCGACAGCACATCTCCGCGCGACTCCTGACCTCATTCCCCGCGCCGCCAAAAGGATAAAACCCATGGCAGACCCCACCCACAACGGCAATCTCAACGGCAGCTTCGGCTCCTCCACCTTGCGCCTCAAGCTCGGCCTCGCCGAGATGCTCAAGGGCGGAGTCATCATGGACGTGATGAACGTCGAGCAGGCCCGCATCGCCGAGGAAGCCGGCGCCATCTCCGTCATGGCGCTTGAGCGCGTTCCCGCCATGATCCGCGCCGAAGGCGGCGTAGCCCGCATGGCAAATCCCAAGCTCATCAAGCAGATCATCGCCGCCGTTTCTATCCCGGTCATGGCCAAGGCCCGCATCGGCCACTTCGTCGAAGCGCAAGTCCTGCAGACCCTCGGCGTCGACTTCATCGACGAGTCCGAGGTCCTCACCCCCGCCGACGAGACCCACCACATCGACAAGCACGCCTTCACCACGCCCTTCGTCTGCGGCGCGCGCAACCTCGGCGAAGCTCTCCGCCGCATCGCCGAAGGCGCAGCCATGATCCGCACCAAAGGCGAGCCGGGCACTGGGGATGTCGTACATGCCGTCCAGCACATGCGCCAGATCACGCGCGAGATCAAAGCCCTCACCGTCCTCGGCGACGAAGAGCTTTACCACGCCGCCAAGGAACTGCAAGCCTCTTACGAACTCGTCCGCATGGTCGCCAAATCCGGCAAGCTCCCCGTGCCCAACTTCTCCGCCGGCGGCATCGCCACACCCGCCGACGCGGCCCTTATGATGCAGCTGGGCGCCGAGACAGTCTTCGTCGGCTCAGGCATCTTCATGAAGGAGCGCGCCACCCCGCTCGACGTCGAGAACAATCCGCTCGAGCGCGAAGAAGCCGTCTCCCGCGCCCGCGCCATCGTCATCGCCACCACCCACTTCAACGACCCCAAAATCGTCGCCGAAGCCAGCGAACTAGTCACCGGCACCATGAAGGGCCTCGCCGCCGCCGCCATCGAAGAGCAGAACCTCATGCAAACCCGCGGCTGGTAAATCGTTCCAATCAGGTCACTACAGCGGACCAGCCAAAATATCGCCCCGGGCCCATCGCAATTGCGGTGGGCTCATTTTGCATTCCGGCACAACTTCCAGCACTCACTCCTGCATCGCATGACCGAACGTCAAAATTAGCCGCCGCCGCGGCCCAGGGAGAAAACTCCATGATCAAGCAATTCAGCTTCGCATTGTGTCTGTCTACCGCCATCAGTCTCAGCGCCCACGCCGCTGACATGCAGAAACTCGATCAGCGCGTCGAAGCGGCCCACATGGTCCTCCACGAGCTCATGGCCACGCCCGACAAAGGCATCCCCGACAACATCGCCGCGCACGCCACCTGTGTCGCCGTCATCCCCGGAGTCAAAAAAGGAGCCTTCGTCGTGGGCGGCCAATACGGCCAGGGAGTCGTCACCTGCCGCACCGGCCATGGCTGGAGCGCGCCCGCCTTCATCCAGCTCACCGGCGCCAGCTTCGGCTTTCAGATCGGCGGCGAGTCTACCGATCTCGTCCTCGTCGGAGTCACCCATAACGCCTTCGATCGCCTGCTCGCCGACAAAATCAAACTCGGCGGCGACATTGCTGTAGCCGCAGGCCCCGTGGGCCGCGCCTCACAGGCGTCCACCACCGACCTTGCCAACGCGGGCTTCTTCGCCTACTCCCGCAACAAGGGCCTCTTCGCCGGCATCGACCTCTCCGGCGACGTGGTCAACCAGAATCACGATGACACCGCCGCGTTCTACGGTCACGAGCTTCCCTTCCAGCAGATCCTCAGCGGCAGTGTCCCCGCCCCAGCCGCCGCAATGCACTTCCAGCGCACCGTGGCGGAACTCTTTCACGCCCGCGCCAGAAACGACGCAAACCCCTCAGGCCAGTAATCTCTAACTCCACCTATTCCACCTAAGAGGCTGGGCACACACGTCCAGCCTCTTGCCTTCTTAACCTCCTTCTCGTTCGCAAACTAATCCAGCATCCCGCGCGATCTCCTCCATGCGTTACACTCCGGAGACACCTTTTCCTACCGGAGATCTCATGCTCAAGATCGTTGCGGCTCTCACTGCCCTGTGCCTTCCCCTCGCCGCTCAGACCGCACCCAGGCCTGCCCGGGTCACAGTCGTCCACGCAGCCCACATGCTCGACGGCGTGTCGAAATCCATGCAGGGCCCGGTAACCGTCACTCTCGCCAACGGACGCATCGTGAAGGTCGAACCCGGCACCGTCACCGTGCCCGGAGCAGAAGTCATCGACCTCGGCTCCGCCACCTTGCTTCCCGGCCTCATCGACGCGCACAAGCACATGGCCGGCGCCCCTCAGACCGGCGCCAGTCCCTTCCAGAGCCGCCTCACCATCAGCCAGGCGGAGGAAGCGATCGGCGCCTCGCTCATGGCCCGCAAGCTGCTCGAAGAAGGCTTCACCACCGTCCGCAGCGTCGGCGCGACAGGCGGCGTCGACCTCGCCCTCAAGCGCTCCATCGACCGCGGCTGGGCCGTCGGCCCCCACATGCTGGTCTCGCTCGAACCCCTCGGCCCCAGCGGCGGCCACTCCGACCCGCGCAACGGCATCGACCCCGCCTGGACTGATTCCGAATGGGGCGGCAGCGTGGTCGACGGCCCCATCGACGCCATCAAGCAGGTCCGCGAGCACAAGCGCCGCGGAGCCGACCTCATCAAAATCATGCCCTCCGGCGGCGTCCTCTCCATCGGCGATGACCCCAAGGCCCAGCTCATGACCAACGACGAGATCAAGGCCGTCATCGACACCGCCCACTCCCTCGGCATGAAGGTCGCCGCGCACGCCCACGGCAAGGCCGCCATCGACAACGCCGTCAAGCTCGGCGTCGACTCCATCGAGCATGGCACCTACGCCGACGCCGAGTCCTACAAGCTCTTCGTCGAGCACGGAGCCTACCTGGTCCCAACCCTGCTCGTCGCCGAACAGGTCAACGAGACTGCCCGCCTGCACCCCGAACGCCTCAACCCATCCAGCGCCCAGAAGGCCCTCGAAGTCACTCCTCTGATGAAGGGCATGCTCGCCGGAGCCTACAAGGCTGGCGTCAAGATCGCCTTCGGCACCGACACCTCGGTCGGCGTCAACGCCCACGAGTTCGCCCTTATGGTCGGAGCCGGATTGACCCCCGCCGACGCCATCCTGACCGCAACCCACAACGCCGCCGACCTGCTCGGCGTCTCTGCCAACGCCGGCTCCATCCAGCCCGGCCGCTACGCAGACCTCATCGCCGTCAAGGGCGACCCGCTCGCCGACATTACCGTCATGGAGCACTTCGACTGGGTCATGAAGGGTGGAACCATCTACAAGAAAGACGGCATCTCCATCCCCCAGCCCGTTCCCACCGGCGAACCCGGCGGCGACGACCTCGACTTCTGAAAACCATCGCCGCCCGTGAAGACAACAGCGGTTACAGCGAAAGCTCACGGTCACCACCAGGCTGCACTCCAATCCGCCCAATCCAAAGTAGAATTAACTCAATGATGCCTATTGCCGCAACCATCCGCCGCCTCGCCCTCCTCCTCATCCTCGCCTTCACCCTCCCCGTCATCGCACGCGCCGACGAGGCCTCCCACCGTGCCAAGGCGGAAGAACTGATGAGCACCCTCCAGACCCAGCACATGGTCCAGGGCATCGCCGACAACATCAAAAAGCAGATAATCCAAGCCGCGGGCGACGTCGCCGGTGCCACCCCCACGCCCGAGCAAAAGGCCAAGGTCGCCGACTTCGTAAAGCAGGCCAACCAGCTCATCGAGGCCCAACTCGGATGGGACGTCATGAAGGCCAGCTTTACCGAAATCTACGTCAAGAACTTTACCGAGGAGCAGCTCGACAGCATCATCGCCTTCTACAAAACCCCTGCCGGAGTGGCCCTGCTCGCGAATATGCCCACGGTCAACACCGAAGTTTCAACCTTCGGCAAATCACATTTGGACACCCTTCAGCCCCAGTTGAAGCAGCTCTTCCTGGACCTGCAAAAGTCCGCGTCCGCAGGCCCACCCACCCTTGGACCCTCCGGACCAGCCTCGCCAGCCACCTCATCGCCCCTGCCGCCGAGTCCGCCGAAATGACCGCAGCACCCCGGCCTCTCGTCATAGGCGTCCTCGCCCTGCAAGGCGCCTATGACGCCCACGCCAAAACTCTCACTGCTCTCGGAGCAACGCCCCGTCTAGTCCGGGTTCCGCAGGAACTCGAAGCTCTCGACGGCCTCATCATGCCCGGCGGCGAATCCACCACCATGCTCAAGTTCCTTGAGCGCAACGGCTTCTTTGATATCCTCCAGACCTGGGTCCGTACCACCCCCACCTTCGGCACCTGTGCAGGCGCCATCCTGCTCGCCAACCACGTCGAAAACCCGCCCCAGCGCTCCCTCGCCGCACTCGACATCACCGTCGAGCGCAACGCCTACGGCCGCCAGATCGACTCCACCATCCTCACCGCGGAAACCTCACTCCCCGGCCCCCCGCTCGAGATGGTCTTCATCCGTGCCCCACGCATCCGCCTCACAGGCCCCAACGTCGAAACCCTCGCCACCCGCGACGGCTTCCCCACCCTGGTCCGCTCCGGTCACCTCCTAGCCGCCACCTTCCACCCCGAGCTCTCCGCCGACCCCCGCGTCCACCAGTTCTTCCTCTCCCTCATCCGCGACCACAAAGCCGCCGCCGCGCACCAAAGTACCGTGCCGACCGGCGATTTACTCTGAGTCCCCACCCCCGGCCGCCCTAAACTAACTCCAGTTCCATCCGGAGTCAATCATGGACGAGAATCCCAACCCGCCCCTCGATCCCAGGCATCTGCCCAATTCCAGGCATCCGCCCACCCCGCGCCGCTTCGTCTATCGCTCAGCCGAGCCGGACACCAACCTCGCCCATCCTCTCCGCCGCGCCACCGACTTCCCCCGCCATTTCCAGGCCATCCCGGGCCGGCTCTGCCCCAACCCCCTGCTCCTCAAATTCCGCGTCTACCTCAAGCTCAACTAGCTTCCTGAGTTACTGAAGCCCAGCTCATCACCGAAGCGAGCGCCAAAGGCGCGACACATACCAGCCTAGGCCGAAGGCCTAGGTTAGCGCCCGAAGTAACCCCAGAGCGCTGAAAGCGCGACACAAACATCTCCTACCCCAGCCCCTTAACAAAGCTCTTCACCACCACCCCACTGGTCTCGTAGTGCGTCACCCGATGCCCCGACCCGTGCCCCATCCAGATCGCCTTCGTCAGCATCCGGATCAGCCCGCGCGACTCCTCCTCGAACCACCGGCTCGTCGCCCGCTCCCAATCCACCACCAGGTTGTAGCTCACATCGCACTTCGGACAGCCCAACGGCGTCTCCAGCGTCCGATGGAACGCCGCTTCCGGCAGTTTGCCCACCGGATCCGTCCCACTCCGGATCGCCGCAATCGTCAGATTCACCGCTCAGCTCCGCTACGGCGCCGGCTGCCGCTTCGGTGTCAGGAACCCGAACAGCATATGCACAATCGCCAGCGCCAGCGCGCCCAGAAACGCCGCCGTAAACGTCTGCACCTGGAACCCCGGCACCAGCACGCTGGCAAACTTCAGCACCACCGCATTGATCACCAGGAAGAATATCCCCAGCGTCAGAATCCCCAGCGGCAACGTGATCACCTTCAGCAGCAGCCCCAACGTCGCGTTCAATAGCCCAATCACCACCACCGCAATCAGCGCCGACGCCAGATTGCTCACCACAAATCCGCTCACAAAGTGAGCCACGATCAGCAACGCCACCGCATTCAAAAACCAATGCAAAAGCATCCGCAACATAGTCCCTCCTCTTTCAATTCGCTCCAAACAGCATATCCGAGCCAACTCCTCCAAAACCAACCGGCCCCACTAGAATCCTCCTGTCCTGGAGAACTCACGCCATGCGTACAATTCGCGCTCGCACCCTCCTGCCGCTCCTCACCCTCACCAGTTGCCTCTTCGCCGCGACCCAATCCCCGCTCCTCCATGTCCTCGCCCGCTTCACCGCGCCCACGGTCCCTGCCCTCGGCCCCGACGAGCACCCCGTC
>Ga0302314_10012720_pt1 | contig 14524 bp, 19 predicted proteins | sample III_Palsa_N2_3_FD_200533 | JGI IMG/M metagenome (GOLD analysis project Ga0302314, IMG submission 200533) | Peat permafrost microbial communities from Stordalen Mire near Abisko, Sweden - III_Palsa_N2_3 | ecosystem: Environmental > Terrestrial > Soil > Palsa > Peat permafrost | place: Sweden... | reverse complement strand
ACCACGCCACCACCCACCACGCCACCACCCACCACGCCACCACCCACCACCCACCACGCCACCACCCACCACGCCACCACCCACCACGCCACCACCCACCACGCCACCACCCACCACGCCGACACCCACCACGCCGACACCCTGTCGCCGACGCCACCGACCGGCTTGCATTCCTGTCGCCTACGCCATCGACCCCAATAGGGGCTGTCGATGGCGTAGGCGACAGGGTCCGTTTCGGGTCGATGGCGTAGCTGACCGCTTATCCTGCGCCCTGATCCGGGGATGTGGATTCGAGCGCTGCTTCCACGCTGTCGTAAACCGGGATCATCCGGTCAGCCCCGATGAGGCGCAGCACCCGCGCGACGGAGTCCCGCGGGCCGACCAGTGCCAGCACGCACCCGGCCGCGCGAAGGTCCTCGTGCACCCGCAGAATCGCATTCAGGGCCGAGGAATCCATGAACCTGAGCCCGGACATCTCGACCAGCAGCAGCGCGGGCCGGTTCGCCGCCTCCGCCCGGAGCGCTTCTCCCAGGGCAGGGGTGGTCACGTCGGCCTCGCCGGCCAACCGCACCACCGTGCATGCAGCGCCCGCGTCGCCGACCGTACTGACGGACACAACCAGGCCGCTCACACCCCACAGTGTCCCATAGCGCCAGTAGGTATACCTAGGTACCGCAAGGACCGCAGGTTGCAGATCGGGCACTAACCGCAGTTCCTCAGGTTTCCGCCCCTCACGTACCGCCCGCCAGCGCCGCGCCAGGTCTCGCGTCCCGGCCAGCGGGCAGATGCCACCGAGGACCACCGCGAGCGTCCCGTCGGTGCGATGGCCGAGCGCCAGCCTTGCGATGCCGCCGCCGACCAGGACGACCGCGTAGACGAACGCCGCCCAGTATGTTCCCAGCCTTTCAGCCGAGGAACACTCCGCTCGAGCCGCCCCGGCCGCGCCTCGGCGCCGGGCCGTGAGTAGCTCATGGTTTTACGCCTCCCCGCCTCCGATGCCCCTAAGCCTCAACAGGGTCGCGCAGGAATTCCAACCGTTAGGACGGAGGCGCGAGGACGCCCCCCGATTGCCGGGCGGGCTGCGACTGGCTGGAGTCCTCAACGAGCATTGAGGTGCACTCCGGGCAGCGCTGCGCGTTGATCGGAATGCTCATCGTGCACACCGGGCAGTCCTTCTCGGTCGCCGCCTTGTTCCGCTCCATGAACGCGATCAGCCGGGTGACCGGCACCACCAGAACGAAGTAGACCACCAGGGCAGCGATCAGGAACGACAGCACATCGGTCAGGAACGCGCCGTACGTGAACGTCGCCTTGTGGACCTTGAATGACAGGGCCGCGAAGTTCGGCGTACCGCCCGCGAGCGCCAGCAGCGGATCGATGAACGACGAGACGAACTGCTTGACCAGACCGCTGAACTGCGCGCCGATCACCACCGCGACGGCAAGCTGGACCAGGTTCCCGCGCATGATGAAGTTCTTGAACCCACTCATCCCGGCAGGCTTCCCAATTCGGCCGAAATATTCAGCTTGTCCGCCCAGTTTCTTAAGGAGAAACCCAGCTTTCGGTCAGGACGCGCTCATCTTCCGGTTATCAGCGACCGCGCAGAACGAGCACCTCGGGGATGAGCTGGCCGGACTCGATCAGCCGGCCGATACGCTCACTCTGCTCGTCGGAGGTCCGCAGCTGCGGCGTCCGGCCGAAGCGCCGGTGCAGCTCGCGGTCCACCGCCTCGATGCGGTTCCGCCAGTCTGCTGGTGGAGCGCTCATACGGTAGGCGTTGGCCGTGGCGACCACTGCGAGCCCGGCCCTGTGGATCATTGCATCCAGGTCGTCCTCGTTCGGGAAGTGGTTGCCCTCCGGCGGGTCGTCAAGCGGCAGTCGGGCGGCGACGTAGACCAGCAGGCCGATCCGCCCGCCCGGGCGGACGATTCGGCGCAGTTCGCGCAGCATCGCCAGCTGAGCCTCCCGGCCCGGCAGCGTGCAGAGGACGCCCAGCGACCAGGCTGCGTCGGCGCGGCCGTCCGCGAGCGGCAGGGCTTTCGCGTCGTTCTGGATGACGGGCAGGCTGAACAGCCGAGCCGCCGCCCGGCAGGCGGCTTGCTCGGGCTCGAGCAGTAGCGGCCGGAGGCCGGCCTCGGCCGCCGCGAACGCGTCGGGGCCGCCGAGGCCGGCCCCGACATCGACCAGCAGCGCGCCGGGGACCGGGTCAAGCCCCGCCAGCAGCCAGTCGAGGGCGGCCGGCTGCCCGCTGCCGCGGCAGGCGGCCGGGATGGCGTAGTCCGGGCCAAGCTGGGAGGCGACCTCGGCCGTCCATTCGGCCACGGTGCCGAATTCGGCTTCCATCGGATCGGTGTCAGCTGGCATCGTGGTGCCCTTCCCTGAATTCGTCGCGCACACGCTGCGCCAGGTCTGCCTTTACCTGGGCGGCGAACTCGTAGCCGCGAGCGGAACCCAGGCCGGAGATGTTCACCCCCGCGACCCCGGGGATGCTCAGCAGCGTCCGGGCTTCCCCGGCCGCGAACGCGATGCCGGCCGCGACCGGATCGGGGCTGGCCAGCACGCGGCGCACGGCCCCCTGGTCCAGTTCCAGGCCCGGCAGGACGCTAATCGCGGCGGCCGAGCGCTCGTCGGTGAACACGGCCACGGCGGCGATGACGGGGATGGTCAGGCCGACCTCGGTCAGGCCGCGCATGAAGCCCGCCACCGACGCCGGCGTGTCATGGTTGAGTACTGCGGCCGCCGCGCCCGCGCGCTGCTTCTGACCCAGCCGGAACGGCCGCAGGTGCCGAGGCGGCGCTGCGGGCGTCTCGGGGACAACGGCGGGAATTCCGGCGGCGGCGGCCAGCGCCGTGAGCCGGGGCCCGTCGAGATCGAAGACCGGGGCCGCGCCTGGGTTGGTGCGAGGCCGACCGTCGCCGGTCACGCACAAGACCGCGTCCACGTCCAGGTGACGCAGGGCCGCCAACTCCTGCTCGAGGGCCACCCGGTTCCGGTCGCGGCAGGTCAGGGTGACCCAAGGCCGCGCGCCGACGTCTTGCAGGAGCGACGCCAGCAGGGCGGGCGGGAAGTCAGGGTGCCGCTGGTGATCCCCGACCAGCACGGCGTCCGAGACCGGCGCCAGCACCGCCGCCACCGACTTGTGCGACGCGGCCGAGTACGGCTCCGAGGTGAAGTCGGTCAAGATCAGCGGCACCGAGCGGAGCGGGACGGCCGGCACCGGGTCGGCCCATCGCTCGGGGACGGGGAACGCGCACGGTCGCGCCGCGAGCTCGCAGTCCCCGTTCGCGCGGACCCCGCCGCACGGCCCCATGACCATGTTCTTGGGGCACCCACCGGACGGCGCCGACATCGATCCTCCTCGTGTTTCCGCGCTGGCCGGCTGGTCCGTCGTCGGCGCTATCGGGGGCCTACCTGCTGCCGTCGGGGGTCCCGCGTCCGGAGGCGGCCTGCAGTTCGTCGATTAGGCGGGAAGCGTCGGCCTTGGAGATGCCGTCGAGATCCACGTCGCGCCCGGCCTCGCGGGCCAGGGTCTGCAGGTACGACCTCTGAGGGCCGGTCATGGGCTCGTCCCCGGTCGTCCAGTCGTCGGGGTCCTTGGCCGGGTTGTCCTGCGGGCTCACATTGTCGCTCATCATTACCTCCCGTTCGATCGTCACGCTCCATTACCCGGGCTTCAGCGGATCGAACGCGTCGGAGAGCTAGATTGGGCTCATGCGGGTGGCGACGTGGAACGTTAATTCGGTGAAGCAGCGGATGCCGAGGCTGCTGCCGTGGCTGGACCAGCGGCAGCCCGACGTCGTCTGCCTGCAGGAGACGAAGCTCGCCGATGACGCGTTCAGCGCGCTCGTCGGCGAGGATATCGCCAGCCGCGGCTATGAGATCGCCATGTACGGCGAGCCGCGCTGGAACGGGGTGGCGATCCTGTCGCGGGTAGGACTGGCTGACGTCGTGACCGGCATCGCGGGCGCGCCCGGCTTCCCCGATCCCGAGGCGCGGGCGGTGGCCGCGACCTGCGGCGGTATCCGGGTGTGGTCGCTGTACGTGCCCAACGGCCGCGAGCCCGACTCGGACCACTACCGCTACAAGCTGGCCTGGCTGGCAGCGCTGCGGAACACCGTCCGCGATCGGCTCGCCGGAGGCGCGGACGTGCTGCTCTGCGGGGACATGAACATCGCGCCGGCCGACGCGGACGTGTTCGACCCGGCCGCCTACGTCGGCCAGACCCACGTCACCGCGCCCGAGCGGGCCGCGCTGGCCGACCTCGAGGCGGTCGGCCTGCACGACGTGGTCCGGGACCGCTGGCCGGACAAGCGCATCTTCACCTACTGGGACTACCGCGCCGGGATGTTCCACCAGGACCTCGGGATGCGGATCGACCTGGCGCTCGCCAGCGACCCGGTCGCGGACCGGGTGCAGGCGGCCTGGGTCGACCGGGAGGCCCGCAAGGGCACCGGGCCGAGTGACCACGCGCCGGTGATCGTCGACCTCGACAACGCGCCCGACGGCGACATCGGCCCGGTCGTGCCGCCGCCCTCCGCGCGTCCCGCCCGGCGGGGTCCGGTTAAGCTGCCGCAGGCCCCCGCCCCACAGCAAGAGGGGTAGGCGAGGGGTCGAGCCATGCGCGTTCCCTGGCTGGCACGAGAGTACGAGCGAAGATGCGATGAGTGCGGATCCGTCTGGCGCGTGCCTAAATGGGCCGCGCACCCGCCTATGCAGGGCCTTCCCATGGCCAGTCGAACCAGCGTTGGCGACCCAGATGGGGTCGTCGCAGCCAATACCGAACTTGCGGAAGAAGTAGCGGCCTTCCACCGGTGCCCCGAGTGCGAATCAGCTCATTACAAGCAGCGGGCGATCCGCTCCTAAGCCGATCACCGTTCTATCCCGCCATTCAGCCGAGTTGACGGCAACCGACGCGGCGCGCAACGGGCTACGGTTCGTCGAGCGCGACCTCGGGCGTCGCCCCCGGTGGTGATACGGCGAGCCTGAGCCAGCGCAAGAGCACGGCGAAGTCCTCGTCGATAACCGCCTGAGCGTGATGGCGGAAGCGCCCGGCCGCCTCGCTCGCGGCGAAGCCGAGCACGGCCGTGCTGATCAGGCGCTCCGCGCGGGCGGCGTCGTCTGCGGCCAAGCCGGCCTCGCGCAGCGCCGCCTGAACGTTATCGCGCGCCGTCCGCGCCCCCGGGGTCGCTGCGGGCCTGGTCAGGAGCAGCGGGAAGACGGCCGGATGCTGTTTCGCGGTCGACCGGATGCCCTCGGCCATGGCGGTCAGCCGGCCGTGCCACGGAGCGTCGGCCGGGGGGAGCGGATAGCCGGTGAGCAGCCGCTCGACCATCCCGTCGAGCAGCGCCTGCTTCCCGTCAACGTGGCGGTACAGCGCCATTGGAGTCACGCCAAGCCGCTGCCCGACCGCGTGCATGGTCACGGCCTCCAGTCCGCTCTCGTCCGCGAGCTGTATGGCGGCGTCGATGACCGCGCCCCGGTCAATCTGCGGTCTGCGGCCCATCGAATTCTCCTCCTGCGCGGCATCGACGAGCTCTAGTCAATCATAAGTATACGACGTATGCTTACATTATATACAAATGGAGGTGACCGTGTTCGTTCTTCTCAGCGACGGTGCCGGACTGACCGCCCGCCAAAGCGCGACCCTGCTGTCCCGGGCCGGCCACCGAGTCGAGGCACTGGCCCCGGACCCGCTCTGCCTGTGCGGGCTGAGCCGGCATGTGCGCCAGGTGCATCGCGTGCCGGGCCTCGGGACCGATCCGCTCGGCTGGCTGGAGGCCGCGCTGGAGGTAGCCGCCAGGCGGCAGGCCGACATTCTGCTGCCCGTCCAGGAACAAGTAGCCGTGATGTCGCTGGCACGAGAGCGGATCGCCCGCGTGGGAGTGCTGACCGCGGTACCGGACTTCGCCTCGCTCCGGCAGGTGCAGGACAAGGTCTCCGCGTTCGAGACACTGACCAGGCTCAGCTTGCCGCAGCCGCGGGCCACGGTCGTCACCAGCCAGGAAGCGCTGGAAAGCATCGACCAGCTCCCGGTCTTCGTGAAGACGCCGGTCGGCACCGCCTCGGCCGGGGTTCACCGGGTAACCACGCGGGCCGAGCTGCGACAGTATGCCGCGCAGCTCGATTTCCGTGACGGCGTGCTCGTCCAGCAGCCGGCCATCGGGCCGCTGATCATGATCCAGTCGGTCTTCGCGAACGGCGAGCTGGTGGCCTTTCACGCCTGCGAGCGGGTCCGTGAAGGGACGGGCGGCGGCGCCAGTCACAAACGCAGCATCAGCGTTCCCGAGGTCCGGGCGCACACGGCCGCTCTCGGCGCGGCCCTGAACTGGCACGGCGGGCTGTCCGCGGACGTGATCCTGACCGCCGAAGGTCCCCGCTTCATCGACATCAACCCCCGCCTGGTCGAGCCGGCGAACGCGTTCATGTCCGGCGTCGACCTGACCGGCGCCCTAGTCGAGGTCGCCAGCTCGGGAACAGCCGCCCGGCAGCCTGCTGGCAACCCCGGCGTGCGGACCCATCAGGCACTCCTGGCGATCCTCGGCGTCGCCGCCGGCAGCGGACGCCGCCGCGACATACTGCGCGAGGCGCTCCGCGCGCTCACCCGCACCGGTCACTACCGCCACAGCACCGAGGAACTGACACCCGTGCGCTGGGCGGGGGCCGGCGTCGACCCGATCGCCGTGATCCCGGCCGTCGCGGCCACACTGGCCACTCTTATTCGCCCAACCGCCTGGCAGCACTTCGCGGCCGGCGCCACCAGCGCGTACTCGCTCACCCCGGCCGCGTGGCAGGCACTGCTGGAAACAGCGCGGTAGCACCGCCTCCAGGCGTCAACGGTCGATCTCGCGGCCGGCGGTGCTGTCGACGTGGGCGGGGATGTCGCCCTCGTGCCGGTCGCCCGTCGTCACCGTCCCGGTCGGCTCGAACATCAGGATCGAGCCGCCGGGTGACGACGGCTTGTGCTCCACGCCCTGAGGGACCACGAACATGTCCCCCGAGCGCAGGCTCACCGTCCGCTCGCCATCGCCGTCGCGCAGCGCGATGTCGAATCGGCCGTCTATGACCAGGAAGAACTCATCGGTGTGATCGTGTACGTGCCAGACATGCTCGCCGCGGGCGTGGGCGACCCGGATGTCGTAGTCGTTGACCCGGCCGACGATCCGCGGGCTGTAGACGTCGCTGAAGGCGGCCAGCGCGTGGCTCAGACTGATAGGCGTGTCTGTCATGCGTTCATCGTCGGCGACGCGAAGGCCGAGGTCTTGTACGTTTTTGATGTGGACGCCGTGGAACCGGGTCAGAAAACGCGAGATCTACCTGGACGGCGCCTTCTTCCCGGCCGAGCTGACCGGCGCGGCGGTCGACAACACCAGCATCAGCGATCCGCCGTTGCGAGCCGCGCTATCGCAGCTGCATGACTGCCTGGCGGCCGGACCGGAAACCCTGGACGCGGAGGCGAGGCTCGCGCGGGTCGGAGAGCGGATCACCGGTCATCTGACCCGGGTGTCCCGCCCGGCTCCCGCGCCGGAGCCGGGCATCGCCTGGCAGCTGCGGCAGCTCCTCGATGATCACATCACCAGCGAGGTCAGCCTGACCTGGGCGGCCGCCACGCTCGAGCGCAGCATCCCCCATCTGGTGCGGAGCTTCACCCGCCAGTTCGGCCTGAGCCCGCACGCCTACGTGGTCGGCCGTCGCGTCGACGCGGCCCGCCGCCTCATGCTCCGGGGCGCAGCTCCGGCCGACGTCGCCGCCGCGGTCGGCTTCTACGATCAGGCTCATTTCACCCGCCATTTCAAACGGCACACCGCCACCACCCCGGCCAGCTACGCCCGCAGCCACCCACGACGAGCCCCGTAATCAACGTCCGCGCCGCGGCGCCGAACCCGTCCCGTCCCGCCCTACGGATGGCCGAGGATGACGTCGGCCGTCGTCCCAGGGGCGACGAACGCGCACAGCCCGGCCGCCTCGGCCAGCAGCGCGTCGCGGTCGGCCGGACGCAGCTCGACGAACGGCCGGATCCGCAGTTTCTGGTCCCGAAGCCGCCAGCTGCCCTGCCACCGGCCGTCGATCAGGAAGGTGCCCCCGGTCGCGCCGTTGCCGGGCGGGAGCGGCACCGGGCGCTGGTGCGGGATCACCCGGGTGCGGTCGGAGTGCGAGAGCAGCAGGTTGTCGTACTCGGGCAGGAAACGGGGCGGCGCGGGCGTGTCCGAAGCCGGCCGCGGCGCATCCGGCAGGTCGTACAGGGTCTGGCCCGCCTCCCCGCGGAACGACCGCACCGGCAGCCGCACGACCACCTCGCGGAGCCGGGTCAGCCCCGACCACGCCTGGACGTCGGCCACGCTGGCGGGCCCGAACGCGCCCAGGTAGCGCAGCACCAGCGCGTCCACCGGCACGGAATCGAGCGGCGCACCCAGCCAGTCCGCCAGCGGCGCCCAGGTCGCGGCGCCCCCCTTACCCCAGACGCCCCGGGGCGGCACCTGGCACAGCGTCAAGTGAAGCGTGACCGCGTAGCCGAGCGCTCTCGGCTCGGCCTGCGGCCATCGCTCCGCCAGCAGCCGGCCGAGTTCGGCCCGGGTGCGCGGCCGTTCCGCCAGCAGCCGCCGGGCCTCGCCAAGCACGGCCGAGAGGTCAGCCCCGGCCGTTCCGGCCCGGAAGTTCGCGTTGAACTCGGCCGCGGGCAGCGGGGCGAACAGCGCAGCCCAGGCCAGCGCGTCGCGCGCGCTGACCAGGTGGACGGTGTTGCGCATCAACTGCAGCCGCACCACCCGACGTTCCTGCGTCAGCGTCGCCAGCTCGCCCGGCGCGAAGTCCGGCAGCCGGGTCCACAGCCCCACGTAGGGGGCGAGCGGCGCCTGGGACTGCATCCCGGCCAGCCGCTCGATCGCGTCGACCGCTCGCACCGACGCGCGTTCAAGGAGGTACTGACGCGCCAGCGTGGCCCGGTTGAGCGCGCGCTGGCTCAGCCCGTCAGTCACGACCGATCCTCGTCCACGAGGCCATCGTCGTCGTCCACGACAACACGGCGCGACACCCGTTCCGCCTCCGCCAGGACCGCATCCCGGTATTCGGCCGGAAGACGCTGAATGCCCGGGCCGACCCGGCACGACGCCACGTCTCCGGGCCCGAACGGAAGCGCGATCCCGGTCAGCGGCAGGATCTTCACGTCCGCCCGGGCATCGAAGCACGCCAGGTAATCGCGGTCGACCGGGTTGTCGGCGTCGTCGAGCGGCACGCCGATCAGCAGGGCGGCGCCTCCGTCGGCCACGCCCACGGCCACGCCGAACGCCGCCGCGCCGAACGTGGCCGCGTGACTGGCGCGGGCGAGCGACTCCCGGTACGAGGGCCACAGGTCGTTCGCGCGGGTGTCGCCGACCAGGCAGACCAGCTCGACGTCGCGTCGCGGCCACTTGCGCAGGAAGCGGTCGGCGTTCGCCGTCGCGGTCAGCGTGTTCGCGGCCGCGTTGCGCGTGTGCGGAAGGTGGAGGCCGTAGACGTCGGGCCGCAGCACGATGGGGATGCCGCCCGCGCAGACCCGGTACCCCCACTCGAGGTCATCGTTGCCCCAGCCGCGGAAGCTCTCGTCGAAGTAGAGCCGGTCGGAGGCCATGGCGGCGGCGGGCAGCGCGATCAGCCCCGTCCACGCGAACGCCCACGGGATGTTGTGCTCGACCTGGAAACGCGGGTCGGCCGGCCAGCCCGGCGCGGAGGCCATGTCCCGCAGCGCCGCCAGGTGCTCCTCGTACGGCCGCAGCTCGACCGAGTCGATGTCACCGCCGGCGTTGTTGTCGTAGCCGACGACCTGCCCGACGGCGCACCCGCGCTGACCGAACGCGAAGCAGTAGTCGTATAGACGCTGGAGGGCCTCCGGCGCGAGCATCGTGTCCGCGTCGATCTGCACGATGACCTCGCCGGTGGCGTTGCGCATGGCCAGGTTCCTGGCCCGCGGGATGTGGAACTCGCGCGAGGAGCACACGGTGACGAGGTTGAGCCGCTCGCGGAAACCGGCGCACAAGGCGATCAGCTCGGTCGAGTACTCCATCGCGCCGATGATGACCTCGAAGTCCGCCGCGTCCATCGTCTGCCGCGCCAGCGCCTCGAGCGCGATCCCGAGGTTGTCCAGGCGGGCCTTGTACGGGATGCAAACGCTAAGCTTCACGCCGCCACATTAATGGCCTGCCGAGCGGGACCAGACGGAGCTAGGCGATCTTGCGGGCGACTCCGCCGAGGCTGATGTCGGTCGGGTCAGCCACCGCCGGGCCGGTTTCCGGACGCCATGCGTGCTTCGGCACGAGCCCCGGCTCGACCAGTTCGAAGTCACCGAAGAACCCGCGGATCTCTTCCGTGCTGCGCGGCTGGATCGGCTGGCCGGCCTGCTGGTACACATCCTTCGCGCGCGCCGCGGCCGCCTTGTCGGGCAGCAGTTCCTGGCAGACGTGGGTCAGCATCAGGTAGCTGCCCGGGGCGAGCGCCTCCCGCAGGCACGCGGTGATCGCGGCGGGATCATCCTCGTCCCGTACGAAGTGGAAGATCGCGAGGACCAGCACCGCGATCGGGCGGTCGAAGTCGAGGTGCCCGCGGATCACCGGGTTCGCGAGCAGTTCCCTCGGCCGGCGGATGTCCTCCGCCACCACGACGCTCTGGTCCGGGGTGGCGAGCAGGGCGTTTGCGTGCGCCACCACGACCGGGTCGTAGTCGACGTAGGCGACGCGCGACCTCGGGTTGATCTCGTGCGCCACCTCGTGGACGGCGCCCTGGGTGGGCAGGCCCACCCCGATGTCAAGGAACTGGTCGATCCCGGCCTGGCCGGCCAGGAACCCGACCGCCCGGCGCAGGAACCGGCGGTTCTCGAGCGCGGACCGCCGCTGACCGGGCAGCTGGGCGAGCACCTGCTCGGCGGCGATGCGGTCCGCCTCGAAGTTGTCCTTGCCGCCCAGGTAGTAGTCGTACATCCGGGCGACGTTGGCCGTGCCGGTGTCGATCTTGGGCGAGACGTGGCCGGGCTCCACCTTGGTCCACTGCATCCCTGAGGACGTCATGACCTAAAAGTACTTCTTGCCGGCCACTGCGTCGCGCCCATTGACGCACGCAGCGGCCGGGGAGTGCTAGCTCCCCGGCCGCTGCGTCTGCCGGCATGGTCAGAAATAGTGCCGGCGACCGCCGACCGCGTGGCCGACCATGCCCAGGACCGCGAGCACCAGGCCGATCAGCAGGACGATGATGCCGATGGTCCACAGGATCGCGATCTTCACCACGAAACCGATAATGAGTAGAACGATGCCGAGAATAATCACGGGGAGCTCCTGACGGCTTGCCGCGCGGACGGCGGCAAGCAAGAACGTGTTTTCTGGTTTAGCTGGTAAGGCCGTGCGGCCTCGTTCGTTACTTCTTCGCTGCGTGCTTGGCCTTCTCGCCCTTGAGCTTGACCTTGCCGGTCAGCTCTTCGACCTTCCCCTTGCCCCGCAGCTTGTTGTCGCCGGTGGCCTTGCCGGCGTTCTTCTTGGTCTTGCCCTTGATTTCCTTGCCCTTGTCCTTGACCTTCTTGCCTAGACCCATGCCCGACTCCTTCACGTGCCGCCCACAGCGCCGTTGGCCGATTTCCCGGCCGAACCGCGTTGCACGGTAAGCGCCTGAAGCAATGTGCCCAGGCGCCGCCCAACTGCCCTGGCCGTAACGACTCAAACTTCACCGGGACCGGGGACCTGGAACTGGGGGACCGGGCCGTCGGCCCGTAGGATGCGTCCCATGCCCGACGCCCTGCCTCACCCCGAGCGGTTCAGCCCGAAGGCCGGCCGCGCCGCGCTCGAGGACTTGCGCGCGCGGTTGCGGGGAACGCGCTGGCCGGACGCGCCGCAGGAGGCCGGCTGGTCGCTCGGGACCGACCTCGGCTACCTCCGCGAGCTCGTCGCGTACTGGGCGGATGAATTCGACTGGCCGGCCCAGGAGGCGGCCCTCGCCCGGCTGCCCCGCTTCCGCGTCAACCTCAGCGGCCTGGGCATCCACTTCGTGCACGCCCAGGCGCCGGCATCGGCTGCGCCCGCCCTCCCGCTGGTGCTCAGCCACGGCTGGCCCGACTCGTTCTGGCGCTACTCGAAGGTCATCGGGCTGCTCACCGACCCCGCCGCGCACGGCGCCGACCCGGCCGACGCGTTCGACGTGGTCGTCCCGGACATGCCGGGCTACGGCTACTCCGACCGCCCGGCCGGCCCGCCGCTCGACTCGATCGCCGTGGCGGGCCTGTGGGCCGAGCTCATGAGCGTCCTCGGCTACCCGAGGTTCGGCGCGGCGGGCGGGGACATCGGCAGCGGCGTGAGCCGCTACCTCGCGCTCGACTATCAGGACCGGGTCGTGGCCGTCCACCGGATGGACACGGGCGCGCCCGTCTTCGCCGGCGACCGAGCCGAGCTCACGCCCGAGGAACGCGCGTGGTTTCGGGCGATGGCGGCCTGGGGCGCGGCCGAGGGCGCCTACGGGGCCATGCACCGCACGAAGCCGCAGACGGCCGCCTTCGGGCTCACCGACTCGCCCGTCGGGCTGGCCGCGTGGATCGTCGAGAAGCTCCGCGCCTGGAGCGACTGCGACGGCGACGTCGAGCGGCGCTTCAGCAAGGACGAGATCCTCACCAACGTCACGCTGTACTGGCTGACCGGGACGATCGGCTCGTCGATGCGCATGTACAACGCCAACGCCGCGATCGCGCCCGAGCAGCACGCCCGCCGGGTCGAGGCGCCGTCCGGCTTCGCGCTCTTCCCGGCCGACATCACCCGGCCGCCGAGGGCATGGCTCGAGCGCACGGCGAACGTCACCCGGGTGACCGAGCCGCCGCGCGGCGGCCATTTCGCGCCGTTCGAGGAGCCGGAACTCTACGCGGCCGAACTGCGCGACTTCTTCCGCCCCTACCGCACGATCACGTAAAGCCGACGTTCAGGAAGAAGTGCCCGAGCTTAATGTTTCCGACGCCGCCGCCCGCCCAGTGCACGAGCCGCGCCAAGAGGATGATGGCGACAATGCACACCACCAGCCAGAAGAAGAAAATGACAATCCCGGGTATCGCGTACCCACCAATTGTTCTCGCTCGCACCATGGCCCTCGGCTACCCACACCCGTCCGATTTATTCCGTCATGAAAAATCAAGATCTTTATCCCGAACGGACCGTGCCCTCCGCCCCTCAGCCCACCACCACCTCCGGGCCGGTCGGCTCAATGGCGCACGGCCCGCCCCGCGCCAGCAGCGCGGGATCCCGAGCGCGCCAAGCCCGGACGGCGTTTCGATCCGTGCCATCGCGCCCCTGGCGCTAGTGGCCGGTAGGACAACAGGCGGGCCCGGGCGTCGCTGTGATCGTGTTCCGTTCGGGCCGCGTATTCGCGGCTGTAGGCGTCACCGTGTTCCTTTGCGGGCGCTATAGCGGCAAGCGGCAAGTTTCCACACGCTCACGCCGCCCGCAAGCTCACGATTGAGATCACCGTGGACCTCTGACCGGGGCCTAAGCCCAGGCCGGGACCGTCCGGGCGGAACTCACCGGCCGCCCGGACACGGCAGCCGCCAGGACCACCCCGGACGAGCGCCAGCAGTGGAATGGCTAGCCGCCCGCTCCAGGCCGGCCGGCCCACCGGCCCCCGCCCGCCGCCCCCGGCCCGCGCCTAACCCGCACGGCCCCCCGGCATCCCGGCCGCCGGGGGCGGGGACGGAAGTCGCCCCCTGATGGCCGTCCCGCAAGCCCCCGCCCGCCACCCCGTCCGGCTCCGCCGAACCCGCGCCCAAGACCAGGCGCGGAAGGCGAAGTTCACAGGCAGCATCAAGACGGCCAGTCGCATGCCAGATGGAACCCTGAAACCCACGAGCCAACACCCTTGACACAACCCGTCACGTGCGTCCGACAAGCCACCTGCAGTTGGACTGTTGCGGTGACTCGCGACAACGGCCAAAATGTCCGAAGACAGATCCGCCCACGCAAGCGGACGGTAGGGGAGACGCTTGTGGACGGCACGGCCCTATTCACGGCGATCATCGGAGCCGCCTACGGCGCCATGGTTGCTTGCCGGCTAGCGAGAGGCCAGCGGTGGATGGCCACAGGACTTGCCGCCATGGGCAGCGCGACTTTGGTGAACTCCGTGACTTGGGGTAAAGGTTCACTGCTGGAACACCGCGTCATCTTTATCGCGTCTGTAGCTCTGGTGATCCTCTTCATAGCCGCCATGGGGGCCGCCCAGAAGGATCGGGAGCGCGACCTCGGGAGATTCCTCCGGTAGCGTGCCCAGCGGTATTCACCGGACACTCGCGGACACGCCAAGAATGCCCCTGACTTGCAAATTCTTGTCGGAGGACCCATAACAAGCCAGTTCCCAAGCTGACAGTGCGGGTTCGATTCCCGTCATCCGCTCCATCTGAGAACGCGCAGCTGACGCCATGTTCTCCGAGAGCATCAGCGTATTCACCATGAGTGCTTCTCCTGGCCGCGCACGATCTAATTCTTACGGCTAGCTGACGCCGCCCCCGTACACCGAACCGCGCCCGCCCCCAGCCCGTGCC
>Ga0302314_10012719_pt1 | contig 14526 bp, 12 predicted proteins | sample III_Palsa_N2_3_FD_200533 | JGI IMG/M metagenome (GOLD analysis project Ga0302314, IMG submission 200533) | Peat permafrost microbial communities from Stordalen Mire near Abisko, Sweden - III_Palsa_N2_3 | ecosystem: Environmental > Terrestrial > Soil > Palsa > Peat permafrost | place: Sweden... | reverse complement strand
CGCCGCCGGCTACGACGCCGCCTGGGCGCGGGTCGAGGCCGACCCTGAAGGCTACTGGCGCGATGTCGCCGCGCGGCTGGACTGGATCAAGCCGTTCAGCGTGGTCAAGGACGTCTCCTACGAGCGCAGCGACTTCCGCATCCGCTGGTATGCCGACGGGGTGCTGAACGCGTCGGTCAACTGCCTGGACCGGCACCTGCCGGAGCGGGCGAACGACGTCGCCATCATCTGGGAGGGCGACGACCCGAAGGACAGCCGCAGGATCACCTACGCCGAGGCCCACGCCGAGACCTGCCGGATGTCCAATGTACTCAAAGGCCGAGGGGTCAAGAAGGGCGACCGGGTCACCATCTACCTGCCGATGATCCCCGAGGCCGCCTACGCCATGCTGGCCTGCGCCAGGATCGGGGCGATCCACTCGGTGATCTTCGGCGGCTTTTCGCCCGACTCGATCGCCGGGCGCATCCAGGACTGCGACTCGCGGATCGTGATCACCGCCGACGAGGGCCTGCGCGGCGGGCGGATCGTCAAGCTGAAGGAGAACGTCGATCTCGCGCTGACCGCCTGCCCGGACGTGGCCGACGTGATCGTGGTCAGGCGCACCGGCGGCAAGGTGTTCATGCAGCCGGGCCGCGACGTCTGGTACGAGGAGGCGCGCGACGCGGTCGCGGCCGACTGCCCGCCCGAACCGATGAGCGCGGAAGATCCGCTCTTCATCCTCTACACCTCCGGTTCGACCGGCAAGCCGAAGGGCGTGCTGCACACCACCGGCGGCTACCTGACCTGGGCCAGCCACACCCACGAGCTGGTGTTCGACTACCGGCCGGGCGAGGTCTTCTGGTGCACCGCCGATGTGGGCTGGGTGACCGGCCACAGCTACATCGTCTACGGGCCGCTGGCCAACGGGGCGACGACGCTGATCTTCGAGGGCGTCCCCAACTATCCCACCACCAGCCGCTTCTGGGAGGTGATCGACAAGCACCAGGTGGAGATCTTCTACACCGCGCCCACGGCGCTGCGGGCGCTGATGCGCGAAGGCGACGAACCGGTGAAGAAGACGTCGCGCAGATCGCTGCGCCTGCTGGGCTCGGTGGGCGAACCAATCAATCCCGAGGCCTGGCTATGGTACCACCGGGTGGTGGGCGAGGGCCGCTGCCCGATCGTCGACACCTGGTGGAAGACCGAGACCGGCGCCTGCCTGATCTCGCCGCTGCCGGGCGCCACGGCGCTGAAGCCCGGTTCCGCGACTAAGCCGCTGCCGGGGGTGAAGCTGCAGATCGTCGACGCCGAGGGCGCGCCGCTGCAGGGCGCGGTCAGCGGCAACCTCTGCATCCTGGATTCATGGCCCGGCCAGATGCGCACCGTCTACGGCGACCACGAGCGCTTCATCACCACCTATTTCACCACCTACCCTGGCAAGTACTTCACCGGCGACGGCTGCCGGCGCGACGCGGACGGCTACTACTGGATCACCGGCCGGGTGGACGACGTGATCAACGTCTCAGGCCACCGGCTGGGCACGGCCGAGATCGAGAGCGCGCTGGTGGCCCATCATGCCGTGGCGGAGGCGGCGGTGGTCGGCTATCCGCACGAGATCAAGGGCCAGGGCATCTACGCCTACGTGACCCTGACGGTGGAAGCCCAGCCCACCGACGCCCTGCGCGCCGGCCTGATCGCCTGGGTGCGCCGCGAGATCGGCCCTTTCGCCGCGCCCGACGTGATCCAGTGGGCGCCCGGCCTGCCCAAGACCCGCTCGGGCAAGATCATGCGCCGCATCCTGCGCAAGGTGGCCGAGGACGACATCGGCAACCTCGGCGATATCACCACCCTGGCCGACCCTGCGGTGGTGGACGACTTGGTCAGGAACCGGGCGGGGGCCTCCCCGCCGTCGCGGGGATGAGCGGCAATTGATGGAAGGCGGCCGCGCTCGTAGGGTCCCGGGCAACAACACCAAGGGAGGATCACCGGATGCTGAGTTGGCAGGTCGGGAAGGTGAAGGTCACGCGGGTCGTGGAGATGCAGCTGCCGACGCCGGCGGGGGCGAAGTACTTCATGCCGCAGGCGACGCCGGAGGCGCTGCGCAAGTCGCCCTGGCTCTATCCGAACTTCGTCAGCGAGGACGAGGTGATGCAGATGTCGATCCACGCCCTGCTGGTCGAGGCGCCGGGCCTGCGGCTGGTGGTGGACACCTGCGTCGGCAACGACAAGCCGCGCGGCCTCTTGCGCGGCAAGGCGCTGTCGACCGGGTTCCTCAAGGACCTGGAGGACCTGGGCTGGACGCGGGACAGCGTGGACGCCGTGGTCTGCACCCACCTGCACGTCGATCACGTCGGCTGGAACACCATGCTCGTGGACGGCAAGTGGGTCCCGACCTTCCCGAACGCCCGCTACCTGATCGGGCGGCGGGAGTACGAGCACTGGCGCGGCGAGAACGAGGGCGAGGCGCAGGCGATCCTGGGCGATTCGGTGCAGCCGATCTTCGATGCGGGGCTCGCTGATCTGGTGGAGCTGGACCACCGCATCTCGCCGGAGATCCGGCTGATCCCCTCGACCGGCCACACCCCCGGCCACGTCTGCGTGCGCATCGAGTCGGAGGGCGAAGCGGCGGTGATCACCGGCGACATGAGCCACCACCCCTGCCAGATGGCCCACCCCGACTGGTCGCCCGCTTTCGACGGCGATCCCGACGCCGCCGCGGTGACCCGCGCGCGGCTCTTCGCCGAATGGGCCGACGAGCCGGTGCTGGTGATCGGCACACACTACGCCACGCCCACCGCCGGCCGCGTGCGCCGCGACGGCGCCGCCTTCCGCTTCGAGGTCTGAGCCATGCCCACCGCAAGCCGCGAAGTGCGCCTGGTCAAGCGCCCCGAGGGCCCGCCGGCCGCCGACGATTTCGCCCTGGTGGAGACGCAGGTTGCCGATCCCGCCGAGGGCGAGGTGCTGGTGCGCAACCTGCTGATGTCGGTCGACCCGGCGATGCGGCCGCGGATGAGCGTCGGCCAGGCGCTGGGCGAGGCGATGCTGGGCGGGGCGATCGGACGGGTGGAGAAATCCCGCAACCCGGCGCTGAAGGAAGGCGACCTGGTCTCGAACCGCTTCGGCTTCCGCGAGGCCTTCGTCTCCGACGGCAAGGGCCTGGCGCCGCTGAAGGCCGAGCCCGGCCTGCCGCTGGCGGCCTACATGAACGCCCTCGGCGGTCCCGGCTTCACCGCCTACGGGGGGTTGCTCCACATCGGCCAGCTGAAGGACGGCGAGCAGGTGTTCGTCTCCACCGCGGCCGGGGCCGTTGGCGCGGTGGCGGCGCAGATCGCCAAGCTGAAGGGCTGCTACGTGGTGGGCTCGACCGGCTCGGACGAGAAGGTGCGCTGGCTGAAGCACGAGGCCGGGCTCGACGCCGCTTTCAACTACAAGGCCGCGCCGGTGCGCACCCAGCTGCGCGAGCTGACCCCCAAGGGCATCGACGTCTACTTCGACAACGTCGGCGGCGAGCACCTGGACGCGGCGCTGGCCAGCATGAACGTGCTGGGCCGCGTGCCGGTATGCGGGATGATCAGCGGCTACAACGAGGCGGGGACGCGGACCAGCGTGCGCAACCTCTCCAACATCATCTACGGCCGCATCATGCTGCGCGGCTTCACCGCCGCCGACTTCATGGACCTGCGCGGCCAGTTCCAGTCCGACATGACCGCCTGGCTGCGCGAGGGCAAGATCAAGACCCATGAGACCGTCTACGAGGGCATCGACAACGCCGCGGCGGCGATGATCGACCTGATGGCCGGGGTCAACCTCGGCAAGATGCTGGTGAAACTGGCGGACTGAGGCGGCGCCGGAACGATGACAGCAACGTAAGGTTCGTCAGGCGGCGGCGGGTGCTAGTGGTCCGCGCTACCTTGGAGACCCCATGCCGCGCATCGTTCTTTCCGCCCTGCTGCTGACCCTCTGCTTCAGCGCCGCCGCCCAGGCTCAGCCGGACAGCGTCGTGCCGCCGATCCCGTTCCACGAGCGGGTGCTGGCCAACGGCTTGCGAGTGATCACCTCGCTCGACCGCACGACGCCCAACGTGACCGTGCAGGTCTGGTACGGCGTCGGGGCCAAGAACGATCCGCCGGGCCGCTCCGGCTTCGCGCATATGTTCGAGCACATGATGTTCAAGGCGACGCGCGACATGCCGCCCGAGAACATGGACCGGCTGACCGAGGACGTCGGCGGGATGAACAACGCCTTCACCCAGGACGACACCACCGCCTTCTACGAGGTGATCCCGGCCTCCCACCTGGAGCGGCTGCTGTGGGCCGAGTCCGAGCGGATGAGCACCCTGGTGGTCGACAAGGCCAACTTCGATTCCGAGCGCCAGGTGGTGGAGGAGGAGCTGCGCCAGCGGGTGCTGGCCAGCCCCTACGGGCGGCTGTTCTACTACCTGCTGCCGGCCGAGACCTTCGCCGTCCATCCCTACCACCGCTCGCCGATCGGCTCGATCGAGGACCTGGACGCCGCCAGCCTGGACGACCTGCAGCGCTTCCACGCCACCTACTATCGCCCCGACGACGCCACCCTGGTGGTGGTCGGCAACTACGATCCGGCCGCGCTGGACGCCTGGGTCGACAAATATTTCGGCCCGCTGCAGGACCCGCAGGCGCCGATCCCGCAGGTAACCGCCGTCGAGCCGCCGCGCACGGGGCCGCGGACAGTGACCGGCTACGGCCCTGACGTGCCGCTGCCCGCCGTCGCCATCACCTGGCTGGCCCCCGACGCCGCCAGCCCGGACGCCGCGGCGCTGCAGGTGCTGGATGCGATCCTCACCGCCGGCAAGTCGTCGCGGCTCTATGACGACATGGTCTACGGCAAACAGATGGCCGCGCAGGTGTTTTCCAGCGCCGACCTGCGCCGCCAGCTGGGCATGTACTACGTCGGCGCCATCGTCGCGGCCGGGCGCACGCCGGACGAGGCGGAGGCGGAGCTGCGGGCCCAGGTGGCGGCGCTGCGCGATGCGCCGGTGAGCCCAGAGGAGCTGGAGACCGCCAAGACCCAGCTGCTGACCGGCGAGATCCGCCAGCGCGAGACCATCGACGGACGCGCCAACGAGCTGGGCGCCGCCCAGGTGATCGAGGGCGAGGCCGCCAAGGCCAACACCGACATCGACGACCTCGCCAAGGTGACCGCCGACGACGTGCAGCGCGTCGCCCGCAAGTACCTGCCCGACGACCTGCGCGTGGTGATCCGCTATCTGCCGCAGAGCGCCGCGCCGCCGGGCGCTGCGCAGGCGGCAGCGACCCCGCCGCCCGTACCGTCCGCGCCCTACACCGGCTCGGTCGCCGCGCTGCTGCCCGAGGGCCAGCGCCAGGCGCCGCCGCCGGTGGGCGCGCAGCCCGCCGCGGTGCTGCCGACGCCGGTGGAGCGGACGCTGCCCAACGGCCTGCGCGTGATCGTCGCCAAGAGCACCGACCTGCCGCTGGTCTCGGCCAGCTTGAGCTTCATGGCGGGCGCCAGCTCCGACCCGGCGACCCTGGCCGGCGACTCCAACCTCACCGCCCAGCTGGTCACCGAGGGCACCGCCAGCCGCTCGGCGCGCGACATCGCCCGCCAGTCGGAGGCGCTGGGCGCCGACCTCAGCGCCGCGTCCGGGTGGGAGAGCTCGTCGGTCAGCCTCTCGGTGATGCCGGCCAAGCTACCGCAGGCGCTGGCGATCGCGGCCGACGTGGCTCGAAATCCCGCCTTCGCCGCCGACGAACTCGACCGGGCCCGCAAGCAGTCGCTGGACGACCTCGACGTCGCCTACGGCGATCCCGGCCAGGTGGCCAGCTACGCCACCGCGCCGGTGGTCTACGCCGGCACCAGCTTCGCCCACGCCGCCGGGGGCACGCCGGCCTCGCTGCGGCGTCTGACCCCGGGCGACGTCGCCCGCTTCCACGACCGCTACTGGCGCCCCGACAACGCCATCCTGGTGCTCACCGGCGACATCACGCCGGAGCAGGGCTTTGCGTTGGCGCAGGAGGCGCTGGGTGACTGGCCGAAGCCCGCCACGCCGCTGCCGCCGCAGCCCCAAGGCCAGCCGACGGGGCCTGCCCGCACCGTCGTCATCGACCTGCCAGGGACCGGCCAGGCGGCGGTGATGATCGTCAAGCCGGCCATCCCCCGCACCGACCCGCGCTATTACCAGGCGCTGGTGGCCAACGCGGTGCTGGGCGGCGGCTATTCGGCCCGGCTGAACGAGGAGGTGCGGGTCAAGCGCGGCCTCTCCTACGGCTCCGGCTCGTCGCTGGCGGCGCGGCGCGACCTGGGCTCGGTGACCGCCGACGCCCAGACCCGCAACGACGCCGCCCCGCAGGTGGCCGACCTGATCCGCTCGACCATGGCCTCGCTGGTGACCTCGCCGCCGACGCCCGAGGAGCTGGCGGCGCGCAAGTCGTCGCTGATCGGCGACTATGGCCGCAACATCGGCACCGCGGCCGGCCTCGGCGGGGTGCTGGGCGACCTGGCGCTCTATGGGCTCGACCTGACGGAGGTGCAGACCTACCCGGACCTGGTGCAGGCCGTGACCCCGGCCCAGGTGCAGGCCATCGCCGCCACCGTGCTCTCCCCCGACGGCGCCAGCACCATCGTGGTCGGCGACTCCAAGCAGTTCCTGGAGGCCCTGAAAGCCGAGAACCCCAACGTGGAAGTCATCCCCATCACCGCATTCGACCCGGAGACGCCGACGCTGCGGGCGCCTTAGTATCCCTCTCCCAACCGCGGAGTTGGGAGAGGTCGGCCGGCCGTCGCAGACGGACGGACGGGTGAGGGCTCTTGCGGCGCCTGACCCCGCTGCGCGGGCTCGACGCTCGCGCGCCGAGCGCCCCTCACTCTCCCGCCTGCGGCGGTCGACCTCTCCCCGCCTTGCGGGGCGAGGGATACAGCGCCTCACCCAGCCGCCGTCGCCCACTGGCTGACGTCGGACTGGGCGCCGATCAGGGCGAGGCCGGTGGCGATGGAGACCAGTTCGCCGCCGCTCTCCAGCTTGGCTTCGCCGAAGCGCTCGGCGAACAGTCGCCGCACCGCCGGCACGAACGACGAGCCGCCGGTGAGGAACACCTTGTCGATGTCCGCAGGCGCGACGCCGGCGCGGGCGATGGCCTCGTCGGCCGCGGCGGCGATGGCGCCGAGCTCGGGGGCGATCCAGGCGTCGAAGTCGGCGCGGCCGACCGGCTTTTCTATCCGCGCGTCACCGGCCTCGAAGCGGAATACGGCCTCGGCCTGGTCGGAGAGCGTCTCCTTCAGTCGCGAGACGGCCTGGTAGAGGCGGTAGCCGTGGTTGTGGTCGAGGATCTCCACCAGGCGGGCGAGCTTGGCGGGGTCCTCGGCGGTGCGCACCAGGCCGCGGATGTCGCGCATGTCTTTGGAGGCGCGCAGCAGGGCGAGCTGCTCCCAGCGGGCGAAGGCGGCGTAGTAGCGGGCGGGGATCGGCAGCATGTGGTCCCAGGCCTTGTAGCTGGTCCCCTTGCCGAGCTCGGGCGAGACCAACTGGTCGATGATCCGGTAGTCGAAAGCGTCGCCGGCCACCGGCGCGCCGGAGTTGGCCAGCGCCTGCGAGCGGATCTCCCCGCGCTCGCGACGGAAGCGGACGATGGAAAAGTCGCTGGTGCCGCCGCCGAAGTCGGCCACCATCACGGTGGCGTCGCCGGCCAGCTTGCGGGCGAAGAAGAAGGCCGCCGCCACCGGCTCATAGGCGTAGCGGATCTCCTCGAAGCCCAGGCGGCGGAAGGCGATCTCGTAGCGGGAGAGCGCCAGGGCGGGATCGGGCTGCTGGCCGGCGAAGTTCACCGGGCGACCGACGATCAGGCGCTTGGGGAGCTGCGCCAGGTCGGCGCCGCCGTGGGCCATCATCCGCAGCAGGAAGGCCGAGAGCAGGTCCTCGAAGCGGAACCAGCGGCCGAGCACGTTGGTGTGCACGAAGAGCGGGCTGGCGGCGTAGGTCTTGAACGACTGGATGAAGCGCGTCTCCAGCGGCTCCTCGACATAGGCGTCGATGGCCCAGGGCCCGGCCTCGACCACCCGGTCGCGAGGATTGTCGATGTCGGCGTGGAAGGAGAGCGCCGAGCGGAAGGCGACCACCGCCTCGTTGTCGTGTGCGAAGCTGGCCAGGCGCGCCTCGCCGTCCGCGCCGGCCAGCGCCACGACCGTATTGGTGGTCCCGAAATCGACCCCGATGGCCGCCGTGCTCATCCCAATCTCCCAACGCCGAAAAGGCCGGCGCCGGAAAAGAGGGGGCGTCGGCCTAGCTGAAGGTCTCGAAGTAGCGCCTGATCAACTGGCGATAGACGTCTGTCAACTGGACGATCTCGGCGACGGGCGCGCGCTCGTCGACGCCATGCATGGTGGCGCCCACCAGGCCGAACTCCACCACCGGGCAGAGGACGCGGATGAAGCGGGCGTCGGACGTGCCGCCGGTGGTGGAAAGCTCGGGCCGGCGGCCGGCCACCGCCTCCACCGCGTCGGCGACCACCTCCACGAACGGGCCGGGCGCGGTGAGGAAGGCCTCGCCGCTGATCTCGACCCGGGCCGTCACATCGCCGCCGAAGCCCTCGGCGGCCTGCTTCGCCTCCGCCTCGATCCAGTCGCCCAGCGCGCGGCCGGTGTGGGCGGGGTTGAAGCGGATGTTGAGGCGGGCCTTGGCGGTCCTGGGGATGACGTTCGTCGCCGGGTTGCCGACGTCGATGGTGGTGACCTGGAGGTTGGAGGGCTGGAACTCGGGGTAGCCCTCGTCGAGCTGGCGCGCCTGCAGCGCCGCCAGCAGCCGGATCATCACCGGGATCGGGTTGGCCGCGCGGTGCGGATAGGCCGAGTGGCCCTGCACGCCGTCGACGGTGAGGTAGGCGTTGAGGCTGCCGCGGCGGCCGATCTTGATCATGTCGCCGAACAGCGCCGACGAGGTGGGCTCGCCCACCACGCAATGGTCGATGCGCTCGCCCTCCGCCGCCAGCGCCTCGACCACGGCCTTGGTGCCGTGGGTGGCGCGGCCCTCCTCGTCGCCGGTGATCAGCAGCGACAGCGAGCCGCGCACCTCGCCGGCCGCCAGCGCCCCCGCCGCGGCTGCAACGAAGGCCGCGACGGCGCTCTTCATGTCGGTGGCGCCCCGGCCGATCAGCACCCCGCTCTCGATCCGCGCCTCGAACGGGTCGACGCTCCAGGCGTCGCGATCGCCCACGGGCACCACGTCTGTGTGGCCTGCGAAGCAGAGGTTTGGGCCCTGCAGCCCGTGGCGGGCGTAGAGGTTCTCGATGCCGCCGAACGGCATCCGCCGGCACTCGAAGCCGAGGCCGTCCAGCGCCTCCTGCACCACATCCATCGCCCCGGCGTCGGCGGGGGTCACGGACGGGCGGCGGATCAGCGACTGGGTGAGCGCGACGGGGTCGATGGGAGCGGCCATGCCCGGTCGTTTAGGGGGCGTGCGGCGCGGGTCAAGCGGCGCATCCAACCGAACCCCTCATCGCGCGCCACACATCAACCCCGCGGAGATGAGCGGGATGTTGAGACCCCTAAGCCGCCGCTTCCTGGCGCTGCGGGTTGCGGCGGTAGACGCCGGGGCGGCCGATGATCGCCTGGAAAGTCTCGCCGAGGCCGGCCACGACCTCCTTGGCGCCCAGCACCAGGAACCCATCAGGCGGCACGACGCAGGTGAGGTCCTCCAGCACCTTGCGCTGGGCGTCCTCGGTCATGTGGCCGAGCACATGGCGGCAGAAGACGATGTCGAAGCGGCCGATCTGGCGCAGGCCGGCGATCAGGTTGATCCGCCGCCAGCGCACGCGCTCACGAACGTCGGCGTTCAGCTTCCACTGCTCGCCTTCCTTCTCGAAGTGGCGCGCCAGGAGGCGGATCGGCAGGCCGCGCTGCACCTCGAACTGGTTGTAGAGGCCGGCCTGGGCGCGCTCGAGGGCGAAGCGAGAGAGGTCGGACGCGGCCAGGTCGATGCGAAGGGCGGGGTCGGCCTCGGCGAGCTCACCCACCAGCATGGCGACCGAGTAGATCTCCTGGCCGGTGGCGCAGGCCGCGCTCCAGACCCTGAGCGGCGCGCCGCCGCGGGCCTTGGCCAGCATGGGGACCATCTCGTCGCGGAACTGCTGGAAGGGGGCGCGATCGCGGAAGAAGGCGGTCTCGCCGCTGGCCATGGCCTCGACGATGGCCCAGATCAGCGGGCCCTCCCGCTTGGCGCGAGCCGCGGCCAGCAGGTCGCCGATGCTGTCGTAGCCCTCGCGGCGGGCGACGGGGGCGAGGCGGCTCTCGATCAGGTAGCTCTTCTCCGGCGCCACCTTGAGGCCGGCGCGGGCGCGGCAAACCGAGACGACCTGGGCGATCTCCTCGGCGGTCACAGCCCCGCCTCGATCAGCTTGCCGGTGACGATGTCGCCGTCGAACGGCTTCATGATGTACTCGTTGGCGCCGGCGTCGAGGGCCTCGCGGATGTGGGCGAGGTCGTTCTCGACGGTGCAGAACACCACCACCGGCGCCTCGCCGCCCGGCTCGGCGCGCAGGCGCCGGAGGAACTCGATGCCGGTCATCACCGGCATGTTCCAGTCGAGCAGGATGGCGTCGGGCATGGCCGCGCGGCACCAGGCCAGGCCCTCGACCCCGTCGGCCGCCTCGGCCACCTCGTAGCCGATCTCCTCGAGGATTCGCCGCGCCACCTTGCGGATCACCCGACTGTCGTCGACGACCAGGCAGGTCTTCATCGGGGGGCCGACGCTCCTTGAAAAGGCGGGGCAGAATCCGCGCAGGCGGATTCAGGGGCCACAGACCCCCTGTTGTGCCCGTCCTTGGTTAAAGAGCGGTGTGGCGCGAGGCCTGGCGGCGAAAAATCAGGCCGGCAGCCCCGCGCGGAAGGTCACCGTCTCGTCCGCCGCATCCGCCGTCACCCACCCGCCGGCCGCCGCGGCGACCGCGTGGACGTAGTAGGCCTGCACCCAGCGCCCGCCGAGGCCGTCGCCCAGGGGCTGGCCGGCGAGGCCGTCCGCCACCTCGGCGTGCAGCCGCGCCTTGGGGCCGGTGGCGACCGCGCAGACCAGGTGGCCATCGGGGCCCAGGGTCGCCTGCAGCCGCGCGACGCCACCCAGCGGCAGCGCGCCGGCGGCGAGCTGGGCGAGGTTGACCATGGCCTGGGCCGCCGGCTTGGGCAGCTGCGGCGTCGCGACCTGCCACTCCAGGTCGGCGCGGACGTGGGCGTAGACGCCGCGCGTCAGCCGCTCCAGCTCGGCGCAGTCGAAGCCCGCGGCGCCGGCCGACGCCCCGAACGCCACCCGGGCGAAGGCGAGCTGGTCCACCAGCTTGCGGGCGCTGGCGGCGATCAGCTCCATGGCTTCGTCGCGCATGTCCTTGGCGGTGGGATCGTCCAGCAGGTCGAGGCCGGAGACGATGGCGCCGGCGGGGCTGATGAAGTCGTGGCAGAGCTTGGACGCGAGCCTGGCGGCCAGCTCTTCGGCGGAAACGGCCAGGTCGGCCGGCGGGAAGGCGGGGTGCGACTGGGTCATCGGCGCGAAACATCCGCTGATTTGTCGCTTTGGGAAACCAATCCCGTGCGCCATAGAGCGCGCCATGAGCGCTTCTGTCACCGACCTCGGCGCGGACCTCGCCGACCTGGCCGCCGAGGCCGCCGCGTTGATCCTGCCGCTGTGGAACACCGGCATCGAAGTCATCGCCAAGGCCGACAAGAGCCCCGTCACCGAGGCCGACCGCCGCGCCGAGACGCTGATCCTGGAGGGGCTGGCCAAGCGCTTTCCGGGCGTGCCGGTGATCTCCGAGGAGCACGCCAGCGAGTTCGGCACGCCCGACGCCATCGGCCCGCGCTTCTTCCTGGTCGACCCGCTGGACGGCACCAAGGCCTTCGTGCGCGGCGACCCGCACTTCACCGTCAACATCGCCCTGATCGACCACGGCCGTCCGATCGCGGGGGCGGTGGCGGCGCCGGCGAGCGGCGAGCTGTGGTGGACGGCCGACGGCGTCCTGAAGCGCCATGGCGACGGCCCGGCCGAGCTGATCCGTCCGCGGGTGTGGCCCGAAGGCGAGGCGCTGGCCCTGATCAGCCACACCATGAAGACCGAGACCGCCGACGCGCTGGCCGCCCAGTACGGCTTCCACCGCCGCGAGCCGATGGATTCGTCGATCAAGTTCTGCCGCATCGCCGAGGGCGCAGCGGACATCTATCCGCGCCACGGCACGACCATGGAGTGGGACACCGCCGCCGGCCACGCCGTGCTGATCGCCGCGGGCGGGCGGGTGACGACGCCGGAGGGCGAGCCGTTCGTCTACGGCAAGGCCAGCGAGGGCTTCAAGAACGGCTGGTTCGTGGCCCGCGGGCTGTAGGCGGCGCTACGCCGCCTCCGCGCGCCGCCGCGGATGGAAGAACAGCGCCTGGCCGATCGCCGCCTTCACCGTCTCCGGCTGGAACGGCTTGGTGATCAGGAAGGTCGGCTCCGGGCGCTCGCCGGTGAGCAGGCGTTCGGGGAAGGCGGTGATGAAGATCACCGGCGCGTCGTGATCGGCCAGGATGTCCTTCACCGCATCGACCCCGGAGGAGCCGTCGGCCAGCTGGATGTCGGCCAGCACCAGGCCCGGCGGCTCGCGGCGGGCGGCGTCGACCGCCTCGGTGCGGGTGGCGACGATGTCGGTCACCCGGTGGCCGAGCTCGCGCACCAGCGCCTCGATATCGGCGGCGATCACCGGCTCGTCCTCGATGATCAGCACGTCGGTGGCCAACTCGGCCTCGATCTCGGTCTGGGCCTGGGCGATCAGCTTTTCCACCGCCTCGAAATCGACGCCGAGGACCTGGGCGGCCTCGGCGGGGGTGAAGCCCTCGAGCGCGGTGAGCAGGAAGGCCTGGCGCGAGCGCGGCGCGATGCGCATCAGCCGCTGGGCCGGCTCGCCGCCCGGAACCGCCGGCTGGGGCGGGCGGGGCTGCAGGCGGGCGCCGGCGCTCTCCCAGATAACGTGGAACACCCGATAGAGCGCCACGCGCGGCGAGGCTGTGGACTCCAGCTCCGCGTCCCCCGAAGCCAGGGCCTCGAGGGTGGCGCGGACGTAGTTGTCGCCGCTGGTCTGGTCGCCGGTCAGCGCACGGGCGTAGCGGCGGACGTAGGGCAGGTGCGGCGCCAGGCGGGCTAGAAGGCTCAAGAGCACCCCTCCGATCTTGAATGTCGCGTCATCATCGCGCGTCCGGGCCGTCCCACCAAGCGGCGGCCACCCTGAAGCTTGCAACGCCGTCGCCGCCGGCCGGTTCCGGGCCGGCGGCGGAAATCTCGCTGGGCCAGAGCCCTGTCACGGATATAACGGTGACGCTTCACGAGGTCTCGGAACCACTTGCCATCCAAGGCGTTTCGGGTCGGAATTGGCCAAGAGGGGGCGCGAGTGCGTGGGTTTGCGCCGGAAAATGATTGAGCAACACCCCATGAAGCGCGCGCGCTCGAAGTCGCCCAGCCTGGACGAGGCGCGGCTGCGTCAACAGGCCATCGGCGTGAAGCTGCGCCAGATGTTCGACGAGGTGGTCAACGAGCCGGTCCCCGACGAGTTCCTGAACATCCTGCGCCGCGCGGACGAGAAACGCTCCGGAGAGGGATGATGGCGTCGGCGCATCATCCGTCCGGCGAGGAAGACAGCCCGCGAGACGAGGCCTTCCGCCGCGAGCTGGTGGGCCTGATCCCGCACCTGCGCGCCTTCGCCCGCACCCTCTGCGGCGACCCGACCGCCGCCGACGACCTCGCCCAGGACGCCATGCTGAAGGCGTGGGACGCGCGCAACAGCTTCCAGATGGGCACCAACATGAAGGCCTGGACCTTCATGATCCTGCGCAACCAGTTCTACTCCGAGAAGCGGCGCTCGTGGCGCCAGAGCCAGCTCGACCAGGAGGCCGCCGAACGGACCCTGGTGGCGGTGGACGATCCCGAGGCGCCGGTGGCCCTGGACGAGCTGCGGCAGGGCCTCGCCATGCTGCCGATCGAGCAGCGCGAGGCGCTGATCCTGGTGGGCGCCGGCGGCTTCGCTTACGAGGAAGCCGCCGCCATCTGCGAATGCGCCGTCGGCACGGTGAAGAGCCGGGTCAGCCGCGCCCGGCGCGCGTTGCAGGGGATCCTCGCCAGCGGCGCCTATCGGCGCGACGGCTCGGCGGCGGGCGAGGCCATGGCGTCGATCCTCGCCGACGCGGAGCGCCTGAGCGCGATCAAGTGAAGGCGCACGGCCTTGGCTGGCCGGCCTGGCCGCCGACTATCCGCGTGCGGCTGGGCGTGGCGCTGGCGCTGGCGCTGCTGCCGGTGCTGATCCTGGGCGCGGCGCAGGCCGACCTCGCCTTCCAGCGCCAGGCGCAGGCCGAGCGCGCCAGCCTCAGCGCCGACGCCGAGCGCAGCGCCGCCATCGCCCAGGCGCGGATCGAGTCGGCCCAGGTGCTGCTGCAGGCGCTTGCGCCGGACTCGGCGAGCCTCCCGTGCGCCGCCCGCCTTTCTAACGTGGCCGCCCGCCTGAAGGGCTACGAGAACCTGATCCGGCTCGACGCCGACGGCCGCTCGGTGTG
>Ga0302314_10012717_pt1 | contig 14528 bp, 10 predicted proteins | sample III_Palsa_N2_3_FD_200533 | JGI IMG/M metagenome (GOLD analysis project Ga0302314, IMG submission 200533) | Peat permafrost microbial communities from Stordalen Mire near Abisko, Sweden - III_Palsa_N2_3 | ecosystem: Environmental > Terrestrial > Soil > Palsa > Peat permafrost | place: Sweden... | reverse complement strand
CGTCGGACTCGACCAGAAGCGCGCCGCCCTGCTCGCGGACGCGGTCGTCGGCGCGCTGTCAATCGCGGGCTCCGATGATCACCGCTGACACCGCCGGCCGTTCCGTTACCCGGCCCAACGTACTGGCCTACCCATCGGCGACCACCGCGCGGCTGCTCCTGCTTTTGGTAGCCATTCTGAGCGGCGGGGCGTATATCGGCATCTCGGTCCATGACTGGCTGCTGGCCCGGAGCTTCAGCCTCGCGATAACCTCTTGCGCTCAAAAAGCGGCGAGAACCGCGGAACCGGCGACCTACCTGGCTTCATGCGCGTGGCCGGTCGACATCCGGCGCGGGTTGTTTGGCGTTGGCGCCGCGCTTATCTTCATTCTCCTCCTGCTGGCCATCTTGCTGATCGCGCAATCGGTCATCGGCCGGCGCCGTCCGGGCCGGGAGATGACGCACTATTTCCCGGATTCCGGTGAGTACCTCGATCAGCTCCGGCGCATGAGCCGTGTCGCCGCACGCACCCGGTTCCTGGTCGGGCCGACTGGCCAGATCGACGCTTTCACCTACGGCGCCCTCGGCCGCTACCAGATCCAGATCCCGCGCGGCCTCGCCGCCAAGTGGCAGGATCGGGCCGTGTTCGAGCCGGTCATCCTGCACGAGCTCGCGCACGTTTCCCGGCGGGATGTCGTCTGGGGCTGGTTCGCCCGCGCGGCCTGGTACGGCGTCACCCCCGTCTTGCTCGCGTCCGCCCTCATCCCGGTCTTCCAGCATGACTGGTCCTACTTCTGGAGCTACGCCTGGCGCCTGGTCCTGCTGGCGGCGGTCACTCAGCTGCTCATCCGCGGCTACCTGAGGGCGCGCGAGACCGACGCCGACCTCCGCGCGGCGCAGCTCCTGCCGGGCACTTCGGACCTCACGGCCGCGATCGGCACCATCGCGGCCGCGCCCGGACGCCGCCTGGCCGCGCTGTCTTTCCACCCGCGGGCCGGCCAGCGGATCAGCGCGATCACCGATCCCGGGTCCACGGTGGGCTCCCGTTTCATCGACGGCTTTTCCGCCGCTCTCCTGGCCACCCTCGCAGGCGGAGTAGTACGCGATATCAGCGGAGACCTGTTCGCCGGGCTGGCCAACGGAGTATCAACGGCCGAGATCGTCACCAGCGGCCTCTCGTACGCCGTTCTTGGATTCGCCGTGGGCGGCGGCCTGCTGCGGAGTGTCGTTGTCGGCCGCGTCACCGGACGGCGGCCGGCAATCGCCGTTCCGGCACTCGGCGTCGGCGCGGGAATAGCCGTCGGAGCGATCACCTCGATCGCCCAGACCGGTGCCGGCATCTTCGCCGGCGACGCGAACTACTGGCAGATAATCGCGGCCGCCTGCGCCGGAATGGGTGCGGCGGTCTACTCAGGCGCCCTCGCCCGGATATGGAGCTTCGCCCTTCCGTGGACCGCTCGCCCGCTCCTGTCCTGGGCTTCCTACTGCCTCTTGGCAACCGGGGTTTTCTGGATGGCCGGCTGGTCCGGTTCCCGGCTCGGCGACTTTCTTGAGTATCACAATCTATTCGGCTGGCCGGATATTTACTTTCAAATTAATTCGTGGGCATTCGCTGTCATACTCTCGATTACCGGCGTGCTCATAATTATTCTCTTCTCCCTGCGCTCTCTCAGCTCGTCGCCGCAATGGCTTCTTGAGGGCGGTGCGCCGGTCACCTGGAACGGCTCCGGCCGATTCACGCGCCGCGGTTCCGCTCTCGCGGCGACATTGGCGGGTATCGCCGGCGCCGTTGCCATGGTGGCTGTTCAGGAGTCCGGAGTCGAGGGACTGTCGCTCTTTTACCTGCTGGTTAAGATTAGCCTCGGAACGGGCGTCGCCGGCGGTCTCTCCGCTTCGGCCGTGAGCCACCGAATGCGGGGAGCCATCGCCCTGCCAGCGGCGATTATCAGCACTTGCATCGCGCTCGGATTGTCCGTGACTGTCGGCACAATCATTAACCTTCCATTCGATACCGCGGCACTGGCGTCCGTCGCGTTGCCCGGTATTACCACATCCGCCGTAGTCAGCTTGATCTGCGTCCCGCTTGTCTTTCTGCCGTGGCCTTTTACCGCCGGTAAAGGAGCCGCCGGGCGACAGTAGGCTGTTGCCGCCCTGCCCGCTGGGCGGTAGCGTCCGTCGGGTGATTATTCGGGATGCGGAGACCGCCGAGTACCCGGCGGTCGGGGACCTGCGGGTGCTGGCCTACCAGTCACTCGGGCTGCTGCCCGAGGGGAGCGCCTACGTCGAGACGCTGCGGGGCTTCGGGTTCGACGGCGACTGCGTGGTGCTCGTGGCCACCGACGGCGCGGGCGAGGCGGGTTCGGACGGGGCGAACCCTGACGGGGCGGCCACGGACGGCGTCCTCGGCACGATCACGCTGGAGCTGTTCGGCCCGGAGAGCGAGCTCGCCCGGGACGAGACCGAGGCGGATGTCCGCGCGTTCGCGGTCGCCCCGCGGGCGCAGGGCCGGGGCGTCGGGCGGGAGCTGCTGCGCGCGGTCATCGAGCGGGCCGAGAAGCACGGCGTGCGCCGGCTGCGGCTGTGCACGCAGCCGGCGATGCTGGGCGCGCGGCACCTCTACGAGACGACCGGGTTCACCCGGACGCCGGATCTCGACTGGTCGCCCGTGCCCGGGCTCCTGCTGCGGGCCTACGAGCTCGCCCTGCCGCTTGATCAGGGGAAATGGACGCCTTAGGGTTGTCGCGGGCCGGGCAGGCCCTGGCGATGCCGCGCGAGGGGCGCCCTCGACGCTGAGCGCGGTCATAGGCGGCGGGATGGAACCGCGGGACCGTTCATGCCGACGTTGACCTTGATCGTGACCTAGATGTCGGGGTAGTGCGGGACGCCGCCCTGGGTGAGGGCGGTGGCGCCGCCGTCGATGGTCCACACGGAACCGGTGACGAAGCTGGACGCCGGGGAGGCCAGCAGCAGGCAGATGCCCTTGATCTCGTCGGGCTGGCCGACCCGGCCCATCGGCAGGGCCCGCATCCAGACCTCGCCGTAGTGCTTCGACTGGACCTTGCCCGCGCCGATGTTGGTGGCGAACGATCCCGGCGCGATCGCGTTGACCCGGACGCCGTACTGGACGAGCTCGATCGCGGCCTGCTTCACCAGGTTGACCACCGCCGCCTTGGCGGCCACGTAGGCGTAGCCGACGAGCGGCTCCGGACGCAGGCCGGCGGTCGAGGCGGTGACGACGATGCTGCCGCTGCCCTGCGCCTTCAGCACCGGCGACACGGCCCGGAGGGTGTTGAAGACGCCGTTCAGGTCGACCTCCATGACCGTGCGCCAGGTCTCGAGCGGGAACGCCTCGATCGCCCCGTCGAGATAGCCGAGGTTGCGGCCCGCCCCGGTTCGGCGTCCGGGGCCGGACCCGGTTCGGCTAGACTGCCCGTCTTGTGAGTCGTATCGAAACAATCCTGGTCACCGGCGGAGCCGGCTTCGTTGGCGCGACCCTGGTGCGGCGCCTGGTCACGAGCGGGTACCGGGTGCGCGTGCTCGACAACCTGTCGACCGGCGACGAGGCCCACCTGGCCGGCGTGGACGCCGAGCTGGTCAAGGGCGACATCCGCGACGTCGACGCGCTCGACGACGCGCTGGCCGACATGGACGCGGTCGTCCACCTGGCCGCCGCCGGGTCGGTCATCGGCTCGATCGCCGATCCGGTCGGCAACTTCGAGACGAACGTGCTCGGCACGTTCCGGGTGCTCGACGCCGCGCGCCGGGCCGGGGTCGAGCGGACCGTCCAGGCCTCCACCGGCGGCGCGCTCATCGGCGACGCCACCCCGCCGGTCAACGAGCAGTCGCTGCCGAAGCCGCTCTCGCCGTACGGGGCGAGCAAGCTGGCCGGCGAGGGGTACGCGCACGCCTTCGCCAAGACCTACGGGCTGCGGACCGTCGCCGTCCGCTTCGGCAACGTGTACGGGCCCTGGTGCGCGCGCAAGCGCGGCGTGCTCAACGTGTACTTCGAGTCGCTGCACGACGGCGTGCCGCTCATCATCTACGGCGACGGCACCGCGTCCCGCGACTACGTGCACGCGTCCGACATCTCCCAGGCCCTCCAGCTCGCCCTGGAGAAGGACGTCCCGGGCGGGACCGTCGTGCACGCCGCCTCCGGGGTGGAGACGCCGGTCGCGCTGCTGGCTGACCTGTGCCGCCAGGCCGCGGGGCTCCCCGACCACCCGATCGAGTACCGGCCCGCGCGGCCGGGTGAGGTCGGGCGGAACTTCGCCTCCTACGACCTGGCCCACGAACTGCTCGGCTTCTCCCCCACGGTGCGGCGCGAGGACGGCATCCCCGAGCTGTGGCAGTGGTTCAAGGACCAGGTCTTCCGGGACTAGCCCTTCTTTTTGATTCGATCTTGCCCGCCTTTGCCCGCCCGCTAGCCGGGGACTGTCAGCTCGAGGGCGTCGAGGCGGGCCTGGTCGGCGATCACGTCGATGCCGTCGATCCGGTCCCCGGCGTAGCTGAACGCGAGCACGATCGCCAGCCGCCCGCCCGGCGCGTAGGCGATCCCCGGCACCCCGTTGACGAGCATGAGGAACGAGTTCCGCGAGCGGCCCGCGGAGAACCGCGCGCCCCGCGCGACCGCGTCCGCGCCGCGCAGCGTGTTCGGGCGGCCGGGCGGCACCGTGGCCGCGTCCGCGTGCAGCACCACGTCCGGGTCGAGCACCGCGAGGAGCGCGGTGAGGTCGCCGGCCCGGGACGCGGCCAGGAACGCGCCGGCCACCGCGCGCTGGCGGGCCAGGGCGGTTTCCTGGGCGGTGGGCCCGGGCGCGGTTCCCGTGCTATCCGTGCCGCCCGCGTTCGCCGCTCCCGCCGGGTTCGCCGGGTTTCCCTGGACCCGGCGCCGGGCGCGGCTGGCCAGCTGCCGGGCCGCGTCCGGGGAGCGGCCGGTGATCCCCGCGATCTCATCGAACGGCACGGCGAACATGTCGTGCAGCACGAACGCGACCCGCTCGGGCGGTGCCAGCCGGTCGAGCACGACCAGCATCGCCAGCCCCACGGAGTCGGCGAGCACCGCCTCCTGCTCGGGCCCGGACGTCTCGGCGGCGGCCTCGCCGGGTTCCCCCGGGAGTTCCTCCCGCCGGGCCTTCCTCGACCTGAGCATGTCCAGGCAGATCCGGGCGACGATCGTGGTGAACCAGCCGTCGAGGTTGGTCACGCCGATGCCGTCGCTCGTGGCCGCGCTCGTGCCGTCACTCGCCCGGGCGACCCGGAGCCAGGCCTCCTGGACCGCGTCCTCCGCGTCGGTGCGCGAGCCGAGCATCCGGTAGGCCATACCGCGCAGGCGTGCCCGGTTCCCCTCGAACCGGCCGGCCAGCCATTCCTCGTCGCGCATCCGCTGTCACGTCCCTCCGGTCGAGTCCGTCATACCCGATGACGGTCCGGGCCGGGCCGTTGTGACCGCCACCGACGAGCGACAGGGAGCGTACTGGCGATGACACGCGTACTAGTGACCGGAGGCACCGGGCGGATCGGCCGCCCCGTCGTCGAGCGGCTGCGGGAGCTCGACTGCGACCTGCGGGTGCTCAGCCACACCCGCGCGGGCACGATCGACGGCGTCGAGTACGTCCGGGCCGACCTGGTCAGGGACGAGGGCACCGGCGAGGCCCTGCGCGGCGCGGAGATCATCATCCACTGCGCCGGCGCGATGAAGCCCGGGGCCGACCAGGCGATCACCGCGAACCTGATCCGCTCCGCCCGGTGGCTCGACCGCGAGCCGCACCTGGTCAAGATCTCGGTCGTCGGCGCGGACCGGGTCCCGGTCGGGCGCGGGCTCAGCAAGGCGATGTTCGGCTACTTCGAGTCGATGCGGATCACCGAGCGGGCCATCGAGACCTCGGGGCTGCCCTGGACGATCCTGCGCGCCACTCAGTTCTTCGACGCGATGGCGCTCGTCGCCCGGGTGCTCGCCCGGCTCCCGGTGATCCCGGTCGCCGCCGGAACCCGCTTCCAGCCGGTCGACAGCGGCGAGGCCGCCGGCCGCCTCGTCGAGCTCGCCCTCGCCGCCCCGTCCGGGCTCGCGCCCGACCTCGGCGGCCCGGTCGCCTACCCCATGGCCGACCTGATCGCCGGCTACCTGCGGGCGGGCGGGAAGCGGCGCCCGCTGCTGCCGGTCCGGCTGCCAGGCACGATCGCCCGCGTCGTCCGCGAGGGCGCCAACCTCCCTGACCAGGGAGCGACCCTCGGGAAGCGCACCTGGGAGGATTTCCTGCGCGAGCTTCCGTCCTGACTTGTGCTTATCGATCACCGTTCGAGGTAGATAGCACCCGTCATATTCTGGGCCGTGTCTGAGGTGGTCTACGTGTTGAACATGGGCGGGATGGGTCGCATGCGGCGTTTGCTGGTGACGGTGGCTTCCGGGCTGCTGCTGGTCCTGGCCCTGGTCGGGTGCAAGGGCATGACGTCGGCGCTCTCCGCCGCGCCGCCGGCCAAGGCCCACTCCACGACGAAGACACACTCCACGAAGTCCAAGAAAAAGACGACGACCAAGGCGAAGACAACGACGGCGGCCGCGACCGCGGCCGGCTCGGGGGCGCTGCGCCTTCTCGTCGAGCCCGCGGCCGGGATCGGCACCATCTACAAGCTCATCACCGGGGCGAAGTCATCGGTCGACCTGACGATGTACGAGCTGCGGGACACGACCGCCGAGGACGACCTGGCCGCGGACGCCAAGCGCGGCGTCGATGTGCGGGTGATCCTCGACAGCCACCTGGAGAAGTCGCGCAACACCGCTACCTACGACTTCTTGTCGGCGCACCAGGTGCACGTGACCTGGGCGCCCTCGGGGACGACGTACCACCAGAAGACGCTCACCGTCGACGGCAAGACCTCGGTGGTCATGACGCTGAACATGGTCACCGAGGATTACTCGTCGACCCGCGACTTCGCGATCTTCGACACGAACCACGCGGACATCGCCGCGATCGTCGCGACGTTCAACGCCGACTTCGCCCACCGGGCCGTCACGCCGCCGGACGGTGCCGACCTGGTCTGGTCCCCGACGAACTCGCAGGCCTCGATCCTCGCCGTGATCAACGCCGCGAAGCACACCCTGTCGGTGGAGAACGAGGAGATGGACGACTCCACCATTACCGCCGCGCTGGTCGCCGCGGCCAAGCGCGGCGTCGACGTGAAGGTCGTGATGACCGCCGAGTCGGAGTGGGACAGCGCGTTCAGCGAGCTCGTCCAGGCCGGCGCGCACGTGCACCTGTTCCCGGACAGCGACGACGCCCTGTACATCCACGCCAAGGCGGTCGTCGCCGACGCTGGCGACAGCGGAGAGCAGGTGTTCGCCGGCTCGGAGAACTTCTCCACCGCGAGCCTGCGCTACAACCGGGAGCTCGGCATCCGCACCACGAACAAGGCGGTCATCTCGGCCGTCAGCACCACGATCGCCGCCGACTACGCCGGCTCCAAGGCCTACTCGGGCAGCTAGACCGCTTCTTCCGCTTCTCGGTATTTGCCCGTCCGTGACCCAGGCGAAGTCGATGGGGAGGTAGCGTACGTGGCTGGGAATGGTGGTGACATGAGGCGTATTCGGACCGTTTCGGGTGCTGTCGGCGTGGTCGTGGCGGCGCTCGCGCTGACGGCCTGCACGGTGAGCACCACGACGATCGTGCGGCCTGCCGGGAGCGGCACGGCCACGCCGGGCTCGCCCGGGTCATCGGCCCGCGCGTCCGCGTCGGCCAGCCCGTCCCCGACCGGGCCGCTGGTCACGATCACGCCGGGCAGCGGGACGGCCGCCGTCGACCCCTCGAAGGGGATCACGGTGACCGCCGCCCAGGGCACGCTGAAGAACGTCGCGGTGACCACCGCCGGCGACCCGGTCACCGGCACCTACGGGACGGGGCGGACCAGCTGGCACAGCACGTACGCGCTGGACGTGTCCCAGTCCTACACGGTGACGGCGACGGCGGCGTCGGCCACCGGGGCAACCACCACCAAGACCGCCCAGTTCCGCACGCTGACGCCGAAGGCGACCGTCACCGCCGAGATCTTCGAGGGGTACCAGGAGACCTACGGCGTCGGCATGCCGATCATCCTCACCTTCAACCAGCCGATCACCGACAAGGCCGCGGTCGAGCAGTCGATCCAGCTGAAGACCTCCAAGCGGGTGGTCGGCGCCTGGTACTGGGACGGGAACGAGACGCTTGACTTCCGGCCCGAGGATTTCTGGCCCGCCGACACCACGGTGTCCTTCACCGGGCACTTCAACGGGGTGCTGGCCGGGCCCGGCCTGTACGGGTATCACACGCTGACCCAGACGTTCACGATCGGCCAGTCGGTGATCGCGGTGGCCTCCACGCAGACCCACCGGACGCAGATCTACGTCAACGGCAAGCTGAAGTACAACTGGCCGATCAGCTCGGGCAAGCCCGGCGACGCCACCCCCGACGGCTCCTACCTCACGATCGAGAAGGAGAACCCGGTACGGATGATCGGCCCCGGGTACAACCTGCTCGTCCCCTGGTCGGTGCGGTTCACCTTCAGCGGCGACTACTACCACGACGCCTACTGGTCGGTGAACCAGCAGGGCTTCGAGAACGTCAGCCACGGCTGCATCAACCTGGCCCCGGCCGACGCCGAGGCCTACTACAAGCTCGCGGTACCCGGCGACCCGATCACGATCTCCGGCAGCCCGCGCCCCGGCACCTGGGACAACGGCTGGACCGAGTGGTTCCTCACCTGGAACCAGCTCATCAACGGGTCCGCGCTGCACGAGGCCGTGGTCGCCGGCCCGACCGGCAGCACGTTCGTGCGGGAGTCGGCCCTCAGCCCGAACAAGGCCAAGGCACCCCTCGGCACCGCGGCGGCCGGCAACAACCTCGACTAGGTTTCCCGGTCGGCCGGGCCGAGATACCCTCCCCGGGTATACGGCGCGATCAGAACCATGATCACGAGAGGTGGCGCCCCCGGGTGGTCAGGAGGTGGCGGCGCGGGCGCGGGCGGCGGAGAGGAAGGCCGCGTAGGACCAGGAGAGGTTCGCGACGGACTTCTCGTAGCCGGTGGTGGCGTCGAACTGCTCGCTGAGCTCGAAGTGGTCGCTGTGGAAGACGATGGCCTGGAGCATGGCGTCGCCGGCCGAGCGCAGCGCCGTGGCCGCGGCGGACGGGGCCGACGCGGCGGTCAGGCCGACCTGGGCGAGGAACGGGGCGGCCAGGGGGTCGGCCGGGACCGTGCCCGATGAGGTGATCTTGGCGGCCAGCCGGTAGTAGAGCTCGGCGAAGTTCGCCGTGGTCAGCGCCCAGGGGTGGTCGCCGACCAGCGCGTCGGTGTCGCCGTCGTAGACGTCGCCCGGGTAGCGGCCGAGCAGGGGGCCGAGGCCGCGGGCGGCGTCGGCGCCGTTGATCGGGTAGAAGTACTTCGAGGACGAGTCGGCCCACTGCGCCCGGAGCTGGGCCGCGGTCGCCAGCAGCTTCGGGTCGGTCACCGACTCGGCGCCGTAGATCGCGGCCTGGGCGATGTCGATGTTGGGGTCGTAGGGGGCGCGGTAGTCGGTCGGGACCGGCAGGATCGACTGGTAGTACTGGCCGTTCCAGTGGCTGTCCAGGGCGCTGGTCAGCCAGGTCATCGCGGCCGGCAGCCAGCTCGGGACCGCGATGCCGACGGTGTTGGCGGCGACCGCCTGGAAGCAGCGGAGCTGGGCCGAGCGGGCGAAGAAGGAGTAGCCGTACTCCTCCTCCCACAGGTTGAAGGTCTCCCCCTGGTAGGCGCCCGACAGGAAGGTCAGGTTGGCGTTGATGAGCGTCGCCGCGATCGCCTGGGTCGGCGCGTCGAGCTGGCTGTACATCGCGAGCAGCGCGACCGTCTGCAGCGCCGGGCCGTCGGTCTGGTCGGTCCACGGGCGCTGCGTGCCGTTGATGTAGAAGCTCGCCCGGTCGAAGTCGCCGGCCGACTGCTGGCAGGCCGCCGAGAAGGTCACGTAGTCGATGAGCGGCTGGCTGTCGGGCAGCGTGCCCGACGCGTAGGCGGCCGACAGCTCGAGGGCGACGATCGCCGCGTCCCTGGTCCAGTGGTAGACGTAATCCTGGGTGACCAGCGTCACCGAGTTCTCCCACGACGGGGAGGCGAGCACGCACCCCGGCGCGGAGACGATCCCGGCGTGCACCGGGTCGTCGAAGACCAGGCCGTCGGAGGCGACGTTCCGGAACATCAGCCAGAACATGAACGGCGCGAGCGCGGTTAGGTCCGACTCGGCCGCCGGCCGCATCGTCCCGTAGCTGAGGTCTGACATGACTGAACCCCCTGTCCGCTCGGCCCAAGGCTATCGGTCGCCGGGCGAGCGCGGACAGGGGGTCCAGTTTGTTAACCAGAAGCTAGCCGACGGTGTAGGAGTACGTCAGCGCGGCCACCTCGTCGCCGTAGAAGAGGGTGTAGAACGGCGGCATCCCGCTCTCGAACTGGTCGAGGTAGAGCGTGCCGGTGACCTTGGTTCCCTTCTTGGCCGAGGCCGGCGGCTTGATCACCACGTTGACCGTGGCGGTCGCGCCGGGGGCGAGCTCGACCGGCTTGAACGCGGCCGACGCGGACGCCTTCTGCGCGAGCTCCATGATGTCGCCGGTCGCCGGGGTCACCGACGCGTCGAACATCTGCGTGCTGACCGTGACCGCCTCGGTCGCCTTGCCCGACTTGGCCAGCGACGTGAACGGGCCGCACTCGGTCGCCGCCGGGCCCCACGCCCCGCTGGTCAGGTCCGAGCCGGGCGCGGAGTAGCTGGCCGTCTCGGACTTGCCGCACAGGGAACTGCTGGTCCGGAACCCGGTGGACGCCGAATCCGGGTCACCGACCTCGGTGCTGATCTCGGCCACGGCCGGCACGGTCGAGGTCTGCTTGACCGTGATCGACTTGGACTGGGTCGGCACGAAGTACTCAGGTGCCGCCCCGGTGGCCGACATCGGCAGCTTGATCGTGTTCGACCCGGCGGCCGCCGAGGAGGTGAGCGGGGCCAGCTTGAGGCTGGTCGTCGCGGTGAGCCGGGGGTCGAAGAAGTAGTCCTCGACCGCGGTCCCGTTGTTGGTGATCGTCACCGGGACGGTGGTCGCCACCCCCGGGGCGAGCGTCGTGCCGGCCGGCAGCGCGCCGGCCTCGCTGGCCGCGGCCGTGAACGCCACCTTCCCGGTGAAGGGATCGGACACCTCGGTGCCCGGCACGGGCTCGGCGAAGTCCACGATCAGCGTCCAGGTGCCCTTGTCCGGGTGCAGCGTGGACACCGACAGCGTCGGGTTGGTGTTGCTCAGCGCCGTGCCGATCGCGAAGTTCTGGCCGTAGCCGAGGACGTTGCCGTCCGGGCTGACCAGGTACGCGCCGACCCCGATCCCGGCCGAACCGCCGGCCGGGTCGTTGCCGAGCGCGAGGTTCGCGGTGATCGCCTTGGTCCCGGCGGGGACGGAGAACGAGTAGAAGTCGTTCTGGCCCTCGTTCATCCGGCCGTTGCCGCCGGTGAGCACCCCGCTGAACGCGCCGCCCGACGGGACGCTCACCAGGGTGCGCATCGTCACCGGGATCGAGGTCAGCCCGCCGAGGTTGGAGTTGATCGCGATCGCGGCGGCCAGGTCGCCGGCCGCGGCCGGCGCCGTGGCCGAGAAGGTGACCTTCTTGGACGCGCCCGGCGCGATCGAGAACGAGGCCGGCGAAACGGTGCCGAAGTTCGCGTACTGCTCGGTCGCGGCCCGCCATTCCACCGGCCCGTTGTAGCCCTGGTCCTTGGCCACCAGGGTGTCGATGACCGCCGTCCAGGTGCCCGCGGCCGGGGTGCGGACGTCCACGTTCCCGAAGTTGCCCAGGCCCTGCGGCAGCGAGTTCGCCGCGAGCCGGCCCTTCGGGTCGATGAGGGTGACCTGCGGCGCCTGGGCCACCTTCTCCGGGTCGGCCGGGAAGGCCATCGAGAAGTCGAGCCTCGACTGGCCGGCCGGGACCGTGAAGTGGACGGTCTCGTAGTCGTTCTTGAACCCGGCGAAGTCGGTGAGCTGGTTGCTCGCGGTGTCGCTGAGCGTGACCGTGCCGGTCTGCACGTTCTGGTCCGCCCCGAGGGTCCGGCCGTGCAGCTTGACCGCCTGGGTCTTCGAACCGGTGTTGGTCAGCGTGACCGTCCACTTCTTCGCTGAACCGGGCTGGCCGGTGGCGTTCAGCTGGCCGGCCGAGGACAGCAGCGTCGACCCGGTCCTAGCGGACCTGTTGATCGACTCGGCCAGCTGGACGGCCTTGTAGCTGTTCAGCAGGCCGACGCCCTGCTCCTGGGCCGGGATGCCGAGGTCCGTCGCGGTCGACAGCAGGATCTGCTTGATGAGGGCCGGCGCCGGGGTGCTGCCGCCGTGCGTCTTGCGGTAGGCCTGGATGACCAGGGCCGCGGCGCCGGCCACGAACGGCGACGCCTCGCTGGTGCCGCCGGCCGTCTCGATCGGCGTGCTCTTGCCGAGGTAGGACTCGCACTCCGAGTACTTCTTCATGTTGGTGGAGCACGAGGCCCAGCTGAGGTCGCCGGGGGCGACCATGTCCACGGTCGCGCCGGACTCGTCGAACCCGGAGGAGCTGAGCGCGCTGATGTTGTCCGACACCCAGCCGTTGGGCGCGAAGTTCCGCGCCTCCCCCTGGTTGATCTGCGCGTACATCTGGAACTGGGTGGTGGCGCCGACCGAGATCACGTCCGGGTCGGTCGCGGGCGAGCCGATCGTGGACGTGGTGCCCGCGTCGCCGCTGGCCACGCTGACCAGGACGCCGGCCTTGGTGGCGGCGTCGTCGAACAGCTTGACGATGTCCTGGGTGGTGTCGGGGAGCGGGTTCCCGCCGAACGACTCGTTGATGACGTTCACGTGATCGTGGGTGACCGCGTAGTCGATCGCCTCGGCGATCATCGAGTTCGTCGTGACGAAGTCGTGGCTCGCCTCGCCGGAGAAGATGTCGAGGCCGACCAGGGACGCGCCGGGCGCCACTCCCTGGATGGTGATGTCGCAGGTGCCCGGGTACGTCTGCTTGGCGAACCCGTTCAGGTTGTAGACGTGGGTGCCCTGGCCGGCGATGGTGTTCGCGTCGAGGAACGCCTCGCCGCCGTCGGTCGGCGCGTTCGGGCCGTCACCGGTGAAGTCCTGGTAGTCGACGAAGACCGACTTGCCGTCCTTGGCGATGAAGTTCACGTTCTTGGGGTCCAGGCCGTCGGCGATGTACGCGACCTTGACGCCGGAGCCGGTGATGCCGAGCGTGCGCGCGGTCGGCTGCTTCGCGGTCTGCGAGGCCGTGCCGGTCAGCGACAGGCCCTCGGGCGCGAGGTCGCTCTTGCCCTTGGGCGCGCAGGCCCCGGGGACGTTGTGTACCGGCGCCGTGGTCGTGCGGTCGGGCGTGGCCGCCGCGGCCGCGGTCGAGGCCGCGGTCGTCGGCAGGCCGAACGAGGACTCGGGGAGGGTGACCGTCGCGTCCGGGATGACCTGGGCGACTGCGGGGTTCGCCGCGAGCCGTTGGGCCTCGAGCGGGGAGACCGTCGCCGCGACCGAGTTGATCAGGGTGAGCTGCTTGACCTTGGTCGCGCGCACCTGGCCGAGCTCGCTGAGCAGCGACGACTGGCTGGCGCTGACGATCGCCGACCGGGCGCTCGCGGCCGAGGTCCCCACGGGGGCCTGGCCGAGCTGGCTCTTCAGCACCACGATCACCGGCTGGTTCACGTCCTGCGACAGCCGCGCGGTCAAGGTGGGCGTCAGCGATCCGAAGGCGTGGCTCGCGCCCGCCGCGGGTCCGGCCATGGCCGCGATCACCGCGGGCGCTCCCCCGAGCACGGCGGCGGACACGGCCAGAACCGACAAGACTCTGCGTTTCGTCATGATCCCCTCGTCACGGATTACAGCGACCTCATCAGCCGCAACCCGTGCGACGGTAACAGAACGGCACGGAGGGGGTCAGCGCAACACAGGTCACAAGTGGGTAACCTGCCCACCCCCGGATTACCGGAAGATGCGGGCCGATCACCGTATTTATCCTGAAAGCCAGCCCCGGGTTCGCAGAACAAATTGTTAAGAAAAGCTTCTGGAAGTGGGTGCCGTGCCGTGCCACGATGCCGGTATGGGAAACGTTCAGCGGTGGGGATGGCGTTGGCGATCGCATGCGCGGCCTCGTTCGGCGCGCTGGCCGCGGCACCCGCCGCGTCGGCCCGGCCGGACTCGGGGGCGAGCTTCGAGTGGGGGGCCGCGATCGCGGCCCCCGGCTTCGCGACGCTCAGCCACAACGGGCTCGGGCAGCCGACGTCGATATCGTGCGCGGCCGACGGCGACTGCAGCGCGGGCGGCTTCTACGAGGACGGCGTCTCGAAGAACGGCGAGGCGTTCGTGATCGGGGAAAGCGGCAAGGTCTGGGGGCAGGCGCAGGGGCTGCCCTCGCTGGTCACGCTGAACACCGGCGACAACGCCATCATCGGGACCGTCTCCTGCGCGGCCGCGGGCAACTGCTCGGTCGCCGGCCAGTACAAGACGGTGGACCAGACCCAGGTCTGGGTGGCCAGCCAGCACAACGGCGGCTGGGGCG
>Ga0302314_10012716_pt1 | contig 14529 bp, 17 predicted proteins | sample III_Palsa_N2_3_FD_200533 | JGI IMG/M metagenome (GOLD analysis project Ga0302314, IMG submission 200533) | Peat permafrost microbial communities from Stordalen Mire near Abisko, Sweden - III_Palsa_N2_3 | ecosystem: Environmental > Terrestrial > Soil > Palsa > Peat permafrost | place: Sweden... | reverse complement strand
CGCTGCCGCTTTATCTCAGCGCGCTAGGTGAAACGCTCTCGATCGCGTTGCTCGGCACCACGCTGGCGGCGGTGTTCGCGTTCCCGGTCAGCCTGCTGGCGGCCAAGAACATCGTGCCATCGAATTTTTTCCGCTTTCCGATCCGGCGCTTTCTCGACACCATCCGCGGCGTCGATACGCTGATCTGGGCGCTGGTCTGGATCAATGTCGTGGGTCTCGGTCCATTTGCCGGCGTGCTCGCCATCGCGCTGTCGGATTTCGGCGCGCTCGGCAAGCTGTTCTCCGAAGCGATCGAGGGCGCCGATAAGAAGCAGGTCGAAGGGATCCGCGCCTCCGGCGGCAATGCGCTGCACCAGATCCGCTTTGGCCTGATGCCGCAGGTATTTCCCGTCATCGCCGGGCAGATGCTTTATTTCTTTGAGTCCAACACTCGCTCCGCCACCATTATCGGCATCGTCGGCGCTGGCGGCATCGGCCTGCAACTGGCCGAGCAGATCCGCGTGCTAGAATGGCAGAAGGTCTCGTTCCTGATCCTGATGATTTTGATTGCGGTCGCCGCGATCGACTGGATCTCGAGCAAGCTGCGCTTTGCGATCATCGGGCGGCGCGCCGTTGCGTGATACCTAGCTGTTCTCGACCACGAATTCGATGCGCTCGGCGGCAAAGCGCGAGCGCTTGGTCACGAGCGGCTGGCCATGGGTATCGACGTCGGTGCTGTCAACCACGAGCACCGGACGACCCAGCGCCAGGTCGAGCCGCGCCGCGTCGGCGGCGTCGGCAACGGCGGCGGTGATTTTAGTCGTGCCGCGCCGATAATCGCGGATGCCGTAATGCGTGAGCAGCTTGGTCATCGAGCGGGTGCTGGCGAAGACGCGCCCGGCGTCCGGAAAGCGTGCGGCGGAAAGCCAGGTGGTGCTGACGCAGATTGGCGTGCGGTCGGCCAGCCGAAGTGATTCGATCCGGATCAGCGGCGCGCCGCTCTTCAATCCGAGTTCCCGCGCCAGTTCGCGGGTCGCAATGTCTTCCGCCGCATCGATCAATTGGCCGCGCGGCTCATGGCCGCCGGCGCCGACGATTTCGGAAAACCGGGTACGTGAGCGCAAGGGATAGGCAATCCGTTGCGCTTCGACATAGGTGCCGCTGCCGCGCTCGGCACGCACCAGGCCGCGTTCGGCCAAGGTCGCCAGCGCCCGGCGCACGGTGTGACGGTTGACCCGATAGGTCTCGGCAATTTCGACCTCGCCCGGCAGCTTTTCGCCCGCGGCAAAACGTCCGTCGGCGATGCCGCGCTCGATCCCATCGGCAATCTGCCGCCATAACGCTACGCCCGAAGCGGTGTCCTGCATGGTCATCAGCTATGCCCCGGAAAGCCGGTGAGGGGTATCGGAAAATCGTTCCGCTGTCACTAAACAGTCATTGTGCGGCGCTATCTAGTTGTCTAGTATCATAGACAACTTGATAACGGCAAGATAGCGGCAGGCGGGGATGATGGCGGCGGACGAAAAAGGCAAGCAAACACAGCGCCAGGCGGCGATGGCGGTGCTGGCGCATGTCGATGCGGCCGACATTGCCGGCCATCTTGATTTGATGGCGCTGCCCGCCCACGAAAATCTGCGCGAGCCGGAGAATGGCCTCGTGATGGTGCGCGGCCGCATCGGCGGCGACGGCGCGCCGTTCAATCTGGGCGAAGCCACGGTTTCGCGCGCGGCGGTGCGGCTGTCGACCGGCGAGGTGGGCTTTGGCTACACGCTCGGCCGTGACCGGCAAAAGGCGCAGATGATTGCCTTGTGCGACGCCCTGATTCAGACGCCGGATCATGCCGGAGCGGTCGAGACGCAGGTGCTGGCGCCGCTGCGTGCGGCCATCGCCGCCGAGCGGAACCGAAAGGCTGCCGAGACCGCGGCGACGCGGGTTGATTTCTATACCCTGGTACGCGGCGAGGGCTGAGCGATGACAACATTTGCCGAACTGTCATCGGGTTTTGCCGACAAGGTCTTGTCGGCGCAAACCACTTTTCGTTCCGTGATGGATGCGATGGCGCGGCCCGGCAGCGTGCATTGCATCGCCGCGGCCTCCGGTATGCCTTCCGGAATGATGCGGGGCACCGCCGCGATCGCGCTCACTCTGTTCGATCACGACACGCCGTTGTGGCTTGATCCGCGAATGGCCGAAGCCGCGGAAGTGGCGAAATGGCTCAAATTCCATACCAGTGCGCCGGTTGTCGCGGATCCCTCGATCTGCAGCTTCGCGCTGATCGGCAATGCCGCCGAGCTTCCGGCGCTGGACCGCTTTTCGTTCGGTACCAATGAATACCCTGATCGTTCGACCACGCTGATCCTGCAGGTCGAGAGCCTGAGGGAAGGGCTGGCCTTCGAACTGTGCGGGCCGGGCATTGAAGGTACGACGGTCCTGCAGGCCACAATCGAGCCCCTCGACCTGTTCGCGCGGCTCGCGATCGATACCGCGCTGTTTCCGCGCGGTATCGACGTGGTGCTGGTGGCCGATGACGCGATTGTTGCGATCCCCCGCACCACGCGGCTTGTCGCGGAAGGAGACTAATCCATGTACGTCGCCGTCAAGGGAGGCGAACGCGCCATCGAGAACGCCCATCGGCTGCTGGCGCATGAGCGTCGCGGCGATCGCGCGGTTCCCGAAGTCTCGCTCGCCCAGATTTCCGAACAACTCAGCCTCGGCGTCGATCGCGTCATGACCGAGGGATCGCTGTATGACCGTGAGCTTGCGGCGCTTGCGATCAAGCAGGCGCGCGGCGACCTGATCGAGGCGATTTTTCTGGTGCGGGCGTTTCGCGCCACGTTGCCGCGATTCGGCGCCACCGAACCGGTCGATACCGGCAGCATGCAGGTGCGGCGCCGGATATCATCGACGTTCAAGGATATCCCGGGCGGCCAGATTCTCGGGCCCACCTTCGATTACACCCACCGCCTGCTCGACCCGAAATTGGCCGAGACCTCGATGCCCGAACCGCCCGCGACGTCGGATGCGCCTGCCGCGGCGATGCCGCGCGCCATCGACATTCTGGGTCGCGATGGCCTGATCGAGCCCTCGCCGCGCGCCGATGCCGATATGCCGGTCGGTGACCTGACCCGCGAGCCGCTCAGCTTTCCCGCCGACCGTGATCTGCGGCTGCAAAATCTGGCGCGCGCGGATGAAGGCTTTCTGCTGGCGCTGGGTTATTCGTCGCAGCGCGGCTACGGACGCAACCATCCGTTTGCCGGCGAAATCCGGCTCGGCGAAGTTGAGGTTGAGTTTTCGGCCGAAGACGTAGGCTTCGCGGTGCCGCTGGGTCCGATCACGCTGACCGAGTGTCAGATGGTCAACCAGTTCAAGGGCTCGGACACCGAGGCGCCATGTTTCACGCGCGGCTATGGGTTGGCGTTTGGGCACAGCGAGCGCAAGACCATGTCGATGGCGCTGGTCGACCGCACTTTGCGCGCGCGCGAACTCGGCGAGGAAGTCCTCGCTCCCGCCCAGGACGAGGAATTCGTGATGTCGCACTCCGACAATGTGCAGGCGACCGGCTTCGTCGAGCATCTCAAGCTGCCGCATTATGTCGACTTCCAGTCCGAACTCGGCCTGTTGCGCAAACTGCGCAAGGAGTTCGAGGAGAACGCGGAGATGTCGCCGTCGATGCAGGAGGCCGCGGAATGAACGCACCGACCTACAATTTCGCCTATCTCGACGAGCAGACCAAGCGGATGATCCGGCGCGCGATCCTGAAGGCGATCGCTATACCCGGCTATCAGGTGCCGTTCGCGAGCCGCGAAATGCCGATGCCCTATGGCTGGGGCACCGGCGGCGTGCAGGTGACGGCCGCGATCCTCGGCCGCGATGACGTGCTGAAGGTGATCGACCAGGGCTCCGACGACACCACCAATGCGATCTCGATCCGCAAGTTTTTCGCCAAGACCGCTGATGTGGCGACCACCACCAGCACGGCGGATGCCACCGTGATCCAGACCCGGCACCGGATTCCCGAGGCCTCGCTGCATGCCGGGCAAGTGCTGGTCTATCAGGTGCCTATCCCTGAGCCGCTGCGCTTCCTCGAGCCGCGCGAGACCGAGACGCGGCGCATGCACGCGCTCGGTGAATACGGGTTGATGCATGTCAAACTCTATGAAGACATTGCCCGTTTCGGCCACATCGCGACGGCTTACGCCTATCCGGTGAAAGTAAACGCGCGCTATGTGATGGACCCGTCGCCGACGCCGAAATTCGACAATCCGAAGATGGACAATTGCGCGGCGCTGCAATTGTTCGGCGCCGGCCGCGAAAAGCGGATCTACGCGATCCCGCCATATACCTCGGTGGTATCGCTCGATTTCGAGGATCATCCGTTCACCCGCTACCGCTTTGACGCGCCCTGCGCGCTGTGCGGCGCCGATGATTCCTATCTCGATGAAATCGTCACCGACGACAAGGGCAGCCGGATGTTCGTCTGCTCCGATACCGACTACTGCGAAACGCGGCAAAGCCAGGGCCATCGCGGCAGCGAGAGCGTAGCGCCACATAAGGAGCGGGCGCATGGTTGAGAACCTGGAGAAGCACCAAGGGCATGGCGATCAGCCGCTGCTGATCGCCGAGGGCCTTGGCAAGTCCTACGGCCATCTGACGGCATGCCGTGACGTGTCGTTTGAGCTGTATCCCGGCGAGGTGCTGGCGATCGTCGGTGAATCCGGTTCGGGTAAGTCGACGCTGCTGCAATTGCTGTCGGCGCAGTTGGCGTCGAGCGCAGGAAGCGTCTCGTACCGGATGCGCGATGGCGTGATGCGCGACCTCGCCAGCCTGGGCGAGGCCGAGCGGCGGTTTCTATTTCGCACCGACTGGGGCTATGTGCACCAGGATCCGGCGATGGGCCTGCGGATGGCGGTGTCGGCCGGCGCCAATGTCGGCGAACGCCTGATGGCTGTGGGGTGGAATCACTATGGCCGCATTCGCGATACCGCGTCGTCCTGGCTGGAGCGGGTCGAGATCGATATCGGGCGCATTGATGACGCGCCGCGGACCTATTCCGGCGGGATGCGGCAGCGGCTGCAAATCGCGCGCAACCTCGTCACCGAGCCGCGCCTGGTGTTCATGGATGAGCCGACCGGCGGCCTCGACGTGTCTGTGCAGGCGCGCCTGCTCGATCTGATGCGCAATCTCGTCAGCGAACTCGGACTGGCGGCGATCGTGGTCACCCATGATCTCGCGGTGGCGCGGCTGTTGTCGCATCGCGTGATGGTGATGAAGGGCGGCCGGGTGATCGAAAGCGGATTGACCGATCAGGTGCTCGACGATCCCTGCGAGCCCTATACGCAATTGCTTGTCTCCTCGATTTTACCGGCATGAGCCCGCCCAGGAACATCTCCAGGAAAATCTCAATGACTGCGATGATCGACATCGATAACGCCCAAAAAAGTTTCGTGATGCATCTGCAGGGCGGCATCGAGCTGCCTGTGGTGCGCGGCGTTTCGTTTCAGGTCGAGCCGGGCGAATGCGTCGTGCTGTCGGGGCCGTCGGGCGCGGGCAAATCCTCGATCCTGAAGATGATCTTCGGCCATTATCGCTGCGATAGCGGCCGGGTCGGTATCCGGCACGAGGGAGCGCAGATCGATCTTGCCAGGGCCGAACCGCGGCAGATCCTGAGCGTGCGCCGCTCCACGATCGGCTATGTCAGCCAGTTCCTGCGCGCGGTGCCACGCGTCGCCACCGTCGACGTGGTGGCGGAGCCGCTGATCGTGAACGGCGTCGCGCGTGCCGAGGCGCGCGAAAAGTCGGGACAGTTGCTGCGCCGCCTCAACATTCCCGAACGTCTTTGGGCGCTGCCGCCTTCGACCTTCTCCGGCGGCGAGCAGCAGCGCGTCAACATTGCGCGTGGCTTCATTTCCGACCTGCCGATATTGCTGCTGGATGAGCCGACCGCCTCGCTCGATGCGGCCAATCGCGCGGTGGTGGTCGAACTGATCGATCAAAAGAAACGCCAGGGCGTCGCGATGGTCGCCATCGTCCATGACGACGAGATCCGCCAGGAGATCGCCGACCGGATCGTCGACGTGACCTCGTTTGCCGCCGCGGCCTGAAGAGAGATGATGTGAGATGAATGCGAAGCTTGAGACCACCATTGGCAACGCCCGCATCGTTCTAGCCGATCGCGTGATCGAGCACGGCTGGATCGCTGTTGCCGATGGCCGCGTCGCCGGATTCGGCGAGGGCGATGCGCCCGCAGGCTGCGAGGACGCAGGTGGCGATCTGATCATGCCGGGCCTGATTGAACTGCACACCGATCACCTCGAGGCGCATTACGTGCCGCGCCCCAAGGTGTTCTGGAACCCGATCGCCGCCGTCGTCTCCTATGACGGGCAATTGGCGACCTCCGGCATCACCACGGTGCTGGATTCATTGCGGGTCTGGCGCGAGGACGGCGCTGACGAAGTCGACGGGCGGGCCGGCGTGCTGGCCGAAGCCATCGCATCGGCGCGCGACGACGGCCTGCTGCGCGCCGATCATTTCCTGCATTTGCGCTGCGAAATTCCGATGCCGAGCGTGGTCGAGGAAGCCATGGAACTGGTCGGGCGGCCGGATGTGCGCCTGATGTCGCTGATGGATCACACGCCCGGGCAGCGCCAGTTTCGCGACGAAGGCAAGCTGCGCGATTATTATCGCGGCAAGGGCGGCGGCAGGACCGACGCCGAGCTCGACATCCTGTTCGAGCGGCGGTTTGCCTATCAGAAGGCGCATGCGGCGACCAATATGCGCGCGATCGTGGCGCTGGCGCAGCAACACGAGATACCGCTGGCCAGCCATGACGACACCACGGAGGAGAACGTTACCGACGCGATCCGCGATGGGGTGTCGGTGGCGGAATTTCCGACCACCATGGAAGCCGCGCGCGGGCTGCACCGGGCCGGCATCGGCATCCTGATGGGCGCGCCGAACGTGGTGCGCGGCGGCTCGCATTCCGGCAACATTGCCGCAGTCGATCTCGCCCGAGAAGGGCTGTTGGACATCCTGTCGTCCGATTACATTCCCTCGAGCCTGTTGATGGGCGCGCTGCGATTGCCCGAGCACGTTCCCGCGATCGATCTTGCTGCCGCGGTCCGCACCGTCACCAAGACGCCCGCGGAGGCCGTCGGCCTCGATGATCGCGGCGAGATCGCAATCGGCAAGCGCGCCGACCTGATCCGCGTGCATATCGCGCGCGATATTCCGGTGGTGCGCGCGGTATGGCGCGAGGGGCAACGGGTGGCGTGAGCGAAACGACGACGATAGCCGGCTCCAGGCCGGACACGATCGGGCCGGGTCGGCTCATCCTGGTGGTGGGCCCGAGCGGGGCCGGCAAGGACACGCTGCTCGGGCTGGCGAAAGTGGCCTGCGCGGACGACGCCAACATCGTGTTTGCGCGCCGTATCGTCACCCGCGAAGCGTCTGAATTCGAGGACAACGAACAGGTCAGCTCCGATGCGTTCAGGCAAGCGCTCGCGCAGGATGCCTACGCCATGCATTGGGAAGCGCACGGCCATTGCTACGCGCTGCCGCGCGCGATCGATGACGATATCCGTGCCGGCCGCATTGTGATCGCCAATGTCTCGCGCACCGTGATATCGGCGATGCGCCGCGCTTATGCCGACGTCGTGGTGGTCTCGATTACGGCTCCGCCGCAGGTTCTGGCCGAAAGGATTGCGATGCGGGCGCGCAGCAGCGATGGAAAAATCGAGCAACGACTTGGCCGCACGGTCGATGATATTGCGGCAGCTCCCGATATCACCATCATGAATGTCAGCAGCGCCGAATATCACGCGCGGCAGTTCGTTCGGGTCGTCAAGGGCGATCGCTGGGACGAATAGCCCGAGGAGAAACGCCAATGTCGATCATCGCGACGACCGAGCAGCTGGAAGCGATCTACGGCGTTCCGAACGACGCCTCTACCGTGAAGGTCGCCGATCGCGTCACGCCGCTCTATCGCGTGCTGATCGAAAAATCGCCCTTCGCGGCGCTGGCGACGTCAGGCCCGGAGGGGCTCGATTGCTCGCCGCGCGGCGATTTGCCCGGCTTTGTTCGCATCCACGATGAAACCACGCTGATGATGCCGGACCGCCGCGGCAACAACCGGATCGACTCGCTGCGCAATATCGTGCGCGATCCCCGGATTGCGCTGCTGTTCCTGATTCCGGGCTCCGGCAGCACGCTGCGCATCAACGGCCGCGCCCAGGTCTCGGCCGATCCCGAATTGCTGGCGTCATTCAGGATGGAGGGCAAGGCGCCGCGCACGGTCATCGTCATGACGGTGGACGAAATCTACTTTCAGTGCGCCCGCGCCATCGTGCGCTCCGACTTGTGGAATCCCGACAAGCGGGTCGACCCCAGAAGCTTGCCGACCCCGGGGCAAATCCTGGCTTCGATGAGCGACAATACCGTCGGCGGCGACAGCTACGACCGGCAATGGCCGGAACGTGCCAAAAATTCCATGTGGTGAGCGGCGCCCCTGGAGCATGATCCGGAAAAGTGGAAACCGGCTTTCATGCTCAAACAATGATCAACGATCAATAGTCCCTTTCGCGATGCACGTCGTGCACGATGATGCCCTTGCCGTCTTCCGGCAAGGCGAGCCAATCGCGGCGTTTCAGGGTGCGCCTTGTGTCGTCGAGGCCGCTTTGCCAATGCTCGCGCATCGAGGTCGCCGAGAATTCGTGATCCTTCGAATCACCCTCATAGGCCTTCTGCTGGTAGATCATCTGCAGGATGGTGATCCCCGGCAGATGCGCCAGATGATAGCGCGTCGCGCGTTCCTGGTCGCTCAACTGGTCTTCCGGAATCTTCGCCAGTGTCTTGTAGAAATCCGCCTTCAGATTGTTCATCCGCTTGTAGATATCGGTGTTGTGGCGGGTGCGCGAGGAGTAGACGATGTCCTTGTGTCGCGCCAACACTTCCTGGATGTCGCGGGGCAACACGCCGCGGGCGCTGAACAGGTCGACCTGGAACACCAGCGAGTTCAAGCGATCGTCCTGATCCAGCAAATGCTGCAACGGCGTGTTGGAGACGATGCCGCCGTCCCAGAAATGGTCAGTGCCGATCTTCACCATCGGCAGCGCCGGCGGCAGCGCGCCGCTCGCCATCACATGCTCGGGTCCGATCACTTCCTTCTTGTTGTCGAAATACAGGAAGTTGCCGGTCAGGACATTGACCGCGCCGACCGCGAAGTGGATATTCTGCGAATTGATCAGGTCGAAATCCACCAGCTCCAGCAAAGTCTGTCGCAGCGGCTCGGTATCGTAGTAGCTGGTCGCGGATTTTGCGCCGGCGGGGCTCAACCACGGATTGACGTCATGCGGCTTGAAGAAGCCGGGTTGGCCCATGGTGGTGGTCATCCATGAGCTCGTGAGATTGCGCGCCTCGCGATAGATGTCGCCGTCGGGCGTGTAATGCCACACCTTGCGTGCGGTGATCCGGTCCCAGAAGGTCTGAAGCCTTTCCAGCCGCCGCTCCGGCGGATTGCCGGCGATGATCGCCGAATTGATGGCGCCGATCGACACGCCGCAGACCCAGTCCGGCTCCATGCCGTCTTCGTGCAGCGCTTGATAGACGCCGGCCTGATACGCGCCCAATGCGCCGCCACCTTGTAGCACCAGCGCGACCCGATCGCATCGGTCGGGCCGCCAGCCTCGCGTGGCGGCAACGTCTGAATCCGGCGTTCGTGCGTCCATGATGATGCTCGTGATTTTTTCTTGACGAGTTCTTGGAATTTGTGGCGGCGGGCGAGGCGTAGGATTCACCTGTTGCGATGACGTTGGTATGACAGAGCCGGCTTTATCGGCACGCGCATCATGGGGCGGCGCCGGCAATCTTAATCGGGTGCAAACCACTTCACATCGTTGTCAAACACTGACGATAGCAATTTCTAACGATGCGTTGCCGATTGGCGGCGGCGCGACCATTCACCGGGAAATAGAGGGTTATCCGATGCGCGCGGCTGATATTCTCAAGCTTCCGTCGATGCCGATGGCGGGTCCGAGCTATCCGGCGGGGCCCTATCGCTTCGTCAATCGCGAATTCCTTGTCATCACCTATGAAACCGATCCGGACCTGATCCGTGCCGGTCTGCCCGAACCGCTGGAGCCGATCGACCAGGCCATCGTGCATTACGAATGGATCAAGATGCCGGACAGCTCCGGCTTCGGCAGCTATACCGAATCCGGCCTGGTGATCCCGGCCCGCCTTAACGGCGAAGAGGTCAATTTCGTTTCGCAGATGTATCTCGACGACGATCCGCCGATTGCCGCCGGCCGCGAGATCTGGGGCTTTCCGAAGAAATACGCGCACCCGAAGCTCGAAGTGGTAAAGGACACGCTGACCGGCACGTTGGAATACGCCAATCAACTCGTCGCCATGGGCACCATGGGCTACAAGCACGAAGCCATGGCCGGCGATGGCGAGCTGACGCGGGCGACGCTGTCGAAGACCCAAATCAATCTGAAGCTGATCCCGGGCGTCGACGGCCGCGCGGAGGTCTGCCAGCTGGTTGCGATCAACCTCACCGATATCGTCGTCAAGGGATCCTGGAGTGGACCCGGCCGGTTGCATCTGGTGCCGCATGTCAACGCGCCGGTGGCGGATTTCCCGGTGCGTCGTGTGGTCGGCGCGCATCATTTCCTGGCCGACCTGACGCTGCCCTACGGCCGCGTGGTCTATGACTACAACAAGCAGGCCGAGGATATGGCCGAGGCAGCGGAATAAATTCGCGCGGCCTCTGTCGTCATCGCGGTCGTCAAACTCGAATGCCCTTCAGGAATATCCCTGAAGGGCATTTTCGCATGGCCTGTTTCGTATGCCTAACGATTAGAAACCGCCCTCGCCCTTGGTCGGCATGTCGCTCGGAACCGGCGCCGGCTTCCGGCGGTGACCTTTCGAGTAGTAGGCGTAACTGTCGGTCGGACCCGCGATGCCATGTGCCGCGTTCCACGCGTTCCAGTCGATCACGTGCGAGCACCAGGCGCCCCGGCCCGCCACCATCGCCTGGCATTGCTCCATGGTGTCAAAGCTGCAACTCGATCCGCCGGTCGCCGAGTTGGCACAATACTCGGCCGCCTTCGCCGCCGACGACATCATCGCCGCTGACGTAGCCAGAGCGACCAGAGCCACTGACGTGGCCATTTTCCCCGAAGCCAATTTCATTGCTCTCTCCGTTTTTTTTGATTTTGACCATTGCGGAACAGATTCGTGCCGAAGCATGAGGCGAACGGCACGACACCGTCTTCGCAATCGCTATCGTTCCGATAACTGATGTCACTGAAGCTGCGTTCCGTGACGGGTCCATGAAATTAGTTCGATGGACTAATTAGCTCGCGACGTTGTTACACCTGCGAATGAATCGATAAAAAAATAGCGATCGGTAATCCGGGACGGTTCACGTTGACGACAATTTTCATCACTGCACGGTGATGAGCACTGGATCTCAGGCCGCGACATCCCACAGTCGCGACGAACCTCGCACCAGCACCTTGCGTCCGCGTTGCGTAATGACGGGGCAATCGTCGATCATCACGGCAAGCTGCAGTGCGACCAGATTCTCCACCACGAATCGATTCAGCAGCCGGCATCTCGGTGCCGGCAGGCGGAGCGCCTTGAGCGCTTCCCATTGGTCCGGCGTGAGGTCGCAGTCGAATTCCGCGTTCATGATTCCTCGAATCAATCAGGTTGTTTCGCGCGGGTCTTACCGAGGCCGCGTGAATGGGATGCGACGACAATGCGCCGGGATTCCAGCGCTTGAAGTGATTCTAAAAACGCCGGCGCTCGGCGATGGCAGGTAACGCGACTGTCACATCAACGTGTCAATGGGGTGTATCGACTGCGCCGAATCAGGTGGCACGACCCTGCACGTCGTTGCCCGAATGGATGCCCACCCTGGAAACCAACGTGCTGCAAAAGCCGCTCTTGCGCAGCGCCCGGCTGAAAGGCCTGGGTGTCGTGATCGGCATTGCCATCGCCGTCATGGCGGTGTTTGCCTTGACGCATGCCATCAAGCACATCGACTACGACGAAGTCTTCGCCGTCGTGGAGCGCACTCCGGGGCATCTGATCGCATTGGCGCTGATGCTGGTGGTCGTCTCCTACGGCAGCTTGACGCTGTACGATGTGCTGGCGCTGCGCACCATCGGGCGTACCAACGTACCATATCGGATCGCGGCGCTTGCCAGCTTCACCAGCTATCCGATCGCCCATGGCATGGGTGCGGTGGCGCTGATCTCGCCGGTGATCCGCTACCGGATCTATTCGGTGAGTGGCCTCCGCGGGTTCGATGTCGCGAATATCTGCTTCCTGACCGGTCTGACCTTCTGGCTGGGTAATCTGACGGCGTTCGGGCTCAGCGTATTGTTGCAGCCCGACGCCATCTCTCCGATTGACTTCCTCTCCGCGGAGTTGAACCGATCGCTGGCAGCGGCGCTGCTGCTGGGCGTGTCGGTCTTCCTGGTCTGGAGCTGGCTGTCGCCGCGAAATATCGGCACGCTTCGCTGGCCGGTGCGGCTACCCTCCGGACCGATGGTGCTGTTGCAGATCGCGATTGGGGTTTTCGATCTCGGCGCCGCGGCGCTCGCGATGTATGTCCTGATTCCGCCCGAAGCCCATGTCGAAATCTTTCAGCTCGTTGTCGTCTTCATCGTCGCGACGTTGCTGGGCTTTGCCAGCCACGCGCCGGCGGGCATCGGCGTGTTCGACGCTACGATCCTGCTCGGGCTTGGCGGTGAGGACAAGGAGCCGTTGATCGCGGGATTGCTGATGTTCCGCGTGCTGTATCACCTGCTTCCCTTTGTGACCGCGCTCGCGCTGTTCGGCGCCGTCGAAGGATGGCGGGCAATGCGCGCCCGGCGGCAGGCGATTAGGCTCTAGACCGGCGAATTGAGCTTGAGCCCGACCATTCCCGCCACGATCAGCGTCAGGCAGAAGATCCTGACCGGATCGGTCGGCTCGCTGAACATCAGCATGCCGACGATGATGCTGCCGGCGGCGCCAATGCCGGTCCAGACCGCATAAGCCGTTCCGAACGGCAGCGACCGCAGCGCGAGTGCCATCAATCCGAAACTCAGCGCGATCGCCAGCAGCGTCAGCGCGGTCGGCCAGAACCTGGTGAGGCCGTCGGAATATTTCAGCCCCAGCGCCCAGGCAATCTCAAGCAGGCCGGCCGCCAGCAGTGCAAGCCATGCGCTCACGGCTAAGTCGGCCCCGATCGAAGCGTCAGCACCGCATATTGGGCATAGCCACGGAACGGACGTTCGAACTTCAGATCGGCGCCTGACGAACTGGCCATCACGGACAGCACGCGCTCGAGATCATCGCGCGGCGTGACGTCGAACATCCTGAGCCAGCGCAGCAGCAGCGCGCGGGCCATGCCGGGCAAGCGCTCTTGCCGGCCGAAATCGACAATGTGCAAACGGCCCCCCGGCTTGAGCCGGCTGATGGCGGCTTCCAGCACTCTGGTCCAGTTCGGGATCATCGAGAGGCTGTAGGAGATCATGACCTGCTCGAAGCAGGGGACGCCGAACAGGAGTTGCGGATCGAACGCCGTCGCGTCGCCATGCGCGACGCGAATTCTGGAGCTCAGGCCTCGTCGCGAGATGGTCGTGATCGCGGAAGTCAGCATTTCCGTCGAAACGTCGATGCCGAACCATCGCGCATCCGGGAACAAGCGGGCGGCAAGCACCAGATTCCTGCCGGTTCCGCAGCCGATTTCCAGCACGCTGGCGCCGGCTTCGGGCTTCAGGTTGGCGATCAACTGGTTCCGGCCGAGCAAATAATACCGCCGCGTTCCGTCATAGATGTGACGTTGCCGGCGGTACATCCGGTTCATGCGCTCGGTCGCTTCGGCCTGCCAGGAAAGATGAGCAGAAAGATTAGCGGGGATATTCGCGGCGATGTCTGCGCCGAACTCGGAAGGAAGTGCGGACATCATCAACCTCCTGCATCATCATGTGCCGCTTACTCCCTTGCGGTGTTCGCGCGACAGGGATGTGACAACTCGTCGGTCTTAGTTGGGCCGACTGTCGCAAAACTGCAGCGAGAGCACGATACCGTCGTCAGATTGCTGATTCGGGGAATAGATGAACACGCAACTTATCGCGGACGCGGTCCGCAACAGCCGAGGTGACGACCAATCGACTGTTTGGGACCGTCTTTTTTCCTTCTGGTTTCGCCGTTTGGTTTACACCCAGATATGGGAGGATCCGGAAGCCGATCTCGCGGCGTTGCAGTTGCCGGTAGGTTCGACCATCGTCACCATCTCATCCGGGGGGTGCAACGCACTATCCTACCTCACGGCCCAGCCCGCCCAGGTGTTCGCCGTCGATCTTAACGAAGCCCACCTCTCGCTGCTCAAGCTCAAGCTTGCGGGCCTTCGCGCGTTCTCCAAATACGGTGACTTCTGGCAGTTCTTCGGCGAGGCCGCGTCGCCCGCCAACTCCGAGCTCTATCGCAACCATTTGTGGCTCTGGCTCGATGCCGATGCGCGGGCTTACTGGGACAAACGCAATGTGGTCGGGC
>Ga0302314_10012713_pt1 | contig 14532 bp, 11 predicted proteins | sample III_Palsa_N2_3_FD_200533 | JGI IMG/M metagenome (GOLD analysis project Ga0302314, IMG submission 200533) | Peat permafrost microbial communities from Stordalen Mire near Abisko, Sweden - III_Palsa_N2_3 | ecosystem: Environmental > Terrestrial > Soil > Palsa > Peat permafrost | place: Sweden... | reverse complement strand
GATCCCGACACGGCAAACCACAAGGACAATAGCGCGGCGCTGGCTAGACGGCGGTTCAGACGGATCATGGGTATCCCAACGCAACAAGACAGAGGTTTCCTAGCATCGCTTGCGAGACGGCGAAATCGGGCGCCGCTGCATCGAATTCGAACGGTCTCATTTAGCAGCGTTCTCCTTGGCGGATTTACTTGAATCGATCACGGAAAACTGTTGGCAAACAGCTCCGTAGGCGGACGGATTCATCCGCTTACGGCCCAATTTCCAGTCCTGGCTTTTTGAGCGTTACACTTTCCGCAGATGAAGAAGATTCGCGCAAAGCCCGTGGTCGCGGCGGCCCAGGAGCCAGGACGGCAGTTCGCCGCCCTGCCCTACCGTGACCGGGACGGGTTGGAGGTCTTGCTTCTGACCTCTCGCGAAACCCGCCGCTGGATCATTCCCAAGGGTTGGCCGATGACGGGAAAGACCTCCCACGGGGCCGCGGCGCAGGAAGCCAAGGAGGAGGCCGGCGTGGTCGGTCGGATATCCAAAAAGGCGATCGGCGAATTCGAGTACGTCAAGCGCCTCAAGAACGGCGCGCCGCTGCAATGCACCGTCGAGGTCTTTCCCTTGAAGGTCGCCAAACAGCTCACCCATTGGCGCGAGCAGAACCAGCGGACCGCCCATTGGTGTTCGCCGCAGGAAGCGTCGGAACTGGTCGAGGAGCCCGATTTGAGCGCTCTGATCCTGGCCTTCGCCGAGGCGCATGCCAGAGCCGTACGGAAGAAGAAGACCAAGATGTCGAAGGCCGTGGCGGCTGACGAAATTCAACTCGCGCCGATGGAAGACGCTACCGAAGAATCCGTGGCCAGCGCCTAGGTTTCGACGAAAGCCCGCTCGAGCACGAAGTCGCCCGGAGACGCTATGGAGCCCTCTTCATAGCCCCGATCCAGCAACAGGGTCTTCAGATCCGCCAGCACCGACGGGCCGCCGCAGAGCATCAGACGGTCGTGCGCCGGATCCAGCGGCGGCAGGCCGATATCGTCGAACAGCTTGCCGGAGGCCATCAGATCGGTGATGCGGCCCTGGTTCACGAAGGGCTCGCGCGTCACCGACGGGTAATAGATCAGTTTCGGCGCAATCAACTCGCCCAGGTCCGGGTCGGCGGCCAGCTCGTGCGACAGGAATTCGCGATAGTTCAGGTCGGCGACCTCGCGAACGGTATGGGTCACCACGACCCGCTCGTAGCGCTCATAGACTTCCGGATCGCGGACCAGGCTGAGGAAGGGCGCCAGGCCCGTGCCCGTGCCGACCAGGTAGAGAGTCTTGCCGGGCCGCAGGCCATCCAGGACCAGGGTGCCGGTCGGCTTCTTGCCCACCAGGATTTCGTCGCCGACTTTCACGTTCATCAGATGCGAGGTCAGCGGGCCATCCGCGACCTTGATCGAATAGAACTCCAGCTCATCGGCGTAGTAGGGGCTGGCGATGGAATAGGCGCGCAACAGCGGCTTGCCGGCCACTTCCAGACCCAGCATCACGAACTGGCCGGACTGGAAGCGAAGCCCCGGATCGCGCGTGGTCTTCAGCGTGAACAGGCTCTCGGTCCAATGCTGAACCTGGGTTACGTGTTCAACATAGAAGGCCCCGCGGGCCTTGGCCGCCGATGGCGCGGAAGAGGGGGCGGAAGGGGCGTCTTGCATCGTCACTATATGTCTCCGCCCACTTCCACCGTCGGCGTGGCGCGCGGCACGTGAATGCCGCATTCGGTCTTGTCCTGTCCAGCCCAACGGCCGGCTCTGGCGTCCTGTCCTTCTTCCACCGGCTTGGTGCAGGGCCAGCAGCCGATCGAGGGATAGCCGAACTCCACCAGCGGATGGGCCGGCAAATCGTGTTCGACCATATAGGCGTCGATCTCCGCCTTGGACCAGTTGGCCAGCGGGTTGAACTTCACCTGCTTGTCGCCCTGTTCGACCACCCTCAGTCGAAGCCGCGCGCCGCCCTGGAAGCGTTTGCGACCGGTGATCCAGCCCTCGTAGCCGTCGAGCGCCCGATCCAGCGGCAGCACCTTGCGGATGTTGCAGCAGGCGTCGGTGTCGGTCTTCCACAGGTCCGCCGACGGATCGTGGATGGCGATATCCTGGAACTGGGGACGCAGATCGCGCACGTCGGTCAGGCCCAGCTTGGCCGCCAGACGCTGACGATAATCCAGGGTCTGGCCAAACAGCATGCCGGTGTCGAGAAAGAGCACGGTGATATTGGGGTCGATCTGAGCGGCCATGTGCAGCAGCACCGCCGACTCCGATCCAAAGGAAGAGACCAGAGCCAGCTTGTCGCCATAACGCTCAACCGCGACCCGCAAAATCTCCTGCGGCGTCGCATCGCGCAGTCGCTCGTTTAGCGCGTCGACGTCATTGTTGAGCGTTTCGGAACCTTCATAGGCCATCACTCGGCCCTCCCCTCCGCCCGTTCGGCGAAGATCGGCTCGCGGGAATCCGCGGCCCGTTGATAGACGTGACGAAAGCGGGCCGTGGCGGCGGCCCATTGTTCCGGGGTCGAGCCGTCGGAGACCGCGAACACCTCAATGCCACAGCGGACCATGGGACCGGCCTGTTCGCGCAGAACATCGCCCACGGCCCTGATCTCGCCTTTGTAGCCATAACGCTCGCGCAACAGACGCGCGGTGCTGTAGTGGCGTCCATCGCGGTATTTGGCGAAGCTGAGCGCGATCACCGGAATACGCGGCAGGTCATAGACCAGCGCTTCAACCTCTTCTTCGCCAGCCAGCAGGACGCCGGTCGCCCTGTTCGAACCGGCCAGAACTTCGCCCTCGGCCTGATAGCGGGTCAGCGACAGGATGACGTCGCCGGCGGGAATGGACTCGTCGTCAGCCACGGTTGTGAAGCGGTCGTCGACCAACTCGGCGCCATCAGCCGTCAGTTTAATGAGCTTCGGCATAGACGGCCTCCTTGAAAGGCTGGACGCCAGTGCGGCGGAAGGTGTCGAGGAAGCGCTCTTCGCCCTTGCGCTCGCGCAGGTAGACCTCGACCAGGTCTTCGATCGCCCGGCCGACCTGATTGGCCGCCAGGGCCGGCCCCAGGGGCTTGCCGACCTCGGCATCCTCGGCGCCGGAGCCGCCCAGGGTGAGCTGGTAGAATTCCTCGCCCTTCTTATCGACGCCCAGGATGCCGATGTGACCGACGTGGTGGTGGCCGCAGGCGTTGATGCAGCCGCTGATCTTGATCTTCAGCTCACCCACCAGTTCGGCGCGGTCCGCATCTTCAAAGCGGCGGGCGATGTCCTGCGCCACCGGGATCGCCCGGGCGTTGGCCAGGGCGCAGTAGTCCAGGCCCGGGCAGGCGATGATGTCGCTGACCAGGTTGATATTGGGGCTGGCGAGGTCAGCCGCCTTCAGGCCGGCATAGACCGTGGCCAGGTCGTCCAGCTTCACATGCGGCAGGACGATATTCTGCTCGTGCGTCACCCGCGCCTCGCCCAGGGAATAGCGCTCGGCGAGATCGGCCAGGACTTCCAGCTGTTCGGCGCTGGCGTCGCCAGGGGTGGCGCCAATCGCCTTCAGCGAAACATCGACGATGGCGTAGCCAGCCACCTTGTGGGCGTGGACATTGTTGCGGGCAAAGCGGGCCAGGCCCGGATCGGCCGCGCGCGCCGCGTCGTAGGCTTCGGAGACACGCGGCAGGGTCGCGAAATCCGGCCGGGTGAAGAAGGCGCGGATGCGGGCGAGTTCAACATCCGGCAGATCAACCTTGGACGCGTCAATCAGAGCCCATTCGGCCTCGACCTGGCGGGCGAACTCCTCGATGCCCAGCTGGGCGACCAGGATCTTGATCCGCGCCTTGGCCGGGTTGTCCCGGCGGCCATGGCGATTATAGACCCGCAGAACCGCCTCCAGATAGGACAGCAGCCGGTCGACCGGCAGGTGTTCGCGCACCGTCTTGGCGATATGGGGCGAGCGGCCAAGGCCGCCGCCAACCATGACTTCGAAGCCAAGGGTTCCGTCACGCTCGCGGCGCAAGGACAGGCCGATATCGTGGGTCTTGGCCGCCGTTCGATCCTTGGCCGAGGCCGTGACCGCGATCTTGAACTTGCGCGGCAGGTAGGTGAATTCCGGGTGCAGCGTCGACCACTGGCGGATCACCTCGGCCCAGACGCGCGGGTCGTCGATCTCCTCGGCCGTCGCCCCGGCTCTGGGATCAGCGGTGACATTGCGGATGCAGTTGCCGGAGGTCTGGATCGCATGCAGGTCCACCTCGGCCAGGGCGTCCAGAATATCAGGCATGTCCCGCAGCTTGATCCAGTGGAACTGTAGGTTGGTGCGGGTGGTGAAGTGGCCGTAGCCCTTGTCGTAGGTGCGCGCGATCCAGGCCAGCTTGCGCAGCTGCGGCGCGTTGATCGTGCCATAGGGGATGGCGATCCGCAGCATATAGGCGTGCAGCTGCAGATAGAGGCCGTTCATCAGCCGCAGCGGCTTGAACTGGTCCTCGGTGATTTCGCCGGCCAGGCGGCGAGCAACCTGATGGCGGAATTCCGCCGCCCGGTCCGCCAGGAATTCCTTATCGAGCACATCGTACTGATACATGACCGTCAGCTCACTTGCGCTTGATCAGGTTGAGACGGCCGCCGGAACGGGCGACGCCGGAGGCGTGGGCGATGACGTCGATGTCATGACCGCCCAGGGCCTGTTTGCCGTGGTCAGGCGTATTGGTGGGGCCAAGCGCGCGCAGGCGTTCGCGGTAGGCGATCGGGGCGGCGCCACCATCGGTTTCGACGACCTCGATCAGATAGGGATCGACCACGACCGTGCCCTCGCTCTTGGCGCGGCCTTCGGCGTCGTCGGCCGGGGCCTCGTCGGTGAACAGCTCGGCCTCGCCGAACCGCTCGACCCAGCGGCCGTGGCTCCAGAACACAACCTCGCCATCGATCAGGCGGTTGGCGGTCAGGGCTTTCATTGGGCGGCCCTCAGGGCGGACGCAGCGATCATCGGTTCAACAGTTCCAAGGACATCTTCGAGCGCGGCGACCTCGCCGATGATCAGCAGCGCGGGGCCGTCGAGAGCCTGGACGTCATCGCCCAGCGCGCTCAGCGTGGTCGAAAGCCGGCGCTCATCGGCCAGGCTGGCGTTCTCGACCACCACGACCGGCGTCGATCCGGCGCGACCGGCGGCCATCAGGTTCGCGGCGATCCTGGGCGCGGTCGACAGGCCCATATAGACCACCACGGTCTGGTTGGATTTGCTCAAGCTCGCCCAATCCAGCTCAGGCTCGGCGTCGGCCGCCGCATGGCCGGTGACGAAGGTCACCGCCTGGGCCAAACCTCGATGGGTCAGCGGCAGGCCGGCGGCCAAAGCCGCCGTGACGCCGGGCACCACATGGGCTTCAACGCCGGCGGCGCGCAGCACGGCCAGCTCTTCGCCGCCGCGTCCGAACATGAAGGGATCGCCGCCCTTGAGCCGCACGACATGCAGCCCCTCGCGCGCCAGCGCCACGAGCAGAAGATTGATATCGCCCTGAGGCAGGGTGTGATGCGACTTGCGCTTGCCCACATCGATCATCCGCGCGGACGGCGAGGCCAGGTCGAGGATGGCTTGCGGCGCCAGGCGGTCATGCACAACCACATCGGCGCTCTGCAGCAGCCGCAGCGCCTTGACCGTCAACAGATCAGGATCGCCCGGGCCCGCGCCCACCAGCCAGACCACGCCTTCGCGGGCGGTCTTGGCCTTCAGGACCACCAGCCGGTTCTTCGCGCCCGCCCTGTCATGGCCATGGGCCATCGTTTAGTTCCTCTATAACCGTTAGATGTGACGCGAGGCAGGCCCTGAAAAACCCGCCCCGCACCGATTTCCGCCGCCTACATGGGCCGTAAGTATAACAGCGGTGATTGCAAAATGGTTGGCCGTGGCCCAATTCGCAAATGAAGTCTTCTTTGGGCTGATTCAGGAATTCTGATGGAACAACGCCGCCGATTGCCGCCGCTCAACGCCCTGCGGGCGTTCGAGGCGGCCGCGCGCCATTTGAACTTCTCCAGAGCCGCTGACGAGTTGTCGGTGACGCCCGGCGCCGTGAGCCAACAGATTCAGAATCTGGAGGACTATGTAGGTGTGGCGTTGTTCAAACGCACCCCCAAGGGCCTCCTTCTGACCGACCCGGCGCAAATCGCCCTGCCCGCCCTTCGTGAGGCGTTCGACCGCCTGGCCGAAGCCGCTTCGATGCTGACCGCCGCCGTGGACGGGCGTCGGCTGACCGTGTCGGTCGCCCCCTCCTTCGCCGCCAAATGGCTGGTGCCGCGCCTGGGGCACTTCGAAGCCCTTCACCCGCAGGTCGATGTCTGGATTTCGGCCGGCATGGAGCTGGTGGATTTCAACAGCGGCGAGATCGACATCGCCATCCGCTATGGCGCCGGACGTTACCCGGGCCTGGAGGTGGTGCGGCTGATGCAGGAGACGGTAATCCCCGTCACCAGCCCGGCCCTGCTTGAAAGCCAGCCGCTGAGTGATCCCGCCGACCTGGCCAATCACATCCTGCTGCACGACGGCTCGCCGGACGCCGACGAATCCTGCCCCGACTGGACCATGTGGCTGGCGGCGCGCGGGGTGCGCGGCGTCGACGGCACGCGCGGGCCGCGCTTCAACCAGTCCAGTCTGGTGATCGAGGCGGCGGTCGGCGGCCGGGGCGTGGCCCTGGCCAAGCGAGCGCTGGCGCAGGCGGACCTGGACGCGGGCCGGCTGGTCTCGCCCTTCCAGATCACCACGGCGGTGGATTTCGCCTACTACCTCGTCCATCCCAAGCCCAAAGGCCGCCTGCCGCAGGTGAAGGCCTTCATGACCTGGCTGATCGCCGAAGCCGAAGCGCACGAAGCCATGTTGGCGACGATGGATAATGGTGCGGGGATTTAGCCCGAGAACACCTCTCCCGAAGGGAGAGGGAGGGGCTCGCCGCGCAGCGGTGGGAGGGTGAGGGGTTAGGGACGGCTCAAGGTCTTCACGACGGCGGGCCGCGCTGCGAGGCGCCGCGTCCCGTCGGCGCCAGTCCTGACGCCAACGCCAGATCGCCGCCACGCCAAGATCCGGCGGCGGCTTCCAGCTTCACATTCAAATCGCCCGGACCGTCCTCCGACCATCCGCTCCAGTCGGGCGTCACACCCAGGTCGCGGCAGACCTTGGTGACGATGTCGAAAAACGAACCCTCGTCCTCGATGACATAGCTGTCGGCCCAGAACCGTTCCGCGCGTTCACCGCGCTCCGTCTCGCCACGTTCGGCCTCATGGCCCCCGTCCGCGCCGCGCTCAATCTCGATAAGGTCATCGATCTCTGCCGCGTCGACGGCCGGCGTCTCACCCACCTTCGCCCCCGCAGCTGCCCGCCGTTCGGCGCGCTCCGCCTCGCTCAAGCCAAGCCACTCGCGCAGGGCCTCTTCAATTTTGGCTTCAAGGGCGATGCACTGGCGCACCGTGCGGGCGATGCGCGTGTACATCAGCGCCGGATCGCCCTTTATCTTCGCAAACCCGCCGTCGTGGACCTCATCGACCAGCTTCCGAGCCAGGCCCAGCCCGATCTCGGTTAGTTGCGCCAGCAAGCGCATCTGCCGCTCCGCCCGTTCCGCGACGGGGTCAAGGGCGTGGGGCGCAGCAATGTGAGGCAGCGTGCTCATCGGAACATAACAAGAACATTACGTGCTTCGGCTTGTCAAGCCTGGAAGCTTGTCGAGCCCCTGCTGGATCATTCCGCCAGCGCACTGATCTCGATAAGCCCTGTTCCGCTCGCCACCCAGCGGATACCAAAAAGCCTCCAGCCGCGAAGGCTGGAGGCTCTTCAGTCAACGCCCTGTTCGGCGAAAGCCTAGTTCCGGAACACCGCCGCCAGCGAGGCGTCTTGCGGGGTTTCGCGGTACTGACGCAGCTCGTTGCGGCCGACCACCATGTGGTGGACTTCATCGGGGCCGTCGGCGATGCGCAGGGTGCGGGTGTTGGTGTACATGGCCGCCAGCGGGGTCCATTGCGAGACGCCGGTGGCGCCGTGCATCTGGATCGCCTGGTCGATGATTTCGCAGACCCGTTCCGGCACCATGGCCTTGACCATGTGAATCCAAACCCGGGCTTCCTGGTTGCCCAGGACGTCCATGGCCTTGGCCGCCTTCAGCACCATCAACCGCATGGCTTCGATGTCGATGCGGGCGCGGGAAATGATCTCCAGGTTGCCGCCCAGCTGCACCAGCGGCTTGCCGAAGGCTTCGCGGGTCAGGCCACGCGTGACCATCAGATCCAGGGCCTTTTCGGCCGAGCCGATGGCGCGCATGCAGTGGTGGATACGGCCGGGGCCGAGGCGCAGTTGCGAAATTTCGAAGCCGCGGCCTTCGCCGAGCAGCATGTTGGAGGCCGGCACCCGTACGTCGGTGAAGCGGATGTGCATGTGGCCGTGCGGCGCGTCCGGGTTGCCGAACACGCACATCGGGCCAAGCACCTCCACCCCGGGGGTGTCCATGGGCACCAGGATTTGCGACTGGCGCAGGTTGGGCGGGCCGTCCGGGCTGGTCTGGACCATGGTGATCATGATCTTGCAGCGCGGATCGCCGGCGCCGGAGATGTAGTATTTCTCGCCGTTGATGACGTACTCGTCGCCGACCAGGGTGGCGCGCATTCTGATGTTCTTGGCGTCCGATGACGGATGGGCCGGCTCGGTCATGGCGAAGGCGGAGCGAATCTCGCCGCGCAGCAGCGGCTCCAGCCACTTCTTCTTCTGCTCAGGGGTGCCGACCCGTTCCAGCACTTCCATATTGCCGGTGTCGGGGGCGGCGCAGTTCATGGTCTCGGAGGCCATGCGGTTCTTGCCCAGCTCGACGGCGATATAGGCATAGTCGAGGTTGGACAGGCCCTCGCCGGTCTCGGCGTTGGGCAGGAAGAAGTTCCACAGGCCTTCGGCCTTGGCCTTGTCCTTGGCCTTTTCCAGGCATTCCAGCTGGCCGGGAGCATAGGACCAGATGTTGGGATTGCCTTCGCCCAGCCGGTGGAACTCTTCGCTCATCGGGTTGACCGTCTCGACGATGAACTTCTTGACGTGGTTCAGCAGCGGCAATGCCTTCTCGGACATCCGCAGGTCGTTCAGTTCATCCTGGGGGTTCAACCCGAAGCTGGACTGGGCTTTGGACGCAGGCTTGTCGGCGGTCATGGTCATGAGGTCTCTCCCAAGGCGGTCTGGTCGTGATGCGGCAGATCTTGAGGAGGATTAGTAGGCCTAAGACGGGCCGAAATCAAACAACTGTTTGAGGCCATAAGCCTTCTTTTCAAAGGACTCTCCTGGAAGGAGAGGTGGCGGATTTCCAGGGGTTCAAGGAAAGCACATGAATGGTCCAAACATCGGAATATTTGGCCAGGCCGTCGCTTGTCTTAGCGGCTCATGAAAGCGCCCGTTCGCCCAACGAGCGGCGGATTGAAAATCCCTTCCGACGGGGCGAACGATTACATCTGCGGCCTTCCGGTTCGGGTCGACGCTGGGAACCGGCTTCAGCTCAAACGTGCCGAAGTACCAAACCTGGCCCGGTCCGGCAGAAAACGCCTTCGGAAAGACGGCGCAGGTGGGGTGCGTTTGCCCAATTACGTTGGCGTCGCAAGTGTAACTGCGCTGTAGCGAGTAGAGACCCGGAGGCGCAATGTATGAGAAGTATTGCGTCTTCTCGGTGCCGCCTTTGACGGTGGCCCAAACGTGGTCATATCGGAAACATCCCCCGGCAAGCCTTCCGTCCTCGGTTACCCGAGTAAAGCCGATGTCGTGAGAGTCGGGTCCCGAAGTCCGAACCCCGAAGACGATTACTGTCGGGTTCCCGAACCAACCGGTGTGGGTGGACTGCACAGGCTTGGCGCTGTTCAGGCCGCATCCGGAGCAGCCAAACAGGAGGATCGCGAGAGAGAGCAGAACGCGCAAAACAGCCCCAAACACAGGTGATGATGTCGGATGCTGGGTGAAGGATGGCGACCGGTCAACGGCATCCGCCGCTCCACGTGTCGTTCGACCGCCATTTCGCCGGTTCAAGTTTGTCCACCTAGAGCCTTCCGCTTAGCCTGCCTTGGGCCGCGCCTAACCCTTCGGGGAGCTCCGCACCGCCACCATTGGCGCCTGTTCCCAACCGCCGCCAAGCGCCTGGAAGACGGCGACCTGGTCGGCGGCCAGCTGCTGGTCGGAGGTGGCCAGGGCCTGATCGGCGGCGACCTCGGTCTGTTCGGCGGTGAGCAGGTCGAGGAAGCTGGTGGCGCCGGCGTCGAACTGGGCCTTGGCCAGGGCGAAGGACCTGTTGGCGTCGTTGCGGGCCGCGCGCGTCGCCGCATTATGCTGCAGCTCGGCGGCATAGGTGGTCAGCGCCTGCTCGGTCTCCTTCAGCGCCTGCAAGACGACGCTGTCGAAACTGGCCAGAGCGGCGGAGGCCTGGGCGTTGGACTCGCGGACATGCGCCCTGGCCACCAGGATGTTGGGGAAATTCCAATTGACCAGCGGGCCGATGCCGAAGGAAAGCCCCGAGGTCGAGGTCAGTTGCGCCGGCGTGACGCCTGATCCCGCCACCTGGCCGCCCAGGGAGATGGTCGGATAGAGGTCGGCCGTCGAGACGCCGATCCTGGCCACCGCGGCGGCGAGGTTACGCTCGGCTTCACGCACGTCGGGACGCCGACGCAGGAGCGCCGCGCCATCGCCCACCGGCAGGGCCTGGCCCACCTGGGGCTGGGTCACGCACGCCTCGGCCTGGCGCGGGATTTCCGCCGGCGTCTTGCCGATCAGGGCGGCGAGCTCGAACAGGGAAGAGCGGCGCTGGCCTTCCACCGTCGGCAGAGTCCCCTTGGCCTGATCCAGCAGCACCGCCTGGCGCGTGACATCCAGGTCGGACGCCGCGCCGGCGTTGCGCTCGGTCGCGGTCAGGTCATAGGCCTGCTGCACCACGGCGATATTGTGCCGGGCGACGTTAACCGCCTCGCCATAGGTGCAGACGTTGGCGTAGGCGGCGGTGGTCTGGGCCACGACCGTCACCCGCACCGCATCTTCCGCCGCCTGCGAGGCTTCGGCGCTGGCGTGCGCCGCCTCGATCGTGCGGCGAATGCGGCCGAACAGGTCGACCTCATACGAGGCCGTGAACCCCACGTTGGAATAGACCGACGGCTTGTTCGCCGCGCCGGTCAGTTCCGAGACCAGGGCGCCGGTCGACGAGCGTCCGTAGGTGGTTCCGCCCGACAGGTCCGTCGACGGGAACAGTCCCGCCCTCGCCTCGCCCACCAGCGCCTGTTCATAGGCCAGGTTGGCGGCGGCGACCTTCAGGTCGGCGTTCTCAGTCAGCGCCTGCTGCACCAGCCCGTCCAGGACCGGGTCCTGGTAGAGGCGCCACCAATGGTCCGGCAGGGCCGCGCCGCTGGCGACATCCGATGTGGCGGAGACAAATCCGGCCGCCGCCGTTGGCGCGGTCTTCGGCGCCGCATAGTTGGGCCCGACGGCGCAGCCGGCCAGCGCGGCGGATGACATCAGGCTGGCGAGGATGGGCTTACGCATCGGCGGCCGGCGCATCGTCATGAGGTTTTCCGTGCGGCGGCGCCGCGGTGGACGATCTCGGCAGCCTCAGGCCAAGCGCACGGCAGACCACATAGAAGACCGGGGTGAAGGCGAGGCCGAAGATGGTCACGCCGATCATGCCGGAGAAGACCGCGACGCCAAGGGCCTGGCGCATCTCCGCGCCCGCGCCGCTGGCGAAGGCGAGCGGCGCCACGCCCAGGATGAAGGCCATCGAGGTCATCAGGATGGGCCGCAGCCGCGTACGGCCAGCCTCGGCGGCCGCCTCGTGCCGTTCCAGGCCGTGCTCCTCCTCGCCCTGGCGCGCGAACTCGACGATCAGAATGGCGTTCTTCGCCGCCAGGCCGATCAGCACCACCAGGCCGATCTGAGTCAGGATGTTGTTGTCGGCGCCGCGCAGGTTCACGCCCAGCATCGCCGCCAGCAGGCACATGGGCACGATCAGGATCACCGCCAGCGGCAGGGTGACGCTCTCGTAGAGCGCGGCCAGCAGCAGGAAGACGAAAACCACGGCCATGCCGAAGACGATCGTGCCGGTGTTGCCAGCCAGCTTTTCCTGCAGCGCCAGCTCGGTCCACTCATAGCCATAGCCCGGCGGCAGCACCTGGGCGGCAAGCTGCTCCATGGAGTCGATAGACTGGCCGCTGGAGAAGCCCGGCGAGGTGTCCCCGTTCACCTCGGCCGAGGGATAGAGGTTGTAGCGCAGCACGCGATACGGCCCGGTCGTGTGACGCACATTGACCACGGATCCCAGTGGCACCATGGCGCCCGAGGTCGAGCGGGTCTGGAGTTGGGTCAGGCGGGTTTCGTCATTGCGATAGGGCGCGTCCGCCTGCGCCAGCACCTGGAAGGTGTGTCCGAACAGGTTGAACTCATTGACGAAGGTCGAGCCGAGATAGGTCTGCAGGGTATCGAACACCGCCGAGTCCGGCACGCCCAGCATCTCCGCCTTGGATCGGTCGATGTCGGCGAACAGGCGCGGTGTCTTGGTGTTGTAGGTGGCGAAGACGTTGGTCAGGCCCTGCGTCTTGTTCGCCGCCGCCACCAGCTGGTTGGTCACCTGCTCCAGCTGTTGCGGCGTGTGGCCGCCCTGGTCCTCGATGATCATCTTGAAGCCGCCGGTCGAGCCGATGCCGCGCACGGCGGGCGGCTGGATCACCCGGATGTCGGCGCCGGTGATCTGGCCGAGGCTCTTGCGCAGCTTGGCGGCTACGGCGGAGGTCTGCACATCCGCGCCATGCCGTTTCTCGAACGGGCTCAAGATCAGATAGACCTGACCGGCGCTGGAGGCGGTGGTGCCGGTTGTGGCGTCGACGCCGGCATAGACCGAGGCGGCCCAGACGCCGGGGGTGTCGAGGCAGATCCGCGAGACCTGGTGCATGATCGCGTCGGTCCGCTCCAGCGTCGCACCGGCCGGCAGATTAGCGGCGATCAGCAGCTGGCCCTGGTCCTGCGCCGGGATGAAGCCGCGCGGCGTGGCGGCCAGCCGCCATCCCGTCAGTGCGAGCAGCGCGACATAGATGATCAGCATCACGCCGACCATGTTCACCAGCCGGTGCACCAGCTTGGAATAGCGGTCGGACAGCCGGTCGAACCCGTCGTTGAACCAGTCGGCGAAGCGGGCGAGGCTGAAGCGCCGACCCGGCGAAGATTCCAGATGTTTCGGATGAGCCCGCATGATCAGCGCGGCCAGCGCGGGCGACAGGGTCAGCGACACCACCAGCGAGATCAGCGTCGCCGTGGCGATCGTCAGGGCGAATTGCTTGTAGAACTGTCCGGACACGCCGGAGATCGCCGCCGTCGGCACGAACACCGCCATCAGCACCAGGGCGATGGCGATCAGCGCCCCGCCCACCTCGTCCATGGTGATGTGCGCCGCCTCGCGGGGGCCCATCCCGGCGCGCAGATGCCGCTCCACATTCTCGACCACGACGATGGCGTCGTCGACCACGATGCCGATGGCCAAAACCAGCCCGAACAGCGACAGGCTGTTCAGCGAAAAGCCCGCCAGGGCCATGACCGCGAAGGTGCCGGTCAGCGAGACCGGAATGGCGATGATCGGGATCAGCGCGGCGCGCCAGCTCTGGAGGAAGATCATCACCACCAGCACGACGAGGATCAGCGCCTCGACCAGGGTCTTCTCGACCTCGGTGATGGAGTCGTGGACGTATTCGGTGGGGTTGTAGATGATCTTGTAGTCGAGGCCGGGCGGGAAACTCTTCTTCAGCTCCACCATCTTGGCCTTCACCGCCTCGGCGGTGGTCAGGGCGTTGGAGCCGGGCTGCTGCAGGACGGCGACCGCGACGGCGTTGTATTTGTTCATATAGGCGTTGGTGGTGTAGTCGGCGGCGCCGAGCTCCACCCGCGCCACGTCGGACACCCGGGTCACCCGGCCCTGGTTGTCGGTCTTGACGATGATGTCGCCGAACTGTTGCGGCGTGGTCAGCCGGCCCAGCGCTTCCACATTGTACTGGTAGGCCGATCCGCCCGACGCCTGCGGCGGCTGGCCAATGGCGCCGGCCGCGACCTGGACATTGTGGCTGGACAGGGCGCCGGTGATGTCATCGACCGTCAGACCCCGCGCCGCGGCCCGGTCCGGATCGATCCAGATGCGCATGGAATAGTCGCGCGCCGCCCGGCTGGACACGTCGCCCACGCCAGGCGTGCGCAGGATGGCGTCGCGGATGTGCAGGCCGACATAGTTGGCGATGTACTGCTGGTCCAGCGAGCCATCGGGCGAATAGGTGTGCACCGCCATCAGGAAGTCGGTGGACGCCTTGCGGACCGTCACGCCCGACAGCACCACCTCGGGCGGCAACTGCGGCGTCGCCGCCGAGACCCGGTTTTCCACCAGCACCTGGGCGGCGTTGGGATCAGTGCCAAGCTTGAAGGTGACCGTGATGGTCACGTGGCCGTCGCCGGTCGACTGGGAGGACATGTAGATCATGTTCTCCACGCCGTTGATCTGCTCTTCGATCGGCGCGGCGACGGTGTCGGCCAGA
>Ga0302314_10012712_pt1 | contig 14532 bp, 14 predicted proteins | sample III_Palsa_N2_3_FD_200533 | JGI IMG/M metagenome (GOLD analysis project Ga0302314, IMG submission 200533) | Peat permafrost microbial communities from Stordalen Mire near Abisko, Sweden - III_Palsa_N2_3 | ecosystem: Environmental > Terrestrial > Soil > Palsa > Peat permafrost | place: Sweden... | reverse complement strand
TACCGCAGATTCTGCCGCGCGCCACCGACGTCATCTGGCTCGACTACTCGCGCGGCCTGGTCATGAGTCGCGTCTTGAGACGTTCCTTCCTGCGGGCGATTTCCGGAGAGGAGTTGTGGCCAGGCACCGGCAACCGCGAGGACTTCCGACGGAGGCTGCAGAAGGACCATCCCATCCGTTGGACCTGGGACACCTACCGCGCCGCCAACGCGGCCCGCGAGGCGCGCTTTGCCAGCTCGGAACTGGCTCATGCCCGCAAGCATCGGTTCAGGTCGCCAGCAGAGACGCGGCGTTGGATGACCCGACTTTGTTGACATTTTGCAATCAATGTTCTTTACTTGTTCTATTCGCCTGAGCCTGGAGAACCCATGTCCGCCGATCCCAAACCCGCTCGCTACCCCAATGGCCGCTTCGGTCCGGGCAATCCCGGCCGTCCCCTGGGCTCGCGCAACCGCATGACCAAAAAGAAGATCCGCGAAATGCTGCTGTTCCTGGGCGCCTACCAGGCGGCGGCCGAGGCGATGAAGGCCGCACTCGTCGCCTCCCGCCGCCGCCGCAAATACGGAGAAAACACCGCCCAACAGGAGAATCTACGGTAACCCCCCGCGTTGACAGCGCGCTGGGCGCTCCTCCACCTTCGTGCGCGTAAGACAGTCCGGATCCAAGAAGCCCTGCATGAACCTCGTCGTCGTCGAGAGCCCCGCCAAGGCAAAGACCATCAACAAGTACCTCGGCTCCGACTACACGGTGCTGGCGTCGTACGGCCACGTCCGTGACCTGCCGTCCAAGGACGGCTCGGTGCGGCCGGCCGAGGACTTCGCCATGACCTGGGAAGTCGATGGCAAGGCGGCCAAGCGACTCACCGATATCGTCAAGGCGCTCAAGGGCGCCGATCGCCTGATCCTCGCCACCGACCCCGATCGCGAGGGCGAGGCGATCAGCTGGCACGTGCTGGAAGACCTGCGCCGCCGCCGCGCCCTCGGCAAGACCAAGGTCGAAAGGGTGGTGTTCAACGCCATCACCAAGTCCGCCGTCACCGAGGCTATGAAACATCCGCGCGACCTCGACATGGAGCTTGTCGAGGCCTACCTCGCCCGCCGCGCTCTGGACTACCTGGTCGGTTTCACCCTCTCGCCGGTGTTATGGCGCAAGCTGCCTGGGGCCCGCTCGGCCGGCCGGGTGCAGTCGGTGGCCCTTCGCCTCGTCGTCGACCGCGAACTCGAGATCGAGGCTTTCCGCACCCAGGAATACTGGACCGTCGAAGCCGATGTCGCAGCGGAAAGCGAGCCGTTCACGACCCGCCTGGTGAAGCATCGCGGCGCTCGGCTGGGTCGACTCGATCTCGCGAATGAATCGGCGGCGCTGGAAGCCAAAGGCGCGATCGAGGCCGCCAGCTTTCGCATCGCGGCAGTCGAGACCAAGCCGGGACGGCGCAATCCGCCGCCGCCCTTCACCACCTCGACCTTGCAGCAGGAGGCGGCGCGCAAGCTCGGCTTCGCCGCCCAGCGCACCATGCAGACGGCACAGCGGCTCTATGAGGGCGTCGACATCGGCGGCGAGACGGTGGGTCTCATCACCTACATGCGCACCGACGGCGTCCAGTCGGCCCCGGAGGCGATCGCCGAGACGCGCGCCGTGATCGAGCGCCTCTATGGTCGCGAGAACGTTCCGGACTCTCCCCGTCTTTATAAGACTAAAGCCAAGAATGCTCAGGAAGCGCACGAAGCGATCCGGCCGACCAGTCTGGCGCGCCATCCGAGCGATATGCGCCTCGAGGGCGACCTCGCCCGTCTCTACGAACTCGTCTGGAAGCGGATGATCGCCTCGCAGATGGAGGCGGCCAGGGTCGAACGCACAACCGTGGACCTGGAGAGCGCCGACGGCCAGACGGGCCTTCGCGCCAGCGGCCAGGTCGTCCTCTTCCCAGGCTACCTCACAGTTTACGAGGAAGGCCGCGACGCGCCCGACTCCCGCACCGTCGGCGCTGACACGGCCGAGGATGATGGCGGACGTTTGCCCAAGGTGCGCCAGGGCGCAGCGGCGGAGTTGCGCGAGGCGCGGGCCGACCAGCACTTCACCGAGCCACCGCCCCGCTATTCCGAGGCCAGCCTGGTCAAAAAGCTCGAGGAGCTCGGGATCGGTCGCCCCTCGACCTACGCCACGATCCTCTCGGTCCTGCGCGATCGCGGCTATGTGACGATGGATAAGTCGCGGTTCGTCGCCGAGCCGGCGGGCCTCCTCGTCACCGCCTTCCTCGAACGCTTCTTCGCCCGCTACGTCGAGTACGGGTTCACCGCCGGCCTGGAGGAGAAGCTCGACCTCGTTTCGGCGGGTGAGCTCGATTGGAAGGCTCTCCTGCGCGAGTTCTGGACGGGATTCGAAGCCGCCGTGGGCGACATCTCGGAACTGCGCATGGGTCAGGTGCTGGAGGCGTTGAACGAAGCGCTCGGATCGCACCTGTTCCCAGACAAAGGGGATGGAACCGACCCGCGCGCTTGCCCGTCGTGCGGCGACGGGCGGCTGTCGTTGAAGGCCGGCCGTTACGGGGCCTTCATCGGTTGCTCGAACTATCCCGAGTGCCGCTTCACGCGCCAGATCGGCGTGTCGGAAGAGGCTGCCGCAGAGTCCGGCGACCGCGAGCTCGGCGTCGACCCGGAGACGGGCAACGCCATCTGGCTCAAGGCCGGCCGCTTCGGCCCCTATGTGGAAGAGCTGTCGAGCCCGGCCAAGCGGGCCAGTCTGCCCAAGGACTGGCCGCCGGCTGTCGTGGACCTCGAGCGCGCCCTCAGACTGCTGCGCCTGCCACGTGTCGTGGGCGTGCACCCCGACGGTGGCGACATCCTCGCCGGCGTCGGCCGCTATGGCCCTTACGTCCAGCACAACGGGGTCTACGCCAATCTGCCCACCGCCGATGAAGTGTTCGACGTTGGGGTCAATCGCGCCGTCACAGTGCTGGCCGAGAAGGCCGCCGGCGGCAGTCGCGGGGGGAGATCGAGCGAGGCCCTCCGCGACCTCGGCGCGCACCCCAAGACAGGAGAGCCGGTGCGCGTCCTTTCGGGTCGCTTTGGCCCCTACGTGAAACACGGCGCGGTCAACGCCAACCTGCCACGCGGCGCCGATCCTCAGACCGTGACGCTGGACGAGGCGGTGGCGCTCCTCGCGGCGCGGGAGGGTGCGCCGGCCAAGTCCAAGCGCCGCGCGCCGCGCGCCAAAGCCCGCGCGTGAAGCGCCCCGGTCGCCGCGAACGCGATCGTCCGCGACCCCGACGGGATTCACGGCCGGGAGAGCTGCCCCCGGTGATCGTGGCCGATGTCGTCGAGCGCGACGCCGACGGCGACCTGTTCGTTCGCCCCACGCGCGCCGGCCCCGATGCGCCGCTGATTCGCCTTGCTCCCGCCCGAGGGGAACAAGCTGGCGGCGCGCCCGGCCTGGGCGACAGATTGCTTGTGCGCCTGGAGGCTTCCGTCGAGGGGGTTCGGGAGGCGCGGCTCGTCAAGCGCCTCGGGCAGGACGTCGATCGCGTGCTGGGCGTCGTGCGCCGCGCCCGGCGCGAGACGCGCATCGAACCCGTGGATCGCCGGGCCAGGACCTCGCTGATTCTGCCGGAGTCCGAAGCTCGCGACCTGGTTGATGGCGACCTGGTTCTGGTCCAGGTCGACACCGACGGCCACCGGTCCTACGGGCCCAAACGCGCCCGGCTGGTCTCCAAGATCGGTCGCGAGGACGACCCGCGCGCCGCCTCCCTGATCGCGGCCCACGTCAATGGCGTTCCCATGGGCTTCTCGCCCGAGGCCCTGGCTGAGGCCGAGGCGGCGAAATCCCCGACGCTGGAGGGCCTCACGGACCTGCGCCGGCTGCCGCTCATCACCATCGATCCGGCCGACGCGCGCGACCATGACGACGCGGTTTTCGCCGAGCCGGACGAGGATCCGAAGAATTCAGGCGGCTGGATCGTCTGGGTGGCCATCGCCGATGTCGCCGCCTACGTACGTCCCGGCTCGGCCCTCGACCGCGACGCGCGCGAGAAGGGCAACAGCGTCTATTTCCCCGACCGGGTCGAGCCCATGCTGCCCGAGGCGCTCTCGGCGGGGCTCTGCTCGCTGTCAGAGGGCGAGCCGCGGGCGACTTTGGCCGTGCGGATGGTCTTCGACGCCGCGGGCAAGAAGCGCACGCATCGGTTCGAACGCGCCCTGATGCGCTCTGCGGCGAGCCTGTCCTACGAACAGGCCCAGGCGGCGATCGACGGCGTCCCCGATGCGGCGACGCAGCCGTTGCTCGATACGGTGCTGAAGCCGTTGTGGGGCGCCTACGCTACCCTGGCGAAAGGCCGCGCCGGGCGGTCCCCGCTCGAGATCACCTCCCAGGAACGGCGGGTGATCCTCGGCGACGACGGCAAGGTGGCGTCGATCACCGTGCGCATCTCGCTGGAGGCGCACAAACTCATCGAAGAATTCATGATCCAGGCCAACGTCTGCGCCGCCGAGACCCTGGAGCGGCGGCGCGCGCCGGTGGTCTATCGCGTGCACGACACCCCAGGCGCCGACAAGCTGGTGGCGTTGAAGGACTTCCTCGAGACCCTCGGCCTGCCTTGGTCGGCCGGAGAGGCGGCGACGCCCCGTCGCTTCAACCGCCTGCTCGTCGAGACACGCGAGGGGCCGCATGCCGAGATCGTCAACGAGGTCGTCCTGCGGACCCAGATGCAGGCGATCTACGCCACCGAGAACATCGGCCACTTCGGCCTCAACCTCGACCGCTACGCCCACTTCACCTCGCCGATCCGCCGCTACGCGGATCTCCTGGTTCATCGCTCGCTGATCGGCGCTCTGGGCCTGGGCAACGACGGCCTCTCGCCGGCCGATCTCCAGCGCCTCGCCGAAACCGCCGAGCACATCACCGTCACCGAACGGCGGGCGATGGCCGCCGAGCGCGAGGCCGGGGAGCGCTATGTCGCTGCCTATCTGGAGGACCGCATCGGCGCCACGTTCCAGGCCTCGATCACCGGGGTGACCCGCTTCGGTCTCTTCCTGCGCTTGAGCGAGACCGGGGCCGACGGCCTGATCCCAATCTCCACGCTCGGCGACCAATACTTCGTTCACGACGAGGCCAGCCATGCCCTGGTAGGCGAGCGGACGGGCGAGCGCTGGCGCCTCGGGACCAGAGTCGAGGTGCGGCTCAAGGAGGCCAACCCGGTCACCGGCGGCCTGCTCTTCGAGATGCTCAGCGACCCCGAGCCGCCGGCTCCGGGCGCCCGGCGCCGGCCGTCGTCGTCGCAGGGACGGCGCAAGCCGATACGGGGGAGGCCACGTTGAGGCTTTGGGGTCGCGGCAGCTCGATCAACGTCCAGAAGGTGCTGTGGACCCTGCAGGAGCTGGATCTGCACTTCGAACATGTGGAGGTCGGCGGACGGTTTGGCGGCCTCGACGCGCCAGGGTTCCTGGCCATGAACCCACACGGCCGCATTCCGGTGCTGGAGGACGGCGGCGGAGCGATCTGGGAGTCGAACGCCATCGTTCGCTACCTCTGCGCCCGCTATTCGTCCGGCGACCTGTGCTGTGAGGATCTCGCCGAGCGGGCTGCGCAAGACCAGTGGATGGACTGGACGGCCACGACCTTACAGCCGGCGTTCATAGGCTTCTTCTGGAATTGGTACCGGACGCCCGAGGCGCGGCGAGACGCAAAACGCTGCGCCGATCTGCTCGCCTCGGCTCACGACGCCTTCGCGGTGCTCGACAAGGCGCTGCCGGAGCGAGCGCTCGGGCGCCCGGCCATGGGCGACATTCCAATGGCGACGCTGCTCTATCGCTACTTCACGCTGGAGATCGACCGGCCGCCGCTTCCGCGCCTCGAGGCCTGGTATGCGGACCTTTGCGCCCGCCCGGCCTACCGGACGGCCGTCATGCGACCTTACGACGAACTGAAGGGCCGCCTGGCGTTCTAGACCAGCCCGGCGCCGTTCAGGCCGCCAAAGACGCCAAGGGCGCAGGTCGCCGCCGAAACGGTGATGACCAGCCATAGGTAGGGTCCGCGCAGCCGATGCTCCGGCGGCAGAGCACGGACGGCGAGCGCGATCAGGAAACCCAGGACGAGCGGCAACAGAAAGGCATTCATCACCTGCACGCCGACGTTGAGCGAAACCAGATCGGGGGCGACGCCGATGATCACCGCCGCGCCGATCACCGTGACGGCGTAGATGGCGTAGAACCAGTGCGCTTCGAGCGGGTGATGCTCGAGCGAATGCTTGAAGCCGGTGACCTCGCCAAGGCCCCAAGCGAGCGCCAGCGACGCCACGATCGCCGCCACCATGCCAGCGCCGATGATGCCAAGGCCGAACACCAGTTTTCCCACGCCCGCGCCGAGGAAGGGGGTCAGGGCCTTGCTGAGATCGCCGACGGTGTTGAGGGTGGCATCGGCGTGGTGGGAGCCGATGGTGGCCGCCGCCGCCATCAAGACCGCCGCCATGACCAGCTGGGTCAGCACAGCGCCTATGGCTGTGTCCAGGCGGGCCGCGCCAACGTGTTCGGGGCGCAGCTTCTTATCGGCCACCGCCGACTGCTGATAGAACACCATCCAGGGCATGATCACCGCCCCGATGTTGGCCGCCACCAGATAGAGGTATTTCCGGTCGCCAAGCGGAATCTCGATCGACTGCCGGGCCACGGCCCCGACGTCGGGATGGGCAAACCACGCCACGCCAAAGAAAGCGAACTCAAACAGGCCGATCGCGATCGCCGCGCGTTCGACGCGACGATACGAGCCGGTGATGACAATGAGCAAAAGGGCGGCTGTGGCCAGCGCCAGGCTGATCCATCGGGGCACGCCGTAGAGTTCGCCGACTCCGGCGACGCCCGACAGTTCGGTCAGCAGAGCGCCCGCGGTCGCCACCGCCAAGCCACCCACCGACACCCAGGCCCAGAACCGGCCGAAGGTTTCCTTGATCAGTTCGCCGTGTCCGCGTCCGGTGAAGACGCCGAGCCGCACGGTCAGCTCCTGGACCATGTACAGAATCGGGATCAACACCGCCTGAAGCAAAAGCAGACGATAGCCCCACTGCACCCCGCTCTGCCCGGCGGTGATGATGCTGCCGACGTCGGTGTCGGCGAGCATGACCACAATGCCCGGGCCCAGCACGGCCAGGAATCGGGCCAGCCGCCCGCTGCTCTGGCGGGGCGCTTGAGGCGGGGCGTCATGCAATCGGGGTTCGTCCAGCCGCACCGGTGCGCCGTTCATGGGAATCCGTCTTGCGAATAATTCTCAATAGCGGCCTCCCGTATGCCATCCGCAATCGAAGTCAACAAGCCCGCCCTTCCACCCGTCATGCCGCGGGACTAGGGTCGGACCATGACCGAACAAGCGTTTGAAGACATCGGGATCCTCGAAACCCCCAAGCGCGCGCCGGCCACCCGCGCTGTGCGGCCGCGCCACGCTGCAACCCTCATCCTGGTGCGGCGCGACGCAGCGAAACCTCAGGTGCTGATGGGTCGGCGGCACGGGCGCCACGATTTCATGCCCGATAAATGGGTCTTTCCAGGCGGCCGAATCGATCCCGCTGACTACCGCGCGGCCAGCGCCAACGAGCTGAAGCCCGAAGTCGCACGGCGCCTGGAGATGACCGCGCCGGCCGCCAGGGCGCGGGCCCTGGCCCTGGCCGCCGTGCGGGAAACCTTCGAGGAGACAGGCCTGTTGTTGGCCCGCCCCGCCGCGGAACGCGCCGTTCGGGGGCCATGGAAAGACTTCTTCGCGCTCGGCGCCGCGCCCGATCTCGCGGCGCTGCAGTTCGTGGCCCGCGCCATCACCCCGCCCCTTTCGCCCAAGCGCTTCGACGCCCGTTTCTTCCTCGCCGACGCCAAGGATTTGGTCAGCCTCGACCGGGCGCCGGACTGCGGCGAGCTCGACGAGATCGCCTGGGTGAGTCTCGACGAGGCGCAGAAGCTGGATTTGCCGAGCGTCACCCGCTTCGTGCTTCGCGAGCTGCCACAACGCCTGGCCGATCCGGAACGGCCAGTTCCTTCGCTCCGCTTCACGCGCGGCAAGCAGGAACTTACGCGGCTTTGAGACGCCGACGTTGACTTTGGGCGCGCGATTCGTAATGTCCGCGCTCCCGAAAAATCCCTGGCCTAACAGCCAGCCCGCCCGCACAGAGTTCCGCCATGGCCAAACCGGCTTCCATCAAGATCCGCCTCAACTCGACCGCGGATACCGGCTTCTTCTACGTGACCAAGAAGAACGCGCGCACCATGACCGAGAAGATGGTGGTCAAAAAGTACGACCCGGTCGCGCGCAAGCACGTCGAGTTCAAGGAAGGCAAGATCAAATAGCCTGGATCAGGCCGGCGCCCGCTCGATGAGCCGCCGGATGGTTTCCAGAAAGCTCGTCACCGAGATCGGCTTGGCGAGATAGGCCTCGCAGCCGCCCTCCAGCATTCGCGCCCTGTCTCCCTTCATGGCGTAGGCGGTGACCGCTACGACAGGGATGTGGGACAGCTCCGGATCTTCCTTCAGCCAGCGCGTCACCTCGAGGCCCGAAATGGCCGGCAGCTGGATATCCATGACGATGAGATCCGGTCGCTCGGCCCGCGCCAGCTGGAAACCCGCCAGCCCCTCTCCGCTCTGCAGCACGCGGTAGCCCGCGCCCTCCAGTACGTCGACGAACAGCTTCATGTTGAGATCGTTATCCTCGACGATGAGGACGGTCTTCGTCATGCGGCCTCGACCCAGGAGCCCCGGCGGCCCTTCGACTCGGCCTCCGCGGGTGTATTCTCCACCTTGGGTCCAATAGTCTTAACCTGGCGTTAGCCGCAGGAGAGTCGCCGCTGGAGTCGTCGCCCGTCCCGCGGGACCTTGCCGAGGCGCCGGTCGATCCGGTTGCGCCTCTGCTGGTTGTCGACGTCGACGAAGTGCTGGCCTTGTTCATGAAGGGCTTCGAACAGTTCGTGGCTCCTCATGGCTACGAGATGCGGATCACCCGGTTCGCCCTCTTCCAAAACCTCTATCGATCCTCCGACGGCGCGGAGATGGACCTGGACGAGGGCCGCGCCCTGTTCCACCGGTTTTTTGCCGAGGGCGTCGGAGATATCGATCCGGCGCCGGGCGCGCGCGAGGGGCTCGAACGCCTGGCCGGCCAAGCCAGCATCATAGTTCTGACCAATGCGCCGGAGCACTGCCGCGAGCCCAGGGCGCGCTGGCTCAAGCGCTGGGGCTTTCCCTATCCACTGATCATCAACGCCGGCCCCAAGGGCCCCGCGGTGGCGACGCTGGCGGCGAGGACTTGCGGACCGGTCGCCTTCGTCGACGATCTTCTGCCCAACCTCATCTCGGTCGAACAGGAGGCGCCCATCGTGCGACGTTTCCAGCATGTCGCCGACGAGCGGTTGCGACCCTTGGCCCCCACCGATCCCGACCGCCATGCGCGCATCGACGACTGGCCGGCCCTATCCGACGCAATCTCGCGCGCTCTGCGCCTCAGGTGACCGCTCTCTGCCGGGATTGCTTTGCGCTCTTTGACGAGGCGCCGGCCCGCTGCCCCGCCTGCGCCTCGCCACGCATGGTGGCGCACGACGAGCTCGCGACCCTCGCCATCGCCCATCTCGATTGCGATGCTTTTTACGCCTCGGTCGAGAAGCGCGATCGACCCGAACTGCGCGACAAGGCCGTCATCGTCGGCGGAGAGGTGCGCGGCGTGGTCACCACCGCCTGCTATATCGCCCGCCTTTCGGGCGTGCGCTCGGCCATGCCAATGTTCCAGGCCCGGCGACTTTGCCCCCAGGCCGTGATCATTCGCCCGGACTTCCGCAAGTATCACGCCGCCAGCCGTCAGATATTCGACAAGGTCCGTTCGCTCACGCCCCTGGTCCAAAACCTCTCGCTCGACGAGGCGTGGATCGACCTCTCCGGCGCCGAGCGGCTGCATGGCGCGCCCAACGCCGTCACCCTGGCCAAGCTGCAGCAGGAGATCGAGCGCGACGTCGGGGTCACGGTTTCCATCGGCCTCGCAGCCAATCGATTCCTGGCCAAGATCGCCTCAGACCTCGACAAGCCCCGCGGTTTCGCAGTGATCGGCGCTTCCGACGCCGAACGTGTGCTGGCCCCGCGACCGGTCGGGATCCTTCCGGGTGTCGGCGCCGTCGCCGCCCGGGCGCTGCAAGAGGCCGGCTACCATACCGTTGGCGATCTCGCTCACGCTGAACCGGCCGAGCTCGAGCGCCGCTTTGGCCCGCACGGCGCTCGCCTGAGACGACTGGCGCACGGACAGGACGGACGCGCGGTCAATCCGGATCAGGAGCGCAAGAGCGTCAGCGCCGAAACGACCTTTCCGGTCGATCTCACCCGACTGGAAGACCTTGAGGACCGGCTTTCGCCGTTGTGCGACAAAGTGGCGCGTCATGCCCGGACCGAAGGACTCGCCGGTCAGGTCGTGACCCTGAAGCTCCGCCGCGCCGACTTCCGCACCTTCACCCGGCGGAAGACCCTGGCGGCGCCTACCCAGACGGCCCGCACGCTATTCGCCGAGAGCCGGAGGCTGTTGGCGGCGGAGGTCACGGGCGAAGCCTACCGGCTTGTCGGGGTTGGAATCTCAGGTCTGGTCCCGGCTGCGACCGAAGAGTCGGAGCTGTTCCCCGACGCCGAGTCGCGCGCCAGGCTGAGCGAGCGCATCATCGACAACCTTCGCGATCGCTTCGGCGCCCAAGCCGTGGTCAATCCCCGCCAGCTTCGGCGACGTTCCACAGGTCGCGCTGCGAAGTGATCCGATGGGGGCTTGAAACCGCCCTTTTAATGGGGCGAACATCCCATATCTAATGAGCGTGGGCATTGGCGCCGCCTGCGCTGGAGAGTTTAACGTGGCGGACAAGCAGCAGAACGGCCAGGAGATCGGGACCGGCGCCGCCGTCGTCACGCGCACTAAGCCCAAGACCCAAAAACCTTCCATGTATCGCGTGTTGATTCTCAACGATGACTACACGCCGATGGAGTTCGTCACTTACGTTCTGGAGCGTTATTTCAACAAATCCCGCGAAAGCGCGGTCCGCATCATGCTGCACGTGCATCAGAACGGCGTCGGTGTGTGCGGAGTCTTCACCTACGAGGTTGCGGAGACCAAGGTCGCTCAGGTGATCGAAGCCGCCCGCCGCCATCAGCATCCGCTGCAATGCACTATGGAAAAGGACTGAGAGGCCCAATTTGCCATCCCTGTCGCGCAACCTCGAAGAGTCGCTTCACCGGGCTGTGGCCTACGCCACCCAGCGAAAGCACGAATACGCGACGCTCGAACACCTACTGCTATCCCTGGTCGACGACGCTGAGGCGTCGGCCGTGATGCGGGCCTGCGACGTCGACCTCGACGTGCTGCGCAAGAACCTGACCCACTACGTGGACACCGAGCTGAAATCGCTGGTGGTGGATGATGGCGAGGACGCCAAGCCCACCGCCGGGTTCCAGCGGGTGATCCAGCGGGCGGTGATTCACGTGCAGTCATCGGGTCGCGATGACGTGACCGGCGCCAACGTGCTGGTGGCCGTCTTCTCCGAACGCGAGAGCCACGCGGCCTATTTCTTGCAGCAGCAGGAAATGACCCGCTACGACGCGGTGAACTTCATCGCCCACGGTATCGCCAAGAAGCCCGGCGCGTCAGAGCCGCGACCGGCCAAGGGGGCCGGCGAGGAGGACGAGAAGGCTCAGGTCAAGACCGGCGGCGAGGCGCTCGAAGCCTATTGCGTCAACCTCAATGAGAAGGCGCGCCAAGGAAAGGTCGATCCCCTGATTGGCCGCGCGTCTGAGGTCGAGCGCTGCATCCAGATTCTCTGCCGGCGCACAAAGAACAACCCACTGCTGGTCGGCGATCCTGGCGTCGGCAAGACGGCCATCGCCGAAGGCCTGGCGCGCAAGATCATCAGCCACCAGGTTCCGGACGTCCTGGCCAAGGCGACGATCTTCAGCCTGGACATGGGCGCCCTCCTGGCCGGCACCCGCTACCGCGGCGACTTTGAAGAGCGTGTGAAACAGGTGATCAAGGAGTTGGAGCACCATGCCGGTGCGATCCTGTTCATCGACGAGATCCATACGGTCATCGGCGCGGGCGCCACGAGCGGCGGGGCCATGGACGCCTCGAACCTGCTCAAACCCGCCCTCGCTTCAGGCACGCTGAGGTGCATGGGCTCGACCACCTACAAGGAGTTTCGGCAACACTTCGAGAAAGACCGGGCTCTGGTCCGCCGCTTTCAGAAAATCGACGTGAACGAACCCTCCGTCGAGGACACGGTGAAAATCCTCAAGGGCCTGAAGACCTACTACGAAGAATTCCACAAGGTGAAATACACGGCCGAGGCGATCCGCGTCGCTGTCGAACTGTCGGCCAAGTACATCACCGACCGGAAGTTGCCGGACAAGGCAATCGATGTCATCGACGAGGCTGGCGCCTCGCAGATGCTGCTGCCCGAGGTGCGGCGCAGGAAGATTATCGGCGTCAAGGAGATCGAGGTCGTCGTGGCCAAGATCGCCCGCATCCCGCCGAAGTCGGTTTCCAAGTCGGACACCGAGGCCCTGCGTCAGCTCGAAACCGATCTGGCTGGAGCGGTGTTCGGCCAGGAAGAGGCGATCAAGCAGCTGTCCAGCGCCATGAAGATGGCCCGCGCCGGCCTGCGCGACGCCAACAAGCCGATCGGCTCATACCTGTTCTCCGGCCCGACCGGGACGGGTAAGACCGAGACCGCCCGTCAGCTCGCCTCGACCCTGGGCATCGAGCTCCTTCGCTTCGACATGAGCGAGTACATGGAGCGGCACACCGTCAGCCGCCTGATCGGCGCCCCGCCAGGCTATGTCGGCTTCGACCAGGGCGGCCTGCTGACCGATGCGGTCGACCAGCATCCCCACGCCGTCGTCCTGCTCGACGAGATCGAGAAGGCGCATCAGGACGTCTTCAACATCCTGCTGCAGGTCATGGACCACGGCACCCTGACCGACGCCAACGGCAAGAAGGTCGACTTCAGGAACGTCATCCTGATCATGACCACCAACGCCGGCGCGGCCGATGGCCAGCGCAACTCCATCGGCTTCGGGCGGGGAAAGTTGGAGGACCAGGACGAAGAGGCCATCAAGCGCCTCTTCACGCCGGAATTCCGCAACCGGCTGGACGCCGTCGTCGCCTTCAAGCCGCTGACGCCGGAGGTCATTCGGATGGTGGTGCAGAAGTTCATTCTGCAGCTCGAGGCTCAGCTGGCCGACCGCCACGTGACCGTCGAGGCCACCGACGCGGCCATGGATTGGCTGGCCAAGAATGGCTACGACGAGCTCTATGGCGCCCGCCCACTCGGCCGGGTGATCCAGGAGCAAATCAAGCGTCCGCTGGCCGATGACATTCTGTTCGGCCGGCTCGCTAAGGGCGGCCACGTCAAAGTCGACCTCAAGGACGGCAAGCTCACGTTCGAAATCGACGAGAAGGCTGCGCCTGCCGTGAGGCCGCCGACGGCCGATATCGACGAAGACCCTGAAGTCGAGGCCCCGGTCCTCGCCGGCTAGCCTCGATGGCCCGCGACGAGGGGCTTGAGGAGCTGGTTCGCGAGGAGGTCGGAGAACAGTCCGGGCTCGCCGAGGCGCGGATGTTCGGCGGAGTCGCCTGGCTGCTCGACGGCAAATTGCTCTGCGCCGCCAGCCAGAGAGGCCTGCTGGTGCGTCTCGGCAAGGGCGGCGACGATTGGGCTCGGGCGACGCCGGGGATCACGGCCGCCGTCATGGGCGGCCGGCCGATGAGCGGCTGGGTGCGCGCGTCGCCCGAGGCCTTCGGCGATGATGTGTTGCGTCGCCGGCTCCTTGCATGCGCGCTCGCCTTCGTACGCACCCTGCCGGGAAAGTAGTTTAGGGCGTCGAGGCAATCGCCTGGTGCAATGCAGGGTCGCTTGCCGCCGTCGCAAGATCGCGTGCGCTCCGGCCGCCAAGATTCTTCAGCTCGAGGTTCGCGCCGTGGCGGCGCAGGAGTCGCACAATAGCCGGCCGGTCAGCCTCGATACCCTTCATCAGCGCGGTCTCGCCATCTGCGTCCGGGGCGTCGACGGGAATCCCCAAGGTGAGCAGATCCTCGATCTCCTCCGCGCGCCCCGCGGCGGCGGCGGCGCGAAGTCGAACGGCCGCGTCCGGCATGTAGGGGTCGGCGAACCCCAGATTGGTGGTCGCGGAGCCTTCGCGATTTTCGGCAACCTGCGGGTTTCCGCCCCTAAGCGCCAAGCTTGCCGCCGAGGGCGGAGGCGGCGCCTTTGGTTTGATTAGCGCCAGCGGCCGATCCGCGCCGGGCTCCAGCGCCCAGGCTGAGAACGCAAGATCGGCCGAGCGCGCGGCGCGCGCGTGACTGTGGTGAGGACCCTCGCCCGACGAGCGTCGCGTTCAGCCTCATCGTTCAAGATCGCCTCAGCCCTGACGAGCGCCGCCTAGAGCGGGTTGAGCCTTCTTTGAATCGATGGATTCCCAAATCAGCTGAGGTCTGATTCAAGCTGTCTGCTGGGCGGGAGGCCAGCTGGCATGACCAGACCCTATTCGATGGATCTTCGCG
>Ga0302314_10012711_pt1 | contig 14535 bp, 12 predicted proteins | sample III_Palsa_N2_3_FD_200533 | JGI IMG/M metagenome (GOLD analysis project Ga0302314, IMG submission 200533) | Peat permafrost microbial communities from Stordalen Mire near Abisko, Sweden - III_Palsa_N2_3 | ecosystem: Environmental > Terrestrial > Soil > Palsa > Peat permafrost | place: Sweden... | reverse complement strand
CGGCGATGGGTAAACTCGACGGGCGCACGGCGCTGGTGACCGGCGGCAGCCGCGGGATCGGGCGGGCGGTGTCGCTGCGCTTCGCTCGCGAAGGCGCCAACGTCGCGATCAACTACGCCAGCAACGAAGCTCAGGCGCGCGAGGTGGCGGAGGAGGCGAGGGCGCTCGGCGTCCGCGCCGAAATCTACCAGGCCGATGTCGCTGACGCCGCCAGCGTCGCCGCGATGTGCGAAAAGGCGATCGCCGGCTTCGGCCAGATCGACGCTCTGATCAACAACGCCGGTCTCGGCTCCTCGCACGTCGATCGCCCGACCATCACCGGCGCCACCGAGGCGCAGTATCAGTTGCTGCTCGGCGTGAACCTCTGGGGACCGATCCATCTCTGCCGTGCGCTGGTGCCCCACATGCGCCAGGCCCCGCGCAGCGACGTGGTCATGGTCTCCTCCATCGCCGCCCAGTCGATGGGCGCGCGGATGGGGCTCTACGCGATCGGCAAGGCCGGCGTCGAGGCGCTGGCGCACACCTTGGCGAAGGAGGAGCGCGCCCACGGCATGCGGGTCAACATCGTCGCCCCTGGCCTGGTCGACACCGACATGGGCCGCAAGCTGATGTCCACCTTCGGCGTCGACAATATCCGCGACCGCGACGCCACCGCCCCGTTCGGCTTCGTCTGCACGCCGGACGACATCGCCGCCACCATCGCCTTTCTCTGCTCGGAAGACGCCCGCTACATCACCAACGAACGCATCACGGTTAGCGGCGGGGGGTTCTGAGCGCCGAAATGCCGAATCGAGAAGGAACATCTGCAGCGGAAGTTAGAAGGCTCGTTTCGTTTTCGCTTCGCGGGTTCGCCGAACTTCCTGACGTACTAGCTCAGCGATTTCCTGTCAGTCCCACGTTCGTTGGAAGAGTTGGTGAGCGCATCAAACCTGACCGTCACACGGTCTGGCGCAAGAACGTACTGCTCTACGAGCGAAAGGTTGGCGACAACCGAGCCTGGGATGACGCCATTTCATCTCTGCTAAACGAGCTCGGCGGAGTGGAGCAAATAACAGCTGCCATTACCTCCGCTAAGCCTGAGTTTGTCACCGTCGATATGCTTGTGCCTGCCCGGACGTCGGAGGAGCAGGAAGACGGCCACCTCGATCGTCAGACGATCTCCCTGCTCTCGGCCATCCGCGCTTCGCTGTCTCTTTCGTTCTGCTAGCCTGCGGCCCGCTCCAGTTGTCGGAAAGTCTTCGTCGCGATGGTCAGCTTGCAGCGCCTCAGGCCGTCGCCTCCGCTCGGGCCACGGCGGCGCGGAAGATTTGTAGGATCAGCGCCAGCACGATGCACGCGCCAGCGGTCATCGCGGCGTCGGCGAACAGGCCGCCGTTCAGGCCATGGGCGGTGAAGGCCGCGCCGTCGATGATCTGCATGTAGGTGAGGGGGATGGCGCTGGAGGCGAACAGCAGGCCGAACTGGGTGGCGGCGAGCGGATTGTCTTCGCCCAGCGAATTGAGCGAGATCACGTTGGAGACGGCAAACGCCGCCGCTTGGAAGATGTTCTCGCCCAGCAGCGCGACGCCGAACATCGCCGGCGTCCGCGGCAGGCCGATCAGCAGCAGGCTGAAGCCCGCGCCCAGCAGGCCCAGCACGATGTAGAGCATGCGGGGCCGGAGCCCCGAACCAAGTCTCGGCGCGAGCAGGCTGCCGACCACGCCGGCGACGCACACGCCCGCGCCGCCGATCAGCCCGGCCAGCGTCTCGCTGGTGTGAAACTCGCCCGCGAAACCCGACAGCGAGTTGGTCAGCGCGAACGCCGTCGCCGGCGAGATGAACAGCAGCAGGGTCCAGAGCACGATCGGCCGGCGCACTACCCGGCTCACGTCCCTGGCGAAGGCGACCACGCCCTCCCGCGCCAGCTTCGCGTCGGCTGGCGGGCAGGGGGTCAGCAGCAGCAGCGGCAGGGCGAGCAGGTTGAAGCCGCCCAGCACCAGCGCCCCCAACGGCTCGGGCAGGCCGCGGAAGATCGGAATCGCGACGGCCACAGCCAGGCCGCCCGAGGCGATGTTCACCGCCGCGAACCAGGCCCCGAGCGCGCGCTGCCGCTCCCGCGCCACCAGCTCCCCGAACCAGCCCCCGCAGGCCGCCGCGACCAGATAGGCGCCGAGGTTGGAGAGGAAGAAAAACACTGGCAGCACGTCCAGCCGCCGGACGAACACGAAGGCCGCGACGCTGCCCAAACCGGCGACCAGGGTGAAGACGATCGCCCAGGTGCGGCGGGAAAAGCGCCAGTCGAGCAAGGGGGCCATCAGGAAGCTGACGAACCCCGGCAGCAGCGCCATGGCGGTGATCGCCGCGATGCGCGTCTCGGAGGCGTGCTGCGCGGCCAGCAACTGCGGCATGGTCACCAGCAGCAGCGCACCGTTCACCCCCAGCGGCCACAGCCCGAAGCCGAGAAGCCAGATCGGTGGGTGCGGGGTGCGCGATGGCATTCGGCCGTTGGTAGCCCGCCGGTCAGGGGCGGTAAAGAAGCGTCACCGCGAGCTGCCGATTGATGCGCTGCGATCGAGCGCCAGGATCAGGTCCGCGTCACCGCGTTGACCTGGCCTGCCCGGATCAGCGCTTGAGTCGCGTCGGCGACGCGTTTGCGGAGGGCGTCCGACAGTCGGCCGTACCGCCACCATGCGCCGCTTGGCCTGCGCGCCGGGCGAAGGTCGTGGCCCGGCCAAAGCGTGATGTTCAGTTCCGACGTCACGATCCAGCTTTCCCGTGCGAGGCCCAGCGCGCCACCTGGAAGCGGGACCTTGTTGCCATGGTCGGGTTCTGTGCCCGTGATCGGCATGACGACGACCCGCCGGCCGTTCTCAAGGATCGACACGATGACACAGCGCCGATCCTTGACGCCCTCCAGCAGGCCGGCGTCTCGCTCGTGCTTCCAAAGGAACGAAAACTCGATGACGTCGCCCCGTTCCGGGGCGCGGGTGTTAGCCGATGATGGTGTCGCCATCTTCCGTGGCTCCGCTAGGAGCCCGGAGTCTGTCCAGATCTTCAAGGATAGTATTGGCCAGATCGGCCGGAAGTTCCGCGGTCAGCCGAACCTGGCGCTCCTGATCTCGAAGACGCTCATAGTCCTCGTAGGCCAACAGCACATGCCGAGGCCGCCCATGCGCGGTGATCACAACGGGCTCGCGCAGGGCTTTGTCGGTGACTTCCTTCCAGTGCCGCAACGCTTCCTTGGACGTGACTGTCCGGGCTGGGGTTCGCTCTGTTACCGCTGTCATTGTCGTTACGCTCCACCCGGCCACGATCGGCCGCAAGGTTGGATTGATCGTAAAATACGACTTAGACGAACTTAGTCAATATTGGGCCGTTGCGCCCGCTAGGCCGCCTGCGCCGTCACCCCCGCCAGCGCACTCAGCACCTTCGCCGCCGAGACGGGCTTGGCGATGTGAGCGTCGGCCCCGGCGGCCTGGCCGGCGGCGACGTGGTCGGGCATGCAGTTGGCCGAGACGATGATGATCGGCCGGTGCGCGTGGCCCGACCGCGTCTCCCAGGCGCGGATCCGCCGGGTGGCCTCCAGCCCGTCCATCACCGGCATCTGGATATCCATCAGCACCGCGTCGAACTCGCCGGCCTGGACCGCGTCAACCGCCTCCTGGCCGTTCTCCGCGGCCGCGTGCTCGACGCCCACGCTTTCCAGGATCAGTTCGAGCACATGACGGTTGGTGGCGTTGTCGTCGACCACCAGCACCCGCGCCGCGCGATCGGTTTCCCCGGCGCCGATATCGGCGGCGGATTCGATGATCGGGAACGCGGCCTCGAAGGTGAATGTCGAACCGACGCCCGGTGTGGAGTCGCAGTCGAGCACGCCGTCCATCAGTTCCGCCAGCCGCAGGCACAGAGGCAGGCCGAGGCCGACGCCGCCGTGCACCCGGGTCGCCGACCCGTCGGCCTGGCGGAAGCGCTGGAACAGGCGATCCTTGGTGTTTGGGTCGAAGCCGACGCCGGTGTCGCTTACGACCAGCTGCAGCCGGCCGTTCGACACGTTCGCCGAAAGCGTCACGCCGCCATTATGCGTGAACTTCACCGCGTTGCCGACCAAGTTGGTGAGAATCTGCCGCAGCCGAAGCGGATCGGCCAGCACCTGAATCTGAGCGCCGGGGTCTACCTTCACTTCGAGCTTCAGATGCTTCCCCGCCGCGCGGGTGGCGAATTGAGCGGCGGCGGCGGCGCAAAGGTCGGCGACCGCGACCGGCTGCGGGTCCAGCGAGATGCCGCCAGATTCCGCGCGGGCCAGATCGAGCAGATCGCCCAGCAGGGCTTCCAGCGCCCCGCCACTATCGCGAATGATGTCCAGCATCTGCGCCTGACGCCGGTCCAAGTTGGTCCGCGCCAGCGCCTCGGCGATGCCGAGCACGCCGTTCAGCGGGGTGCGCAGCTCGTGGCTCATGTTGGCGAGGAATTCGGACTTGGCGCGGTTGGCGCTCTCGGCCGCGTCGCGGGCGTCGGCCAGGGCGCGGGCATAGTCGTTCGCCGCCGTCGTGTCGGTCAGCACCAGCGCCATGCCGCCATCGGACGTGGCGCGCGCCTCGAGCTTCATCCAGCGGCCGTGGCTCAGCTGGCTTTCCAGTTCGAACACCCCGGTCGATGAAGTCGCCATGCGTCGGCGTAGCTCGCCATTGCGCTCGAGCTCTGGCGAGATGGCGTTTTCTGCGAGGCCGGCGCCGAGCAGCGCGGTCAGCGGCGACCCAGCTCGTAGAGCGCCCCCCATCATGGTCTCGAAAGTGGCGTTCCAGACCAGCAGGCGGTCGCGATGGTCGAAGAACGCGATGCCGGATGCCAGGGCGTTCAACGAGGCGCGGACGCCGCGGAAAGTCGAGCCCTGCGCGGCGCGCTCGACCCAGATCAGGCCGCCGGCGGCCGCGAACAACAGCACCACCAGGCCGCCGACGACCCCGGCCATCACATCGCGTCCGACCAAGGATGCGGGCATCGCGGCGGCATTGGTCGGCAGCAGGACAGTTGCGGCCATGCCGGTGAAGTGGAGGCCGACAATCGCGGCCACCAACAGCGCCGGACCGCCGATCCGGCGTTGCAGCCCCGGCCGGCCGTCATCGACGGCGATCGCAGCCGCGGCGCCGATAAGGCCGATCACGAAGGAGGCGACCACGAATTCCGGCCGCCAGATCACCTCGGCGTTCATCCGCACCGCGGCCATGCCTAGATAGTGCATCGCCGCGACGCTGAGCCCGACCAGGGCGCCGCCGGCGACCCGTCCGCGCAGATTCTTCAGCCAGGCCGCCAACGCAAAGCCACCGCCGACCCCGATCACGGCGACGATCCACGACACCGCCGTGACGGCGATGTCGTAGTGAATGTTGAGCTTCGGCTCATAGGCCAGCATGGCGATGAAGTGCGTCGCCCAAACACCCGAGCCGCCCACTAGGCCGGTGAGCGCAAGCCAGCCGGCCCGAAACACCGTTGTGTCGCGCCGGCCCCGCTCGAAGAAGGTGAACGCCGACGCCACCGCCAGCACGCAGATAAGCGCGGCAAGCACCACCAGCCTGAGGTCGTGCTGGTCGTGGACGCAGGCCAATACGGTGAACACGCGAGCCGCTCCGCAAGGATAACGAATTACCCCGCTAGGGTAATTTCCTTACCGGACCCTATCGAATGACCCGGCAGGTAGAGGCGTGTGGCGCTCTGTCCTTGCCGGAGCCTGCGCGCCTGACGATCGGGCGCCGACCAGCCGCTCGGCCAGATTGGCCGCCTGGATGCGGATATCGGGCACCGCCATGCTCTCCCAGAACGCACCGCGAGTGATGGGGCCGAGTGCGAACAGGTTCGGCTGCAGCGCGCCGTCGCCGGCATGCAGCCGGCCGGCCCCGTCGACATCGAGCCCCAGTCCCAGGCAGTCGATCCGCGCTTCGCCGCGCTCGATCAGCGCCCGGATCAGGCCGGCGTGGGCGCCGCGCATATTGCTGCCGGAGCCGGTGCAGTTGATCACGCGGCCGAACGTCTTGCGGGTCTCGCCGCCGTCGCCGCGCTCGCGCCAGGCCACCGCGACCGCTGCACTCGCCTCGTCCGCCGGCTCCGCGCCGATCAGCCGGCCGGCGGCGATGTCCAGTCGCCCGGCGACGCGCAACCCTTCGATCTTCGCGGCGACCGGCGGGGCCATGCGGTGCCTATGGACGTCCCACCACGGCCGCAGATGGCGCAGGAAGCGGCGCCGCTCGAGCAGGCTCGCCTCGCGCCAGATCCGCTGGGTGTGCGGCCGCAGCGAGTCGATCGCCGCCCGCCACCCAATCTCGGCGGCGCTGTGACGAACCCAGCGGACCAATTGAGACAGCCCCATCGGCGCCATGCTGTGGGTACCGTGGTGGGCGCTCCGGTTGTCGGCGTGACTGCGCGGCGCCAGACCCCGGCGCGAAAGTGCGAGAATCTTCCCCCGGTGACCGCGCCGCGCCAGCGACAGCGCGACATCGACCATCGTCAGCCCGGTGCCCAGCAGCAGCACAGGGGCGTCCTCGTCCAGCTCGTCGAGCGCGGCCGGCGCCCAAGGGTCGGCGGCGTAGAGGCCGCGCGGCAGGGTGTCGAGGCCCGGGCAGGGCGCAGCGGTCCCCATCGCGCCGATCGCCAGCACGGCCGCGTCCGCCTGGATCTTGGCGCCCATCGCCAGGGTGATCGTAATTTTGCCGTCGCCGGCCTGGGCGAGGTCGACCGCCTCGTCCGGCGCCAGCCGCAGGCGCGCAGCGCTGTCCGGATCGCCGATGACGTCGGCGAGCAGGGTGCGCAGGTAGCGGCCGTAGGTGGCGCGGCTGACGAAGGCGCCGTCATCGATCGGCGCGCCGGTCTCCTGCTCCAGCCAATCCTGCAAGCCGCGCGGCTGATCTGGGAACGGCGACATATTGTGCGCCCGCACGTTCAGCAGGTGCTCCGGATTGTGCGTGGCGTAGGCGACGCCGAGGCCGAAGCCCGGCGTGCGTTCGATCAAGGCGACGGTCAGATCCGGCGGTCCCTTGCGCACCAACTGCAGCGCCAACAGCAGGCCGCTGAACCCGGCGCCGACGATGGCGACCGAGTGCTGGCTTGCTATGAAATCGGTCATTCGAGCCTGCCTCGCCATCGTTGAAATCCAAACTCGCGCGATATGATAAGAGGTCCGAAGACTCTACAATTGCCCAGCGACCCTAGCCGGGATAATCATATCAGATAAATGTGAATTAGAGCGCGCTCACAGATTTTCTGCCTTCCGCGCAGGCGGCGGGGTGGTATCGGCGGTCTTAATCGAGACGCCGGACTTGGAGGATTGCAATGCCGAACCTGAAGCAACTGGAAGTCAGCCGCCAAGGCTACGGCGCTATGGGCCTCTCAAGCGTCTACGGCGCGGCGGACGACGCCGAGTCGACCCGCACGCTGCACCGCGCCATCGATCTGGGTATCAATTTTTTTGACACCGCCACCGGCTACGGCGCCGGCCACAACGAGACCCTGCTCGGCAGGGCGCTCGCCGACAAACGCAAGCAACTGGTGATCGCCAGCAAGTTCACCCATCGCCAAGGCGGCGCGGACGCGCCGGTCCTGAGCCCTCGCCAGGCGGTGGAGGCCAGTCTGAAGCGCTTCAGTTTCGACTTCATCGACCTCTACTATCTCCACCGCGTCGACCTGCAGATCCCGATCGAGGAGTCGGTCGGCGAGCTTGGCAAGCTGAAGGACGAGGGCAAGATCGGCGGCGTCGGCGTCTCCGAAGCCAGCGCCGACCAGATCCGCCGCGCCAACGCGACCTATCCGCTGACCGCGCTGCAGAGCGAATACTCGCTCTGGACCCGCGGCGTCGAAGCCGAGATCCTGCCGACCGTACGCGAGCTGGGCATCGGCTTCGTCTCCTACAGCCCGCTCGGCCGCGGCTTCCTCGCCGGCAGCGAAGTGATCGACCCGAACGATCGCCGCCACCAGCACCCGCGCTTCAAGCCGGACGCGATCGCCGCCAACAGCCGCCGCCGCGAAACCATCGAGAAGGTCGCCGCCAAGCTGGGCGCCAATATCGGCCAGATCAGCATCGCCTGGGTGCTGTCAAAGGACGTCGTGCCGATCCCCGGCACGCGCTTCATCCCGCACCTGGAGTCCAACTGGGCGGCCAACGACATCCAACTCGACGCCGCCAGCATCGCCGAGCTGGAGGACGTGTTCGCGATCGGAACGACGGTCGGCGAGCGCTATCCGGAAGACGGGCTGCGAATGGTGCCGCGCGAGCCGGTGAACGCCTAGCGATCGAGCCCCGTCGAACCTTCGAAAGGAGAGCCGCCATGTCATCGCCGAAAAGACAGCTGCGCCTCGGCGCCTTCCTCCAGGCCACCGGCCACCACGTCGCCGCGTGGATGCATCCCAAGGCGCAGGCCGACGCGGGGCTCAACTTCGAGCACTATAAGGAGATCGTGCGCACCGCCGAGCGGGGTAAGTTCGATATGGTGTTCGTCGCCGACAGTCCTGGCGGCTACGCCGACCCGAACGACCTCGACACCCTGCGCCGCAACGGCAAGGCGGCGCACTTCGAGCCGATCACGCTCTGGTCGGCGCTATCGGTGGTGACCGAGCACATCGGCTTCGTCGCCACCTCCAGCACCACCTACGAAGACCCCTACACCACCGCCCGCAAGTTCGCCTCGCTGGACTGGATCAGCGGCGGCCGCGCGGCCTGGAACGTGGTCACCACCGGGGCCGACGTCTCGGCCAACTTCAGCCTGCCCGCGCACCTCGAACACTCGAAGCGCTATGAGCGCGCCGAGGAATACATCGATGTCGTGAAGGGGCTCTGGGACAGTTACGAGGACGACGCCTTCCTCCGCGACCGCGCCTCCGGCTCGTTCATCGATGTCGATAAGTTCCACCTGCTGAACCACAAGGGCCCCCACTTCCAGGTGCGCGGTCCGCTCAATATCGGTCGGCCGCCCCAGGGCTATCCGGTGATCGTCCAGGCCGGCGCGTCCGAGCCCGGCCGAGAACTGGCCGCGCGGACCGCTGAGGTGATCTTCACCGCCAATCTGGAGATCGCCGACGCGCAGGAGTTCTACGCCGACGTGAAGCGGCGGCTCGCGGCGCACGGCCGCCAACCCGATCAGCTGCTGGTGATGCCGGGCATCTTCCCCGTGCTCGGCGGCACCGAGGCCGAGGCCGAAGCCAACTACGAGGCGCTGCAGGATCTGGTGCACCCAACGGTCGCCTGGGGCATCCTCCAGCGCCACTACCAGGGCATCGATCTGGCCGGCTATTCGCTCGACGACACCGCCTTGCCGCTGCCGGAGGAAACCAACGGCAGCAAGAGCCGGCTGAAGCTGGTGTCCGATATCGTCACCCGCGAGCAGCCGACCTTCCGCCAGCTCTATCGCCGCATTTCGACCGCCCGCGGCCACCGCACGGTGGTCGGCACACCCGAGCAGATCGCCGACGCGATTCAGGACTGGTTCGACAACGGCGCCGCCGACGGCTTCAACGTGATGCCGCCGATCCTGCCCACCGCGCTCAACGACTTCGTCGATCAGGTCGTGCCGATCCTGCAGCGGCGAGGCCTGTTCCGGCAGGAATACGAGGGCACGACCTTGCGCGAGAACCTCGGCCTTGCCCGCCCGCGCAACGGCGCCCTAGCGCGCCGCCAAGCCCAAGCCGTCCTGGCCTAGACCGCTGGAGCGACCCATGAATGCACCGCTGCAAACCTCCAGCGCTCCCGCCGCCAGAGACTTGGCGCGCGAGCTGATCCGTCAGCGCTATCGCCGCGGCGACGCGCCCCAGCCGCGGCAGTGGAACGAGACGCTGGACGTGCTGCTGAGCCACCGCTCGGTCCGCGCCTTCCTGCCGGACGCGCTGCCCAAAGTCACGGTGGAGACCCTGGTCGCCGCCGCCCAGTCGGCGCCGTCATCGTCCAACCTGCAGGTCTGGAGCGTGCTCGCGGTCGAAGACGAAGCGCGCAAGGCGCGGCTGGCGGCCCTAGCCGGCAACCAGAAGCACATCCTCGAGGCGCCGCTGTTCCTGCTGTGGCTGATCGACTTCGACCGGCTGACTCAGCTCAACCGGCATGAAGTGATCCCGTGCGAAGCGCTCGACTACACCGAGACCTTCCTACTGGGCGCGGTCGATACCTCGCTCGCCGCCCAGAACGCGACCGTGGCGCTGGAGTCGCTTGGGCTCGGCTCGGTCTATATTGGCGGTATTCGTAACAAGCCGGCCGAGGTCGCCGCCGAGCTCGGCCTGCCGCCCCGCGTGTTCGCCCTGTTCGGCCACGCGATCGGCAAGCCGGACCCCGACCGCCCCACCGGCGTCAAACCCCGGCTGCCGCAGGCCTCGGTGCTGTTCCACGAGCAGTACGAATGGTCGGACGCCCAGCGCGAGGCGGCCGAGAGCTACAATCCGCGCATCCGCGCTTTCCAGCGCGAGCAGGGCATGGCCGAACGCGACTGGACCGAGCAGGCCCGAGACCGCACCCGCGGCCCCACCTCGATGGCCGGCCGCCATATCCTGCGCGACGTGCTGGAACGGATGGGCTTTGAGCTGCGGTAAGAGGGAAGCTGCGGCTACCGCACGCCGACCACCTCCACTTCGCCGCCCGCAACGCTGACGACATCGCCAACCGCCGCGCCCACCAGCGCTCGCGCCAGCGGCGAGACGTAGGAGATGCGGCCCTGGGCCGGGTCGGCCTCGTCCTCGCCGACGATGCGGAAGGTCTGGCGCCGGCCGTCGTCGCGTTCCACCTCGACCGTCCGCCCGAACTGCACCTTGTCTTCGGCCAGTTCCGGTTCGGAAAGCTGGGCGGTGGCGCGCCGCGCGGACCAGTAGCGCAGGTCGCGCGTCGCCCGGGCCATCGGCGTGCGGTCGGTGCTGATGTCGCCGGCGTTCCTCGCCGCGGAATAGGCGGCGCGCGCGGTCTCCAACTCGGCCTCGATCGCCGCCAGCCCGCTGCTGGTCACCAAGTTCGGGTGCGGCGAGATCGGCCGGTCCGGCAGGTCGGCGGCCTGGGACTCAAGATCTTCCTCACGGGTAAAGGCGACTGACATGGTGAAACTCCGTGGCCAGAACAGCCCGACCCCAATCGACCCATCTAGGTGCGACCCAACCATCCCCCAGCTTGACCTTTTGACGATCCGCCCAGGATCGACCCAAGGTCGCGCGAAGGGGTGCCCATGTCCATCGAGGCCCGTTTGCCGGAGACGACGGTCGGACGCAGCGCGCTGCTGAAGGCGTCGTGGCGGCTGCTGCCGCTGTCCGCGCTCGGTTACGGCGTCGCCTACATGGACCGGATCAACATCAGCTTCGCCTCGCTGTCAATGAACCAGGACCTGCACTTAAGCGCCGGGGTCTACGGCCTCGGCGCGGGCCTGTTCTTCCTCAGCTACGCGCTTTGCGAAGTGCCGTCGAACCTGCTGCTGATCCGCATGGGCGCTCGCCTTTGGATCGCTCGGATCATGCTGACCTGGGGCGTGCTGGCGGTGAGCATGATGTTCGTCAGCACGCCGATCCAGTTCTACATCGTGCGCCTGCTGCTCGGCATGGCCGAAGCCGGCTTCTTCCCCGGCGTCGTGTTCTACCTGACCTACTGGTTCCCGGCCCGGCACCGGGCGCGGGCGCTCAGCCGGTTCTACGTCGCCCTGCCGCTGAGCAGGGTGATGATCGGGATCATCTCGCCGGCGCTTCTGGATCTACAAGGGCAGCTCGGCCTGGCGGGGTGCAAGTGGCTGTTCCTGGTCGAAGGCGCGCCGGCGGTGCTGCTGAGCGCCGTGGTCTTCCTCGTGCTCCCCGATGGTCCGGCGCGCGCCAAGTGGCTCACTGACGGCGAAAAGGCCTGGATCGCGGATCAGCTGGCGGCCGACGAAGCCGCGCTCGGCCCGCCGCGAAATCACAGCCTGCGCGCGGCGCTGTCGCATCCGCTGGTCTGGCGCCTCGGCCTCAGCAACCTGTCATCCTCGGCGCCGGCAAGGGGTGACGGGCCAGGATTAGCCTTGGCCGCCGCGCCTATTTCCGGGTGCTGAGGTTGCGCTTTGGTTTGCATTGATCGCGGCGGTTATCGCGGCTTGTGTCGTCGCGCTGAGAGTTGTTTGTGGCATCTTCGGGTCCCTATTTAGCGCCATCGTTGTTGACGCGACGAAAATGACTCATGAGCCGTTCAACATCATCCTCTATTTTGTTTGGATTTGATGGATCAATAAGGACGCGTTCAAATCTGATGTGTACCGAGTTGCCGTCCGATAGAAAGTATATGTCGGTGCAGATTGAAGTGTCGATTCCATTCATGCTGCCTACAGTACAGTCAAGTATTACTTTACGTCCATGGAAATTGGAGTAATAAAACTTCAGGCCGCCGTCCCTGTCGTTTCTACCGTATACGGAATATTGACCAAGCCGGGTCGGGTTGGGTGGAGAGAGCTTAAGTATGTTTTGCTCACGATCCTTCCACGCTTTCGGTGTCAGGGAGGTCCCGATTGGATAGCCGTTGCCCAACACCAGTTCTACGACATAGCACCCAGGGGGGTGCGTATCCTGACACGCGTCGGGACTGGGGCGGAATCCGGGATATGTGAAGCGGAGTTCGGGATATGACGGACTGGGAATAGCGACGAATACTTTTGGGATTCGGTAAGTGACGCGCCCCGTATGAACGATCGCCACATCCTGATCGGGGGGAGTCATCTTCGCGACCGCATCAACCGATGGCTTCACGAGGCATCGTGCCGCCGAACCGCCGGAGGCCGCCAGGATCGCCGTCGCTAGGGCGAGCACGGCCGCCCCGCGCCTGCTTCGCAATCCCAGAAGCTGCCACCCGTGATCGCGCATAGCTACCCCGTTGCACGAAACAGCGGTCGCGAAGCATGCGAAGTTGTAAAATATGAAGAAATAAATACCCGAGGGTGAGGGGTTTATCCCAGAAAAGCTTGACGCCCTGTCGAAATTCTCGTTAGCGGGAGCCATCAGTAGTAATAATTACTACAGCCTGAACATCAACACACGAATGCGCTCCTGCACGAGACGATCTGCTCGCCCATGCCCGAGAGTTCGGCGTCGTTGACGGCGGCGTGGCTCAGCGACCGAACGAACCCGCGAGGAACAGCCCGAACGCCGCGAGCGCGGCCCAGGTGCGCACCGTGTCCAGCATCTCCCACCGCGCCACCAGCGTGCGCCATTGCGGCGGCGGCGAAGCCGGATCCCAAGCCAACGCCGCCTTGTTGATCGGCACGGTCCCGCCCAGTGTGACGCCGATGAAGGCCAGCAGGGCCAGCACGCCGGCGCAACGCAGATCGAATCCCGATCCCCCACCGCCGAGCGCCGTCGCCGCGCCGCCCGAAAGCAGGGCGAGGAAGAAGATCGTCGGGACCAGCACCCGCAGCTTGCGGATCAGCGCCTGGCGCAGCGCGATCTGAGTGCCTTGCTCTAGTCCGGCGAGCGGCCCGCGCACGCCGAACCGGATCACGAACTCCTCGCCCGCCAGCAGGCCGGCGAACAGCAGGTTGAAAAACTCAAGACCGTTGGCGAGGGTCACGCGCCGGCCCGCGCCGACAGCTGGGCCGCGCAGTAGCTGATCGCCTTACGCGCTGTGGCCGCCCAGTCGTCGGGCGGGTCGAGGCTCAGATAGCGCTCGTACAGCGTCTTGGCCGCGCCCAGCGCGCCGAGTTTCATCCGCAGCCGGGCCAGGTTGAACACCGCGTCGGCGTAGGCGGGATCATCGGCGAGCACGCGCTCCAGTTCAGCCGCGGCGCCGTCGATCTTGCCGCCGGCTTCGAGCGCCTCCGAAAGATTGTAACGCGCCTCGATCAGCCGGGGGTCCCGCGACAGGGCGCGCTGGTAGGCCATCGCCGCGTCGGCGTGCGCGCCCCGGGCCAGGCGGATATTGGCGTAGTTGTAGGGGGCGATGGCGTCGCGCTTGTCGGCGCGGGCGCACTGATCGTAGAGCCGCGCCGCCGCGTCGAGGTCGCCCTCCGCCTCGGCGATCGACGCGGCCTCGAACAGGTCGTCGATGGTCGCATGATCTTCCTCCAGCGGCAGGAAGCCCTGGCCTTCGAGCGTGGTCAGGCCGTCGTCCCAGCGCAGCGCCGGGTCGCCGGACCGGGTGACCACGATCTTGTGCCGGCCGCGGGGCGACTGGTCGCGCGCCCGGACCAGGATGGTCACCACCTCGCCGAGCGTCGATCCGTCGAACAGCAGTTCGCCGGCGGTGCGAAAGGCGCTGACGTCGCGAAAGCGGCAGTAGTCGCCGTCGAGATGCGCCAGGTCGAAGGCCGCGAGCAGGTCCGCGTCGTCGGGTGTCAGACCGGTGCCCGCGAGCGCGGTGGGCAGGGCCAGCGTCGCCTTGGCTTCCGCCGGCTCGTCCGCGAGTTCGGCGGTGAAGGCGCGCTCGCCCCGGATCGGCAGGCCGCGCTCCCGCGCTAGCCGTAGCCGGGCGGGCAGGGCGCCGCTGTCGACCAGGCTGACCGCCCGCGCGCCCACCACCAGCGCCTCGCTGCGCCGGGTCAGGTCGCGGGTGACGGCGCCGCCCGCGCCGGCGATGGTCTGCTGAAAGCGATCGCGGGC
>Ga0302314_10012710_pt1 | contig 14535 bp, 10 predicted proteins | sample III_Palsa_N2_3_FD_200533 | JGI IMG/M metagenome (GOLD analysis project Ga0302314, IMG submission 200533) | Peat permafrost microbial communities from Stordalen Mire near Abisko, Sweden - III_Palsa_N2_3 | ecosystem: Environmental > Terrestrial > Soil > Palsa > Peat permafrost | place: Sweden... | reverse complement strand
TCTGCTCCCACGTCCACAAACGATAACTTCGCCTGATATTCGGAACACCACTCATAAAGCCTCCGTTCCTGCTAAATGGGGACTCCAACACTGTCTCAATTTAGGGGTGCACTCCACACCCAAAATCCTGTCAAGCCCCCAACCACCCCCTAAAACTCCAAAACCCCTGTCAACACTAGCGATTCACGCCAAAAATACTTTGCACATAGTTTCCACCCAACCCGCTATCCTGTTAACAGACTCATTAAACTGAACAACCCGCCTCGCGACCGCCGCGTAACCTCTGCGACCGCCGCGTTCAAAGCTGTTTGCTCTCCCAAAACCCCGGAAACACGCAACATAAAGGTTGCCTATTGCACAATCCACCAAAACCGGCCCCTTTGTTTTCAAGACTTTACCCCGGAAAAACACCCTTACTTCGTACCTAACTCCTTGATCCAAGAGACTTTACGCAAAAAGGGGGCGCCTTTTTTAATTTGGTAGCGCATACGCCGCTTGAACCCCGCGCTACTATAACGTTGTGACCCGCCAAATCCTTCTCCCGCTCGCCCTCGTCACCGCCCTCACAGCCACCCACGCCCAAACCGCGCCCCCTTACAACCCACTCCAAGCCTTCGCCCCACTAGTCCTGCCCGACCCGGTCAACGCCTACCGCTCCGCCAGCGGCGCTCCAGGCCCGCTCTACTGGCAGAACCGCGCCGACTACGAACTCCACGCCACCATCGATACCTCCGCCAAAACCCTCACCGCAACCGAGGTCATCACCTACACCAACAACTCGCCCGACTCGCTCAGTTCCCTCTGGATCAACCTCGAGCAGAACATCTATCGCAAAGATGCCCGCGCAGCTGAATTCACTCCAGGAGGCCGCCGCCACCGCCGCACGCCTGACCCCGCTACCATCACCAACACCGACGGCTACATCCTCGACTCAGTCGAGCTTGAGCCCACCGGCGCGCTCAAGCCAGTCAAGGCCGTCACCGTCGTCTCCGACACCCGCCTCCAAATCCAGCTCCCGGAATCGAACCGCCTCGCTCACGCCGCCAAAATCCGCATCCGCATCCGCTATCACTACACCATTCCCGGCCTCTTCGGCGGTCGCACCTCCTGGGCCAACTCCAAGTTCGGCGAGATCTACGACATCGCCCAGTGGTATCCCCGCATGTGCGTCTACGACGACCTCCGCGGCTGGGACACGCAACCCTATCTCGGCAACGAGTTCTACCTCGAATACGGCCACTTCGATTACTTCGTCACCGTGCCCTCGAACATGCTCGTCGCCGGCTCCGGGCAACTCGTAAACCCCGCCGAAGTCCTCTCCAAAGCTGAACTAGCTCGCCTGGCTGAAGCTCGCAAGAGCGACAAGACCATCATGCTGCGCACCGCGGAGGAAGCCGCAGCCGCCGTCGCCGCGAAACCTTCCACCACCAAAACCTGGCACTTCGCCATGGACAACACCCGCGACGTCAGCTTCTCCGCCTCGGCCACCTTCCTCTGGGACGCCGCCCGCATGAACATTCCCGCCGGCGCCGGCCATCCCGCGCATGCAGCCCTGGCGCAATCCGTCTATCCCGTCGAATCCGCCGGCGAAGCCGCCTGGGGACGTTCCACCGAGTACCTCAAAGATTCGGTCGAACACTACTCCCAACGCTGGTATCCCTACCCCTGGCCCAACGCCATCAACGTCGCCGGCGGCTCAACTGGTATGGAATATCCCGGCATCCTCTTCGACGGCATCGACGACGCCGGCCAGGTGCTCTTCTGGATCACCGCCCACGAGATCGGCCACACCTGGTTTCCCATGGTCGTCGGCTCCAACGAGCGCCGCGACGCCTGGATCGACGAAGGCTTCAACACCTTCATCGACACCTTCGAATCCGACGACTTCGAAGGCGGCGTCTACGGGCCCAAGCGCGACGCCGAGTACGCCCCTGACCCCAAGGTCCCGCCTGCCGACCAGATCGTCAAGGTCATCGCAGACCCTTCAGCCCCCGTCATCCTCACCCGCGCCGACGCTATCCAGGAAAAGTATCGCCATCCCGTAACCTACTTCAAGTCCGCCTTCGGCCTCACGCTGCTGCGCGAAGACATCCTCGGTCCCGAACGCTTCGACCACGCCTTCCGCAAGTTCATCGCCGACTGGGCCTACAAGCATCCCAGCCCTTCGGACTTCTTCCGCGCCATGCAGTCTGAAGGCGGCGAAGACCTCTCTTACTTCTGGCGCGGCTGGTACTTCAACAACTGGCAACTGGACCTCGCCATCACCGACGCCAAGCTCCTCGACGGCGATCCGGCCAAAGGCGTCAGCGTAACGGTCGCCAATCGCGGTCAACTGGTCCTGCCCGTGACCCTGCGCGTGGAGTTGACCGGCGGAACTCACGTCGACATCGCCATCCCCGCCGAGACCTGGATGCAGCAATCCAGCCACACCTTCAACATCGCCACGACGTCAGCGGCAACTTCGGTAACGGTCGACCCGGATCACAAGGTTCCTGACGCCGACCGCAGCAACAACACCTTCGCCGTCAAACCCTAGCTCCAACGCAAGAGGGGACGTGGCATGCAGCCGCGTCCCCTCAATATTTCCCTACGCCCTGCCCTTAGAAGTTGAACGAAGCCGTCAGCGATATACGCCGCAGCGCATTGCTGGTCGTAAATTGGCCGCCCGCCAACTGTGTCGACTTCCCGAAATCCTGCGAGGTGATCGTCCCTACCGGATTGGAGAGGTCCTCGTTGTTGAACACGTTCTGCGCCTGCAATCCAAACGCCAGATTGTAACGCTTGCCCGTGCTCGACCCTCCGCCGAACGGCCCACCGCCGCCACCGCCGCCACGCCCACCGCCGCCACCGCCACCGCCACCGCCGCGCTGGCGTTGCCCAGGCCCACCCTGTCCAGGACCACCCTGACCTTGACCACCCTGGCCAGGGCTAACTGGTTTGACAGTCGATGGCCCGAACCCAAAGGTCTTCGTCAGCCTGAAGTTGAGCGTGTACAGCGCTGCTGCTGTGCAGTAGTTGATGGGCGTGATCGTGGAACCCGCCGGGGGCGCCGGCGATCCCGGTGCGCGGGACAGGAACGTGCCACAACCGCTGATCGACACCGCCCCCGCGGTCCCCGCCGGAACCAGGTACGGACGGTCGTTGTAGATGCTGTCCTTGTTGATGTCCTGGCCTTCCGTGATGTTGTACGGATTGCCGCTCTGCGCCTGCAGGAAGGGGCTTATCTGGATGTAGTGCGGCAGCGTTATGGAGCCGGCCAGGAACAGACGGCTGCGAACGTCGTACCCGGTCCGCCCATAGTCCGCCTGGATGTCATAGGGCGTCGAGATAAACGAGCCTGCGCCTGAGCTATCGCCCTTCGCCGAGTTGATCACGTAGTACCCGAACAACGACAGCCAGCGAGTGGTCTGCACCCGCGCATTCATGATCAGCTGGTTCTGCTTGAAAGCCCCTTCCGAGAAGTACTGATAAGTCGACGGGAACGTCGTGGTCGGCGTAATGATGATAGGCTGGGCTGTGTTCGGGCTCGGATAGCCGATGTTCTGCGTTGCCAGTTGATGCACACCCTGCGTATGCAGGTAGTTCACTGACAGCGTTCCAAAGCGGCCCAGTTGCTGATCGGTGCCGATGGCAAACTGCGAGACATACGGCGTACGCAGGTTTGAAGCGGCCTGGTAGGTCGTCGATGTCGTAGCTCCGCTGGCCATCGCGTCCGCAACGCAGGTAGCCAGAGCGCTCGGCGTGCAGCCCGTCGGAACGGTATCCAGCGTGTACGCGCTCACGACGTTGGTACTCACTCCCTCCCGCGCCAGCGTCAACACCTGGCCCTGCCCGAAGCGGTCATAGAACATTCCAAAGCCGCCGCGGATCACCGTCTTCGGCGTGGACTTGGACTTTCCAAGACCATAAGCAAACGAGGCACGCGGTGCTATATCGTGATGATCGTTCAGGTGGTTCTGCGTCTCGAAACGGATGCCATAGCTGATGGTCAGGTTCTGCCGCGCCTTCCAGTCTGTCTCCGCATACAGGCCAAGGTCGGACAGCAGGTACTCCACGTTGGGCACGTTGATCGCGGTATACGTGAACTGGCTGGGCGTGCCGCTCTGGTAGGTGTTGGTCGTATTCGTCGTCGTGTTGGTCAGGCCCGTATAGGTAAATGTGCCGTTGGTATTCGCCCGCGAATCCTGCGCCTCGCGGTTGGTCCGCAAACGGCCCCCCATACGCAGAAAATTCTTCTTCAACTGCACCGACGTATAGTTCTGTATCTCGATGTGGTCCTGATGGTCGGTCTGGTTCTGCCCGGCATAGCCGCCGCTGGTAAACGCGCCGGCAACACTGATGGTCGGCGAGTTGTTCGCCGCCGTCTGTGCTGTATGCTCGCGCTCATACTCAAAACGCGTCTCGTTGATCACCTTCGAGTTGAAGTTCTGCGTATCGCTGATCTGCACAATATTGCTCTGGCTGCTCGAGTTGTACTCGTACGACGGCAGGTTGAATCCGCCCGGCCCGTCGTCCGTCGCATTGTTCTGCACGAACTGGTAACGCATCGTCAGCGTGTTCTTATCGCCCAGCGCCAGATCAATTCTGGGATTGATGTCGGTACGCACCTGCGGAAAGTACGTCGAAGCCGTAAACGCCTGCGTACAGGCCACGATCGTGCAGTTTGTCGTGGGCGTCACGCCCGGCGCCAGCACCGTAGCATTGGTGTACTGGTCTTCCTCAATGTCCCGGTGCGACCCGCCGATCGAGTACGACGCCTTCTTGCTCAGCGGCCCTGTAAGGCTACCGAACATAAAGATCGTGTGATACGGCGGCTGGTACGTCCCCGCCTCCAGCGGGCTGCCCGTATTGAACTGCGAAGGATTGCCGTTCATCTGAAACGACCCATGCAGCTTGTCCGTACCCGGCTTGGTGAACACTTCAACGCGCCCATAGCCCAGCTTGTCGTACTCCGCCGAGAACGGGTTCTGGTTGATCCGAACCTCGCGTATGGACGACTTCGGAGGCAACTGCCCGCCGGTGAATCCATCCACATAAATCTGTCCGCCGTTCGGCCCGGCCGAAGGCCCCGCCAGGGCAGTAAGCTCCGCTTGAAGCTCATCGGGATCGTCCGACAGCGCCTCCAGGTCCTTGCCCGTAATCACCAGCGAGCTCGCGTTCGAATCCGGGTCCACGCTCACCTGCACGGTCGTCGCATCCACATTCACTACCTGGGTCTGCTCGCCAATCTTCAAGCTTGCGTCCACCGTCGTGCTGGGCACCGCGGGAATCTTCAGATTCAACGCCGAATACGCCGCAAACCCCGGCATCGTCACCAGCAGCGTATACGTGCCCGGAGCCACGTTCACGCTATACGTCCCATCACTGCCCGAGATCACCTTAGTCCCGTTGCCCTTCGCCGGCGTAAACGTCACCGTCGCGCCCGGAATCAACTCGCCATCCGGATCGGTGATGGTGCCATGCACTCTCGTCCCGCTGGTGGCGGCAGCCTGAGGCGCCTTCGCAACTGCGCTCGCAGGGCCGCTCCCTGTCTGTGCGACCCCAGGCAGGGCCAGTAGAGAAACCCCGCAAACCAATATCAGCGTCGTGCGCAAAAACATCCTTAACCTCGGTGTCTTAAGCTTACCCTCGGCCTCACTCCCTGGCCGTTATTTTTTCGATTTCGTAGTGCACTCCGCCTTGCGTTGACTCCACGATTCCATGCAGGACATTCTCGTTGCCAAAAGCATCTTGCTCTATTGCGGAGCACCACCGCCGCCGTCAGGAGCACCGCCGCCCATGCTCCACGGTGACAGCGTCATCGTTTCGCCCGCCGGCGATGCTGCCAGAATCGGTTCGACCCCGGCTAGCAGCGTAATCGCCGTCGCTGCATTGGACTGCCCCGCCGGTGAGGTCGCAACGATCATCACCGCCTCACCCATCTTCAGACCGCCCAGCGTCTCCGTGGGCAACCGCGACAGCATCTGCGAGAGATCCATTCCAGCGCGGCCGGCACGGCGTTGCCCGGCATCGGCGGAATCTCCGCCACCCCCCGGGCCTCCACCGGCGCCCGCCGGTGCTCCAGCGGCTCCGCCCTTTACCCGCATTGCCACCCTCGCGGCGGCATCCGCTGGAATCCGCCGCACATCGCTGTTCGGCGTAACCGCTACCGTCACTGTCTTCTTCGTCGCAAGGTCCTTCAGCGTGAGCGTCCCTGCGGTGCCGTTGATGCTCGCAATCGTGCCGGAAAAGTTACGGAATGACCCTGTCACGATCTCGTCGGCCTGCACGCTGCTGCCGTCCGCCGACTTGGTCCCGCGGACCCGCAGCTGGTCTCCCGGCTGGATCGCGCCCAGCGTGCTGACTACCGCATCGTCAAAGCGTACCGAGTCGCCCGAGTAGCGGCGCACGATCGTAGTCGCGGCAGTCTGAATCGTCACCGTCTTCAAGGCACTTGAAATCACGATGGTCCCAGTGCCGGCGTTGACCGACTTCACAATCCCGCCGCCGCCCTGCGCCCAAGCGGCCGCCTCTGCGGCATGGGCATCCGCAATCGCAGCCGACTTCATCAAGATGATCCGCTGCGCCGTCAGCGATGTTCCCGCATCGCCCACAGTCCCGGTCACCAACACCTTGTCCCCGACCGCAATGTCGCTCAACTGGCCGGGTGTGGCCGACTTCAAATCCTTGCTGCCCGGAGCCACGTCCAGGATCTTCGCCGCTGCCGGCACCGAAACTGTATAGTCCCCCGTAGCGGTCGTAACGGTTAGATCGGGCCCAGTCACGGCCTTCACCGTGCCGGCGGCGTGCGGAACGGGCGAAGACGCGGGCGCCTGTGCCCCGGCCGAAAGAACTCCCGCCAGCGCTGCAACGCACATCCCGACCCAATGTCTGTATTTCATGATTGAGATACGAGCCAGCACGCTAAAGGTTTCACCAGTTTAGACCTCCAAAACAAAGATTGCCTCGAAAAAATGCAATCTGCGCCATCCTGCTTCTACAGAATCCCCACATCTACGGAATCACAGCCCCGTCCGCCAACGGCAGGTCCAAATGCGACGGGTACTTCGCCGACCCATAGATCGTCACCGTCTCCGCCTGGTACGCCGAGGCCGGTGCACTCATGATGTTCGGCACAAAGGTCTGCGGGTTGCGGTCGTACAGCGGAAACCAGCTCGACTGCACCTCCACCATCATCCGGTGGCCCTTCAAAAACGTGTGGTCGACCCCGTGCAGACTCCACTTGTACTCGTTCACCTCGCCCGGCTTCACCGCCTCCGGCGCAGTAAAGCTGTTGCGATAACGCCCCCGCAAAATCTCCTCCGCCACCATCAACTGATACCCGCCCTGCCCATCGGGAGCATCGTTGGGATAGACATCGATCAGCTTCACCACCCAGTCCGCATCGCTGCCCGTCGTCGCGGCATACAGATCGGCCACCACATCACCCGTCACGGTAAGATCGCCGCTCAATATAGGCGTCTCAAAGCTCGCAAGGTCCTTGCGGTCGGCCACGAATCGCTGATCTTCCACCAGCCACGGCCGCCACGTCGACTTCTCGCCATAGGTCGACTGCACTGGCCTGTGGCGATACGGCACCGGGTCTGCCGGATCGGCCACATACGCCGCCGCAACCGCGTTGTAGTCTCCCTTGGGCTCGCTGAAACTCAACTTCTTCTCCGGCCCCAGATACGCCCGCGCCCCATGAAATCCCTCCACCGGCGGCCATATCGCATAGCGGTGCCACCTGTTCTCACCCGACCGGAAGCTGGCCGTGTCCTGCAAGTCGAACCCCGGCTTTCCCTTCAGATAAAACTCGAAGAACGGCGCCTCAAAGGTGTCACGATAAGACTCACCCGTCTTCTCCCCGCCAAACGTCACCGTCCCAAACGGACTCTTCAACTCATCGCCCGGCCCGCGCGCCCAGCCACCATGGTTCCACGGCCCCAGCACCATGAAAACCTTACGTAGCGGCTCATTCGGCTTCTCGCCCGCCCGCAGCGCCGCATACTCCGCCTGCGTCCCCCACATATCTTCCTGGTCCCAGTAGCCGCCCACCTCCAGCGTCGGAACCTCCGGCCTTCCCAGCCGCCGCTCCACCGCCATATCCTGCCAGAACTTCGTATATGTGGGCTCATTCAGAAACTTCTGCGCCGTCGGCAGCTTGGTCATTCCCGCGGCTTCCGCGGCCCCGGCAAAGTTCCCATGCTCCAGAAAAAAATCATACTGGTCTGCCTTCGAGTCGGCCACGACATCGTCCTTCTGCGCCTCCAGCTCCTGCACATAGTCGAAGCCGTAACTCTCGCGAAACGCCCCGTTATGGAAGAAGTCGTCGCCCAGCCACACGTCCGTCATCGGCGCCTGCGGACTGATCGCCTTCACCGCCGGATGTGCATCGATCCCGGCCATCATCGCCAGAAAACCCGGATAGCTAATGCCTAGCACACCCACCTTGCCGCTGTTGTTCTTCACATGCTTCAGCAGCCAGTCGATGGTGTCGTTGGTATCCGTCGTCTCATCCACACCGGTCTTCGCAGTGTGCGCCACCACCGGGCGGTTCATCACAAACTGTCCGCCCGACCCATACCGCCCGCGTATGTCCTGATAGACGAAAATGTACCCGCTCGCCGCCAGCTCCGGTTTGCCCGAACCGATCGCGTGGGCGGTCATGTGGTCTACGCCATAAGGCGTGCGCTGCATCAGGAACGGCAGCTTCGGCCCGCTCTTCTCACTACCCGGCGGACGGAAGATCACCGTATGCAGCTTCACCCCGTCGCGCACCGGAATCATTACCTCCGTGCGCTCATACTCCGCGGCAGCCGGCGCAGCAGGAGAAACCGCCCCTATAGGAGCTTGGCCGCGCGCACCGCAAACCGCGACCGCAAGCACACAAAGTCCAGCGACCTTCTTCCCCAATATGAAGAGAACTCTCCGCATTTACACCCCTGTCAGGTTGCCGGGGCTGTCCGCCCCCTGCCATCCCTGGCGCGCATGGGAGCCATCGCAGAACGGACGTTTCTCGCTCAACCCGCAGCGGCACAGGCTGATCGCCGGCTTGCCCGTCAGGTCCCACTCCTGCCCATCGGCATCCTTCAAAATAATGTGACCCTCAACCCGCAGCGGGCCATTGGGCCGCACCGTAATATGAACCGCTTCCTCTGCCATAAATCCTCCATCCATCCAGCCCAGCATATCAGTGCACTAACTCGCTAGCCCGCCAACTCGCTAACCTGCCAGCTCCACCATCACATCGTCGACGTAACAGTAACCCCAGCTCTCACCCGGCTCCACCGACCGCATCACCGGATGCTTGGTCGCATGAAAGTGCTTGGTCGCATGTCGATTCGGCGACGAATCGCAACACCCCACGTGCCCACACACCAAACACTCGCGCAGATGCACCCACACCCCGCCGATCTTCAAACAATCCTCGCAACCCTTCTTGTAGCTGGCCGAAGCACTCGCCACCGGCTTCAGATTATCGAAATGACGACACGCCATACCGCCTCCGCTAACTTGCTAATTCGCCAACTTGCTAACTCGCTTCCAGACAAGCCTGCTGCGCCCGCAGCAACTCCCGAATCCCCTTCTCCGCCACATCCAGCATCTCGCCCAACTGCGCCCGCGAGTACGTCCCCTTCTCCGCCGTGGCCTGCGTCTCCACCAGCCCGCCGTCCGCCGTCATCACCACGTTCATGTCCACCTCCGCGCGCGAGTCCTCCTGGTACTCCAGGTCCAGCAACACCCGCCCGTCCACGATCCCCACGCTCGTCGCCGCCACCATCTGCTTCAGCGGCGAAACCTTCAGAGATCCCGCCGCCACCAGCTTGCCCAGCGCCAGCGCCAGCGCCGTACACGCGCCCGTGATCGCCGCCGTCCGCGTTCCACCATCGGCCTGCAACACATCGCAGTCCAAAATCACGGTGCGCTCGCCCAGCAGGCTCATATCCACCACCGACCGCAGACTCCGCCCAATCAGCCGCTGAATCTCATGCGTGCGCCCACCCACCTTGCCGCGCTCCGACTCCCGCGCCGTCCGCGTCAGCGTCGCCCGCGGCAGCATCCCATACTCCGCCGTCACCCACCCCCCCCCCGAGTTCCGCATCCACCCCGGCACCCCGTTCTCGATCGTCGCATTGCACAGCACCCGCGTATGCCCTACCTCGATCAACACCGAACCCTCCGCCATCGCCACGAACCCCGGAGTCAGCCGCAGCCCGCGCGCCTCGTCCGCGGCCCTGCCGCCACTCCGAAATAACGCCTCTTCCCTGATTGCTTCCGCTGTCTCGCCCATCCTCGCATTCTCGCACTTTCGCACTTTGCTTGCCTCCAACCGTACCGAATCGGAGTAAGTAACGAAAGAACCGCGCCTGATCGGGACTTGTACCTGAACGGGAAATGTAGCCCCATCCTGGGAATTTCGCCTAACCTCCTCCGATTCAACAGATACAACAAAAGTGCCAGAGATGCATTCCCATTTCGGGAAAACTCATCCTGATTCCATCCTGGGCCGTCTCGCCTTTTTTCCCTTTGCTATCAATCATTTACAATTTATCCCACTTTGGCACTCAACGTGATTACCAGTAACCGATTATAAAGTAGTAGACAATTCGGAGAACCACCATGCAGGCACACCCGCTGAGTACCCCAGCCGCTGGAAATACAACGCACGTTCCAATCCACTCCTCCCCGCCAACCGCGTCGCCCTCCTTCCTCGCCTCCAATACGCAACTCGCGCCGGCCGATCGTTGGAGCAAAGCAGGCCTCCCATGTTGATCAGAAGGGGAGACACCCCCCACTTCCCCGATCGAATACCCGATCACTCTGCTCTCGCGTTGCGTTCCAGGCTACCCGTTGGCCGTGCCCTGGCCGGCTCTCCTATCCCACCCGATCTCGACCGCCGGCCTCCGTTGCATGTCCTGGTCGTCGACGACGATCCCACCGTCCGCAAAGCCTGCGCCGAGATCGCCGCCGGCCTGGGCTTCAACACACTGGTCGCAGACTCCATCACTGCGGCCCGTTCCGTACTCACCCGCCAGGCCATCGATCTCCTCCTGCTCGACCTCAAGCTCCCCGGCGGCAGCGGCCTCCTTCTGCTCGAAGAGATCCGCGCCCGTTATCCCGAAACCGTCGTCGTCGTCATGACCGCCTTCGCCACCGTCGGCTCCGCCGTCGAGGCCATGCGCATCGGCGCAGGCGACTACCTCACCAAGCCCTTCTCGCTCGAAGAACTCACCACCGTCCTCGAACGCTCCGCCCAGCGCCGTGCCTTCGACCTTGAATCCCGCGCCCTCCGCGACCGCCTCCGCACCGGCATCGGCATGGGCACCCTTGTCGGACGCGCCCCGGCCATGGAAAAGCTCTACCGCATCCTCTCCAAGGTCGCCTCCAGCACCCATCCCGTCCTCATCCTGGGCGAGTCGGGTACCGGCAAAGAACTCGTCGCCCGCTCCATCCACGTCAACGGCCCCCACGCCGGCAAACCCTTCATCCCGGTCGACTGCGGCTCGCTGGTCCCCACCCTGATCGAAAGCGAGCTCTTCGGCTATGTGAAGGGCGCGTTCACCGGCGCCAACCGCGCCAAGGAAGGCCTGCTCGTCGCCGCCGGCGGTGGCACTGTCTTCCTCGACGAGATCGGCGATCTGCCCCTCGACCTGCAGGCCAAGCTGCTCCGCGCTCTCCAGGAAAAGGAGGTGCGCCCCGTCGGCGCCACGCACGCCGTCCCTATCAACGCCCGCGTACTCGCCGCCACTAACCGCGACCTCACTGCAATGGTCGCCACCGGGCGCTTCCGCAAGGACCTCTACTTCCGCCTCAACGTGGTCAACATCCGCATCCCGCCCCTGCGCGAACGCAAGTCCGACATCCCGTTGCTCGCCGCCCACGTCCTCGAACGCATGAGGCGCGAGAACGGCCTGGTCTACACCTTCGGCGACGACGCCCTCCGCCTCATGTCCGAGTACGACTGGCCCGGCAACGTGCGCGAGCTGGAACACGCCATCGAGCGCGCCTGCGCCCTCTCCAGCGGCCCCGTCCTGCACATGGCCGACTTCCCCACCCAACTCCAGGACCACCGCATGCACATCGAGCAGGAGGCGGCGATCGAAGCCACCCGCGTCCACGAGACCGCGCCCGGCCACGGCGTGACCTCGATAGCGGCCATGGAAAAGCACGCCATCCTCACCACCATTCGCCAACTCAAGGGCGACAAGCTGATGGCCGCCCGCCTGCTCGGCATCGGCAAGACCACCCTCTACCGCAAACTCAAGGAGTACGGCATCGAAGACAGCTAAGCCGCCCTCTCTACTGTCTACCCTCTACTCTCTGCTCTCCGGAGGTCTCACCCATGTCGCTACCCATCCTCATCATCGCCGACGGCCCTCCCGCTCTCGCGGTTGCCGAAGCCCTGCGCCGCGAGCTCCATCGCACCATCGAGATTGCGCCCAACCGCCGCGCCGGCCTGGCCGCGCTGCGCCGCGGAGAGTACTCTCTCCTGCTGCTCGAAGAAGGCCTCGCCGCGGCCGATCCGGAGGCCGCCGAGGCCATCTACGAGAAGGCTCTCGCCACCCCCGTGCTGGAGTTGAACTTCGCCATCTCCAACGCCCAGCGCGTGCTGCGCCAGGTCCGCGCCGCCCTCACCCGCAGGGCCCACGACCAGGCCCAGGCGCGCGTCGCCGCGGCCATCACCTTGCAGAACGAGTTGAAGTCGTCCCTCACCGGCCTGCTGCTCGAGTCCCAGCTCTGCCTGCGCGATGCCCCGCCCGCCCAGATCTCCAAATTGAGCCATCTGGTGGAGCTGGCCGGCGATCTCCGCAACCTTCTCACCGCCTGAAGCAGCAGGCGCCCGCGCGCGAACACCGCACACCCCTGCTGCATCCTCCACCCTGCGCTGTGTACAATCGCAGCCTGACGGTGCGCCTCGCGCATCCACAATATCTGTTTCAAGGAGAAGAACCATGAAGCTCACGCCCGGAAAACTTGCAGGCCTCAAGGCCGTCTCCGATGCGCGCGGGGTCATCGCTGCCGCGGCCATGGACCAGCGCGGCTCGTTGCAGAAGTCGCTCGCCAAGGAACGCGGTGCCGAGGCCACCGGCCACGACCTCGAAGTCTTCAAGACCCTCGTCACCGAGGTCCTCACCCGTCACGCCTCCGCCATTCTGCTCGACCCTGAGTTCGGTCTTCCCGCATCGCATCAACGCAACGGCAAGGGCCTTCTGCTGGCCTATGAGAAGACCGGCTACGACGCCGCCACCGCCGGCCGCCTGCCCGACCTGCTCGATGTCTGGAGCGTCCGCCGCCTCAAGAAAGCAGGCGCCGACTGCATCAAGATACTGCTCTACTACACGCCCTTCGACACGCCCCACATCAACGCAATCAAGCACGCCTGGATCGAGCGCATCGGGGACGAGTGCCTGGCCCACGACATCCCCTTCTTCCTCGAGTTCGTCGGCTACGACGCCGAAGGCAAGGACGAGAAGACCGTCGAGTATGCGCTCAAAAAACCATCCATCGTCGCCGGCGCCATGAAGGAGTTCTCTAAGCCCAAGTACGGCGTCGATGTCCTCAAGATCGAAGTCCCCATCGTCATGGAGTTTGTCTCCGGCACCAGGGCGTTCAAGGGCGAAGCGGCCTACACCCGCGCCGAGGCGTTACAGCACTTCCGCGATCAATCCACTGTCACCGACAAGCCCTTCATCTATCTCTCCGCCGGCGTCTCTAACCCCGTCTTTATCGAGACACTCGAACTCGCCGGCGAATCCGGCGCCGCCTTCAACGGCGTTCTCTGCGGCCGCGCCACCTGGAAGGACGGTATCCCCATCTACGCCAAACAAGGCGCCGACGCCTTCCGCAGATGGCTTGAAACCGTCGGCGTTGAGAACATCAATAACGTCAACACCGCTCTCCAGGCCGCTACACCCTGGTTCAGCAAGGTCGAAGCCGCTTAGAGCGACGCTCATAGAAGCAAGAAAAGCAGCGGAGTCAACCGCTGCTTTTCTTGCTTCTAAAGCCTCCTTGCCGATTCTGCACCCTGCTCGATCGTTCCTACCGCGCCAACCAGCAGCCACACATACGCCACACTCGCCACGCCCAGCGTCCACTCGCAAAACGCGATGCTGCGCAGCAAGTCCGTGTCGTTGAAGAAGAAAAACTCATCGTTGATCTGCCCCCAAAGCAGATACAGCAGAAACCCCAGGATGCACGCCTGCAGCATCGTCGCCAACCCCAGCATCAGCCACCCGCGTCGTACCTCGACCCTCCAGTACATTGCCAACCCCAGCAACATCAATGTCCCGGCAGCCAGAAAAATGAACGTCGCAAACGCCACATACACATGCACTGTGGAGTTCACGTCTGCCACCGGCCCCGTCACTCCGATAAAGATCGCCCCCACCAACCCAGCCGCAAACACCAGCGCTCCCAACCCCGCAAACCCGCGATGCAACCGCCGCAGTCCCCGATACAGCCACGCCGCAACCGGCACCAGCAACGCTCCCCACAACACCATCCCCACATCGGCCAGCAGATACCCATGCGGATTGCTTCCCGGCGACGCCA
>Ga0302314_10012707_pt1 | contig 14536 bp, 14 predicted proteins | sample III_Palsa_N2_3_FD_200533 | JGI IMG/M metagenome (GOLD analysis project Ga0302314, IMG submission 200533) | Peat permafrost microbial communities from Stordalen Mire near Abisko, Sweden - III_Palsa_N2_3 | ecosystem: Environmental > Terrestrial > Soil > Palsa > Peat permafrost | place: Sweden... | reverse complement strand
GTTAATTGTTACCTAGCAGCGCTCAGCCGGCCGCGGCGCTCGTCGGTGTCTTCGCCAAGGCCAGTCCGGGCTTGAGGAATTTCACCAGCACCCGTTGACCGATCAGGAAGGGCGCCTGGTCGGCGCTGACCACCACCTCGACTACCCGCTCGTCCGTGCGCTCGGAGGGATCGTCCGACTGCAGCTTGCGGGCCCCGAACACCGGGGCGCGGCGCAGGACCTTGCCGTCGAAGGTCTTGCCCTGGTCGGATTCCGGCACGATCTGCACGGTCTCGCCGACGGCGACAAAGGGTAGGGCGCTTTCGGAGACCTCGGCGCGGACGATGCGCTGGCCGGCGGGCTCCAGGTCGAACATGGGTGTGACGTTCAACGTCGAGGCGCCCACGCCGGGGGCGGCGTAGCGGCGCACGATGCGGCCATCAACGGGCGCGCGGACGATGGTCTGCTCCAGCCCGTACTTGGCCTGGTCGAGCTGGGCCTTGGCCACCGCCACGGCGGCCTCCTGGCTGGACAGGGTGGCTTCGTCGTTGCGGGTGACGTCGCCGGCCTGATCGATCATCTGGGTAGGGACGACGCCCGCGAGATTTGTCATGCGTGCGGCTTCGCGGTGGGCGGCGACGAGTTGGGATTGGGTCAGCAACAGCTGGGCCTGGGCCTGCTTCAGCGCCGCCTCGGCGGTCTCTACGGCCAGACGCGGCGCGTCGTCCTCCTGGCGGGCCAGGATCTGGTCCTTGGTCACCTGGTCGCCTTCGGTGACGTCCACCTCGCGGATTATGCCGGCGCTGCGGGCGGCGACGGAAATGACGCCGCCCTCCACATCGGCCTTGCCTTCGGCCACGGCGGCGAAGGGCGACGGCGGCTCGGCCTTGGCGGCGGCCGCGGCGGCGTGCTTGGCGTTGGCGGCGTTGAGCATGGCCGCCCCGATCGCGAGGGCCACAAGGCCCGCGAGCAGGACGATCCAGAAGACGGGGCGGCGAAGGATGGCGGGCATGGTCTTACAGTCCAGTACTGGGCGTGCGGCGTTGATCGGAGAGGACGAGACCGTCCTCAATGTGAATGACGCGGTCGGCATAGGCTTCCAGCCGCGAGTCGTGGGTGACGCATATAACGGCCGCGCCGTGATCGGTGGCGGCGCGGCGCAGGAGGCGGATCACCACCTGGCCGTTTTCGCCGTCGAGGGCGGAGGTCGGCTCATCGGCGAACAGCAGGGCCGGGCGTTTAGCGATGGCGCGGGCGATGGCCACCCGCTGCTTTTCGCCACCGGACATTTCCGAAGGGCGCTGATTTAGCCGCTTCTCAAGGCCGACCTCGGTCAGGGCGTCGACGGCGATGGCGCGGGCCTCGTCATGGCCGACGCCCTGGTATTTCAGCACCGTCGTCACCTGGCCCAGAGCAGTGAGGGCGGGGAAGAGGTTGAACCCCTGGAAGATGAAGCCGCAGTGATCGAGCCGGAAGCGGTCGATGCGTCCTGATCCCCGGCCCCACAGATCGCCGCCCAGCGCCTGCACCGAACCCTCGTCCGGTTTCATCAGGCCGGACAGCACCGCGACCAGGGTCGATTTGCCGGAGCCGGACGGGCCCATGACCATGGTGACGTCGCCGTGCCGCGCGTCGAAGTCGACGCCCTTCAGCACCTCGACGTAGCTGCGGCCGGTCTTGAACCGCTTCTTCAGGCCCACCGCCTTGAGGGCGGTCTGATCAAGTCGGACGGGAGCGTTCATCGGAGCAGATCCGCGGGCTGGCTTTTCTTCAGGACGCCCATCGACATGGCGCCCGACACGATTGCGATGATCATCAGCATCACGCAGACCCCGATGATCGCATTGGCGAAGAACATCATCGGCAGGCCGAGGCTGGCGGCGATCAGGGCAGTGACCGCGGTCAGGCCGCAGGCGGCCAGGAGGCCCGCCACGCCGACCCAGGCCGACAGTTCCATCACGATCAGCCGCAGCCCGCCCATGGAGATGCCGAGGGCGCGCAGGCTCGCGAACTCCTTGATGTTGGACAGGATGGCGCCGCGCAGGGTCTGGGAGGTGACGCCGACGCCGATCAGCACCGCCACGAACACCGAGGCCGACAGTAGCAGGCCAATGATCTGGACCTTCATGAAGCCCTGTTGATTGGTGCGCACCAGGTCTTGGCGCGTCCAGGCGCGGTAAGCGCCGCCGGACGCGGCGTTGAGTTGCTGGACCACGGCCGCGGCGCGCTCGGGATGCTTGATCCGCACCATCAACGGGCCGGTGGGACCGCCGGGCGGGTTGCGAACGATCAGGGACATGGTGTCGCGAGACACCACCACGCCCGCCTGCTGGGTGGTCTGGTAGCCGTGCAGGATTGTCCGCACATGCACGATCTTCCCGCGCAAAGAGGCGTTGTCGCCCAGCTTCACGCCCAGGCGCTTCAGGTCGCTGGCGTCGATCGCCACCGCATAGGGCTCCATCAGGGCGATGCGGACGGCGTCGGGATAGTCGTTGGGTACGGTCACCGCGTGCGGGGCCGTGTCGATCGCCGATATCTGGACATAGGCCTGGGCCTTGTCGTGACCGGGGGGCGGGAGATTGATCCAGGATCCGCCGCTGCGCTCGGCGCTGGCCACCTCGACCACCTCGGGGTTCATGTAGATCATCGGCTCGACCCGCCGCGGCAGGCTGGACCAGCCCTGGATCAAATCGTCCGTCTTCGGATCAAGGATGAAGATGTCGGCCCGGGCGCGGTTCACCGACGCCAGGGCGGAGTCGATCAGGCCGGAAAACAGGCCCACCTGCGCAAGCACGAGCAGCCCCGACAAGGCCAGCGCGGTGATCGCGGCCAGGTATCGGCGCCATTCATAGACAAGCGTGGCTAAGGCCAGCGACACGCGCTTCAGCTCCCCGGTCAGACCACCCTCCGTGGTCCTCGCAGGTGCATCAAGGGGTATCGGGGCGGTCAAACCAAGTTAAATCGAGGTAAGGTTGGGTGTGGTATAACATATTGTTTTATAATAATTATTTGTGTGACTTGCCGACTGCCTGGGAGAGGGCCTAGCGTGCCGGTGACTCAAGGAGGGATGTCGATGCTGACTGGGAGCTGTCTTTGCGGACGCGTCGCTTACGCCGCCGACGCCGAGCTTGGGCCGATCGGCCATTGCCACTGCGAAAGCTGCCGCAAGGCGCACGGCGCGGCCTTCTCCAGCATCGCCGCCATACCGCGGAAAAGCTTCCGTTGGACGAAGGGTGAGGACCTGATCAAGGCGTTCGAATCTTCACCCGGGAAGCTGCGCTGGTTCTGCTCCAACTGCGGTTCGCAGGTGATGGCCGAGCGTGTTGAGCGCAATTCCATCATGTTGCGGCTAGGCTGTCTCGACACCCCGGTTCCCGGCGGCCGGCAAGGACACATCTGGCGATCCGACGGCGCGAGTTGGTATGACCCCAAGGCCGAATTCGATGAGCTGCCGGAAGGCGCTCCGGTCAGATCGCCGTGAGCTGGTCTACCGCAGCAGTTCCGCCGGATCGCTCCGCTTCAATATTCCCATGGCCATGGCGCCGGAGCCGATGGCGATCAGCATGAGCAGGGCGCAGACCTCGGCGATAGAGGCGGGGTGAAGCGCCATAGGCAGGCCGACGCCAGCCGACGCTTTCGACGCCAGCCACGTCAGCCCCATGGCGACGATCAAGCCCGCCGCGCCAACCCAGGCCGACAGCTCGATCACGATCATCCGCAGTGAGCCCATGGATATGCCCAGCGCCCGCAGGCTGGCGAACTCGCGGATGTTGGACAGGATCGCGCCGCGCAGGGTCTGGGAGGTGATGCCGATCCCGATGAGGATCGCGATCACCAGCGAGAAGGTCAGCAGGATTCCGATGATCTGCTGACCCAGCACGGCCTTCTCGTTGGCCGCGTTGAAGTCCGGCGAGGTCCAGGCGCGATAGGCGCCCTTGGCGCTGGCGTTCAGGGCGTCACGGACGGCCTCCGCCCGCGTCGGATCATCGATCTTCACCAACAGCGGGCCGGTGGTGTCGGCGTCGGGACCCAGGCCCACCTGGTAGAGGGTGTCGCGGGAGCCGGCCACATTGGGCTGATCGGCGGCGCCATAGTTATGCAATACGGCCCGCACATGGACCGTGTGGCCGTTCAGCGAGGCGGAGTCGCCTAGCTTGACGCCCAGGGTGTCCAGGGTTGTCGCGTCGACCGCGACCGCGCCGGGCTCCTGCAGAGCGCGCCTCAGGTCATCGCCATAGTCGGTCGGCAAGGTCACCGAGCCGGGCGAGGTGTCGACGGCCCACAGGTTCACATAGGTGTTCACCCGCTTGTGGCCGGCTGCGGGGGTGTTGACCCATTTGCCGTCATTGCTCTCGGAGCTGGCGACCGCGACCACCTCTGGATTGAGATAGATTTGCGGCAGCACCCGCGAGGGCAGGCTGGCGTTGGAGTTGACCAAGCTAGCCACCTTGGCCGGCATGATGACGATGTTGGCGGGCGAGCGTTCGCTGACGGCCAGGTCCGAATGGATGATCCCGGCGAACACCCCGACCTCGAACAGCACGATCAGTCCCGACAGGGCGAGCGCGGTGATCGCCGCCAGATAGCGTGGGAATTCATAGATCAGGGTGCGAAGAGCCAGCGACATCGTATGCGATGATGGCGCGCGGTTGGGGCCAGAGCCAAGTTACATCGGGGTAAGGGTTGGGCTGATCAGCTCCAAACTCCGCACGCGGGCCTCTAGCGTGGGCGCGAAGGTGATCAGGAACAGCTCGTCGGCGCCGACAACTTCGGCCTTGGCCTGCAGCGCGGCGCGCACCGTTGTGCCGTCGCCGATGATGGCGGAGCGGCGTTCCTTGGCCGATGGCGTTTCGGCGCCGCGGGCCTTCAGGTTGGCCAGGGCGGCGTCGACGCCGAGGAAGGCGCCGGCGTTTCCTTCGGCGAAAGCGTGGCTCCAGGCGCGGCGGGGCGCTTCCAGCCGCTCGGCTTCTTCGGTGGTGTCCGCCGCCAGCACGCCGACGCCCACGCCGACCCAGGCCGCCTGGCGAAAGATCGAGGGCTGGAAGGCTTCGCGGTAGGCGGCGATGGCCTCGGCGGAGTCGCCCTGAGTGATGAACTCGGCGAACACCATGCCCACCCCCGCCATGCCGGCGAAGCGGGCGCTCGAGGTCGAAGAGCAGAGCAGAAAGATGTCCGGATGCGACGGGCCGGCCGGCTGGGCGCGTACGCCGTGGGCAGGGTGACTGGTGGGAAAGGCTTCGCGTCCCGCCGAGTCCAGCATCCAGGCGTTCAGCAGCGCGAACCAGGTTGGGAAGGCCTCCACCCCAGCCGAGCGCAGGGCGCCGCCGGTGCGGGTGTCAGCCCCCAGGGCGCGGCCGACGCCCAGGTCGATGCGGCCGGGCGCCAGGGCCTCGAGCTCCATGAACTGCTCCACCACCTTCAACGGACTGTAGTTGACCAGCATCACCCCGCCGGAGCCCAGTCGGATACGGCTGGTGACCTGGCTCAGGGCCGCGATCAGGATTTCCGGCGAGGCGCTGGCGAACGATCGGCTGGAATGATGCTCGGCTACCCAGAACCGGTGATAGCCCAGCCGGTCCGCCGCCTTGGCCAGTTCGACGGTCTCACGGATCGCCGAGGCCGGGGTTTCGCCGACGCGGATCGGCGAGAGGTCGAGGATGGAGAGGAGGGCGGCCATCGATGGAGTTTAGGAGGAATGGCGAGCCGGCGCGACCTACAGCCGCCGTTTCACCTTCTTCACCACGCCGGAAAAGGCCAGCATCGGGTTCCCACCGGTGGAGATCATGCCGCGGATGAAGACCATAGAGGCGCCGGCCTTCACCACCTCGCCCGTGGCCTCGATCAGGTCTCCGACATGGGCGGGTCCGACGAAGTCGCCGTTCAAGGACACGGTCACCGAATGGCCCTCGGCGAGCGCCTTGCGGCCGATCACGAACAGGGAATAGTCGGCGAAGGTCAGCATGCAGCCGCCGTGCATGAAGCCGCCGCCGTTCATATGCTTCTTCTCGGCGCGGAAGGCGCAGCGCATCGTGCCGTCCGCGTCCTCGCGCCAGTAGAAGGGGCCTGACAGGTCCTCATAGGGATCGCCGCCGACCCAGTAGCGCCAGCCGGCCCATTCGCCCTCTTCCACGACGAAGGGGCCGTGCGTCGGTGTCGCCGTCTCGAGTTCGCCGCCGTCCGCCATGTTTGATCCCTCGAAACGCCTCAACTAACGTGGCGCTTCCATAGCGGGGCGGGGCGACAATGCGAAGTCCGATTGGCGCAAGGCTTGCCGCGCTCCTGGGTCTGGGCCGGGGAGCAGGCTCGGCTGGCGGGGCGCCCACACCATTAAGCGTGCGGGATTTCCGCGAGCGCTACATTCAAACCCTCCGGGAGACGGAGCCGGACATAAAGGCGGAGGTCATCTCGCCGCTTGAGTTGAGCACATCAATAGGGGGCGCGAAGCCTTGGCATTCGAACCTGCACAACGCCTATCGCCAATACCTAGCGTCCCCGTCAGCTTTGGATGCGGTGCTTCAACACTACGCTGACGTCGGGATCGAGGCGCTCCGGTCAGTCGAGCCGCCGCAACTCGAAAATCTCGTCATCGTTGTCCGCACGCCCGCCGATTTGGAGGAAATCGGCCGTGCTCCTGACCATGCCACGCGGCCGCTGGCCGCCGACATGATCGAGGTGCTCGCTGTTGATCGCCCAACCAGCATTTTACTCCCAAGCGTAGACAAGCTTACCACGGCCCTAGGCCCCTTGGACGCCACGCTTTGGGCGCGTGCCTGGAGTAATACTGTGTCCGTGGTGTCGCCCATCGTGGCGCTGCCGTCCTACGACGGGCTCACCTCAGTGAAGTGCAATTCCGGCTATGGCGGGGCGATCTTGCGGATCCCGCAGGTTTGGGAATGGCCGTCCCTTGAGGGTGCGGGCGCTGTTGTCGTGGCGGTGGCGAAGGACGAGTTGCTGGTGGCGCACCTTGACGATTTTCGGCAAATGGCGGCGATCCGCGATCGCGTAACCGAACATCGTCATCGTCGCACCCTCGTGTCCGCCAATCTGCTGGTGCGCGATGGTGAGGGTTGGGCTACCTACGACCCAAACGCCTAGAGGAAACGCCATGGCTCTCGATCAAGAAACCCGCGACCAGCTCATTGAGGGCGTGCGCCGGTTCGTCGCCGAGCGGCTTCGCCCACTGGAGGCCCAGGTCTCCGCTGATGACGCCATTCCCGACGCGGTGGTCGAGGAGATGAAGGACCTGGGCCTGTTCGGCCTGTCGATCCCCGAGGAATACGGCGGCCTGGGCCTGTCCATGGAGGACGAATGCCTGGTGGCGCTGGAGCTGGGCCGGACCTCGCCAGCGTTCCGCTCGGCCTTCGGCACCAACGTCGGGATCGGCAGCCAAGGGCTGGTGATGTTCGGCAATGACGAACAGAAGGCGCGCTATCTGCCGGGCATCGCCTCCGGCGAGATCATCACCTCCTTCGCGCTCACCGAGCCGGAAGCCGGTTCTGACTCCGCCTCGGTCCAGACCCGGGCGCGGCGAGACGGCGACGTCTATGTGCTCGACGGGTCCAAACGCTATATCACCAACGCCAACAAGGCGGGCCTGTTCACGGTGATGACCCGCACCGATCCGGACAAGAAGGGCGCCGGCGGGGTCACGGCCTTCCTGGTGCCGCGCGATCTTCCTGGCCTTTCGGTAGGCAAGCCGGAAAAGAAGATGGGCCAGCAGGGCGCGCACATCTGCGACGTCGTCTTCGAAGGCGTCCGGGTGCCGGTGGAGAATCGCCTGGGCGAGGAGGGCGAAGGCTTCAAGGTCGCCATGCAGGTGCTGGATCGCGGCCGCCTACATATCAGCGCTGTCTGCGTCGGCGTTGCCGAGCGGTTGATCACGGACAGCGTCGCCTATGCCGCCGAGCGTAAACAGTTCGGCCAGGCCCTGGCCGGCTTTCAGCTGATCCAGGCGATGATCGCGGATTCCAAGACAGAGGCCATGGCCGCCAAGGCCCTGACCTTGGAGACCGCCCGCAAGCGAGACGCCGGCGAGAGCGTGACCCTGGAGGCGGCGGCGTCCAAGCTGTTCGCCTCCGAGATGGTGGGCCGCGTGGCCGACCGGGCGGTGCAGATCTTCGGCGGCGCGGGCTATGTCGCCGACTATGGCATCGAGCGGCTGTACCGCGACGTGCGCATCTTCCGCATCTACGAAGGCACCTCGCAGATTCAGCAGCTGGTCATCGCCCGCGAGACCATGAAGCGCGGCGGCTAGGCCAGATCTCAAGTCAGATAGGAATGCACGATCGCGACGAGTTCCTCGGCGGCCTGCACGCGCGGGTCGTCGCGGGCGGCGCTGGGATCGATCATGTGCTCGCGAATATGATCTTCGATGACCTCGCCGATAAAGCCATCCATCGCGCCCCGGCAGGCCGTGGCCTGCTGTAGCACCCGGGCGCACTCGCCATCGGCTTCGACAGCACGCTCAATCGCCTCGATCTGCCCCTTTATCCGTTTGAGCCGGTTTAGAAGCTTGGTCTTCTCGTTTGCGATATGCGCCATGCGCTGGTTTTCCCGCATTGTAGTATACTAGGGTAGGGTATAAGCGACCGCTGTGCGAACGGGAAGCCGCCTTTCGCCATGCGCGCCTCGGGTCGGGTTTGGTCCTCAGCGTGCCGAGGCGTCGAACGGAATCCTGGCTCGCCCGTTAGGCGATGGATTGGACGTCATAAAAGATTGTCAGACCTGGGCTGGGTCGGTGGGTTTCGAACGGGGGCCAAATGCAAACCTCTTGGTACAGGGCTGTTGCTCTTGGCCTTTTTGCGGGCTGCGCATTGGGCCAGTCTTCGGCTGCCTTGGCTGATGACGCACCCGGCGCCGAGGCGTCCCCAGAGGCCTGGGCGATCCATGGTCAACTGACCAACATCTGGCAGTATCACCCGGAATTCCGTTCGCCCTATGAAGGGAAGAATAGTCTCGACCATCTTGAGCACACCAACGAGACCACTGATGCGACCCTTTTTGCTGGTGTGAGGTTGTGGAAGGGCGCGCAGTTCTGGGTCGATCCGGAGATCAACCAGGGCATCGCGCCGTCCGGCACCGAGGGCGTAGCGGGCTACGTCAACGGCGACGGCTCCAAGGTCGGCAAGGTCCACCCTTATTTCCGCATTCAGCGAGCCTTCCTTCGCCAGACCTTCGATCTGGGCGGTGATTCCACCAAGGTCGATCCTGATCAGAACGTCCTCGGCGGCTCGGTTACCGCAAACCGGGTCGTGGTCACGGTCGGCAAATTTAATGTCACCGACATTTTCGACGACAACAAATACGCTCACGACGCCAGGACCGACTTCCTGAACTGGTCGGTGATCGACGCCGGCTCGTTCGACTACGCCGCCGACGCCTGGGGCTACAGCTTTGGCTCGGCGGTGGAATGGTATCAAGGCGACTGGACTTTGCGCGCTGGTCTGTTCGATCTGTCGACCCAGCCGAATGGCAAGGATCTGACGCCCTGGTTCGGCCAGTTCCAGGTCGATACGGAGATCGAGCGTCGCTTCAAGCTTGGTGGGCACGATGGCAGCCTGAAGATCACCGGCTTCATGTCGCGAGGGCGAATGGGGACCTTTGCCGACGCCATCGCCCTGGCGGACGCCACCAATACAATTCCCTCCACCGGGGAGGTGCGCCGCTACCAGAGCAGGTTCGGCGTCTCGGTGAACCTGGAGCAGGAGATCGCCAAGGACATCGGCTTCTTCGCCCGCGCCGGCGCCGACCAGGGCAATGTCGAACCCTACGAATATGCTGATATCGACGACACCGTGCTGGCTGGCTTCTCCTTCAGCGGTAACCGGTGGGGCCGCAAGGACGACACCTTCGGCATCGCCGGTGTGGTCAATGAGATCTCCAAAATCCACCAGGCGTACCTGGACGACGGCGGGCTTGGCATTCTCGTCGGCGACGGCAAGCTGCCGCATCCGGGACCGGAGGAAATCGTGGAAGCCTACTACGCCGTCGGCGTGGTGAAGGGCATAACCGTCAGCTTCGACGTCCAGGGCATTGAGAACCCCGCCTACAATCGCGACCGCGGCCCTGTACCCGTGCTGAGCGCAAGGCTGCACGGGCAGTTTTAGCCGAGTGAGCCCCGACGCTAACCCTCATGATCGTCATCCTCGGGCTTGACCCGAGGATCGGACGCGCCGTGACAAAGCTGGTTCTCCATGCTCTGCGACCCGAGCAGTTGAACCTCCGATCCTCGGGTCAAGCCCGAGGACGACGAAGAGGTGGAATGGCGGCGCTCAACTACTTCGCCGCCGCAGCCGCCGGATAGTCGTGATTGGCCTGCGCGATCAGGTAGGCGCGGATATTCTCGACATCGGCGTCCTTGAGCCACTGGGCAAAGCTGATCATGCCGTTGGCCTTGCGCGAGCCGCCCAGCACAACGTCCTTGAATGCCGCAGGGTCGCCGATCAGCGGGCTCTTGCGCAGATCCGGAATGACCCCGGCGCCGATGGCGTTGTAGCCGTGGCAGACCAGGCAATAACGGTTGAAGGTCAGGTGGCCGGTATCGACGACGGTCTGTGCGGCCGTTGATTTCGGCGGTTGCGGGAAGGGCAGGGGCGTCAGCTGCGGCTTGGGTAGGGCGCCCGCGCCGCCGACCTTGTAGACCAGGATGCGGCCGTTCTCGGGGGTGCCGGCCTTGGGCGTGTCAAACCCGGCGATGATGTAGAACAGGGTGCCGAAGCCGGCGTTGACCGCCACATATTGCTGGCCGTCGACGGTATAGGTCATCGGGCCGGACTCGACCGCCGCATAGGTGTCCGAGGACCAGAGCTGTTTGCCTGTGGCGGCGTCATAGGCGTTGAAATGGCCGTCCGCCGTGCCCTGGAAGACCAGGCCGCCGGCGGTGGCGAGCGTGCCGCCATTCCACGGACCGGCGTGAGGCGCGCGCCAGACCTCCTTCTTGGCCACCGGGTCCCAGGCGATCAGGAAGCCCGAAGTGCCGTTCTTTACCGCCTGCAAAATCTTCGGATCGTCCGGCAGGGAGTTCATCGCCGGGTTGGTGGCGGTGTTCCACATGCCGGGCGTGTAGGCATAGCTGGTGTCCGTGCCGATCGCGCCGCCGGTGACCTGGGCTGGCAGGTAGACCAGGCCTGTCTTGGGGCTGAAGGACATCGGCTGCCAGTTATGGCCGCCGAACGGGCTGGGCGTCATCGCCAGCATGGGCGACTTTTCATAATGGATGTCGCCGATCGGGATCGGCTTGCCGGTGGTGAGGTCGACCCCCTTGGTCCAGCTCTGTGGCACGAAGGGCGTGGCCGAAATCAGCTTCCCGGTGATCCGGTCGAGCACATAGAAAAAGCCGTTCTTATTGGCTTGCAGCAGCAGCTTGCGCGGCGCGCCGTCCAGGGTCAGATCGGCCAGGGTGATGGTCTGGGTGGCGTCGAAGTCCCAGCTGTCGCCCGGCGTGGTCTGGTAGTGCCAGACGTAGGCGCCGGTGTCGGCGTTCACCGCGATGATGGAGGAGATGTAGAGGTTGTCGCCGCCCTTGGGCGAGCGAGCCTTCTCGTCCCACGGCAGGCCGTTGCCGGTGCCGAAATAGAGCAGGTTGCTTTCCGGGTCATAGGACATGGCGTCCCATGGGCTGCCACCGCCGCCGGCCTTCCACCACTGGCCGTCCCAGGTCTTGGCGGCCGCCTCCATGGCCTTGTTCTCAAAGCCTTTGGACGGGTCGCCGGGCACGGTGAAGAAGCGCCAATCAAGCTTGCCGGTGTCGGCGTCATAGGCGGAGACGTAGCCGCGCACGCCGTATTCGGAGCCCGAGTTGCCGATCATGACCCGGCCCTTGATGATCCGGGGGGCCATGGTGATGGTGTAGGGCATGGCCGGGTCGGTCGTCTGGGCGGTCCACACCGGCTGGCCTGTCTTGGCGTCCAGGGCGATCAGGCGGCCATCCAGGGCGGCGACATAGACGCGACCCTTCCAGACCGCGACGCCCCGGTTCACGACATCGCAGCAGGCGTGGTAGCCGACCTGGCGGTCGACCTTGGGATCGTATTGCCAGAGCAGCTGCCCGGTGACGGCGTTCAAGGCGTAGACCACGCTCCAGGCGCTGGTGGTGTACATGACGCCATCGACAACGATGGGCGTGGCCTCGACCCCTCGGTTGGTCGCCAGCTGGTAGGTCCAGGCCAGGCCGAGCTGGCCGACGTTGCTGGTATTGATCTTGTCGAGAGGGCTGTAGCGCTGCTCGCTATAGGTGCGGCCGTGGCTCATCCAGTTGCCCGGATCGTTGTCGGCCGCCGTCAGCCGGGTCTGGTCGACATTGGCCGCGCCGCCGGGATGGCAGCCGGCCAGGGCCAGGGCCGCAAACACTGCCGCCGCCCACGCGGGCGCAAAAGAACTACGCATCCGGTTCCTCCCTGGCGCCGGCGATTCCCGGCCAGCCGTGGGCGTTGGCCACTCACGGCAAAGCCAGCCTAGCTATGTCAGCGCAACAGGACCAGCGGGACGTAAGGGAATGGCGCGTGTCGAAGCACAAGCTAACGACTGGGCGTGACCCGCCACACCACCCCGCCCACATCATCCGCCACCAACAGCGCGCCGGTCTTGTCGAAGGTCACGCCTACGGGCCGGCCCATGGCCTGGTCATCCTTGGTGATGAAGCCGGTCAGAATGTCTTCTGGCGGTCCGGAGGGCTGGCCGTTGGCGAACGGGACAAAGATCACCTTGTATCCGGCCGGGATCGACCGGTTCCAAGACCCATGCTGGCCGACGAAGGCGCCGTTCTGGAAGCGCGGCGGGAACAGCGTCCCATGGGCGAAGGTCAGGCCCAGAGAGGCAGTATGGCCGCCCAGGGCATAGTCTGGAGGAATGGCGCGCGCGACCAGGTCGGGTCGCTGCGGCGAGACCCGCGTGTCGACGTTGTGGCCATAGTAGCTGTAGGGCCAACCGTAGAAGGCGCCGTCCTTCACCGAGGTCATATAGTCGGGGACCAGGTTGTCGCCGAGTTCGTCTCGTTCGTTGACGGACGTCCACAGCGCCCCCGTCTGCGGCTGCCAATCCATGCCGTTGGCGTTGCGCAGGCCCGAGGCGAAGATGCGCCAATGGCCGGTGGCGCGATCCACCACCAGGATGTCGGCGCGGTTCTTCTCCGCCGCGATACCGTTCTCGCCGACATTGCTGTTGGAGCCGACCGTCACATAGAGCTTTGCTCCGTCCGGGCTGGCGATCAGGCTTTTGGTCCAGTGGTGATCGATAGGGAAGGCTGGCAGGGCCATCAGCTTGACCGGCGCCGCGCTGATGTAGGTCTGGCCAGGCTGGTACGGGAACTTCAGCACCGCGTCGGTGTCGGCGACATAGAAGTCGTTCCCCACCAGGGTCATGCCGAAGGGCGAATTGAGGCCGCTCAGGAAGACAGACCGCTGGCCGCCGCGGATCAGGACGATGCGGTTGGGGCTGCCGGATTCCGCGCCGGCGCTGTTCATCACCAGGTTCTCGATCCAGCCTCGCAGGCCGTGCGGCTTGACGGCGGGGCCGTCCGTCTCGGCCACCAGCACGTCATTGTTGGGCAAGACATAAAGCCAGCGGGGATGCGGCAGGCCGCGCGCCAGGGCGGTGACCTGGAAACCTGGCGCGGCGATCGGCGCGCCGCCCGCCGGCCAGCCGATCGGCTTGGCGATCTTCACCGTCGGGATCATTGTGTGGTGCGGCTGCGGCAGCACCGGATGCGGGCCGAACCCAATGGGGTAGACGTCCGCCGCCTGCGCCATCCATGACAGCGACAGCGCCGCCCCCATCGCTAGCGTCGAAGCGAATATTGTCTTGCCCATGCCGGCCTCCCAGAATTTCACCGGGGTTTACGCTGGATCGCCCCTAGCCCGCCACGACCTTTCCGAACCGCTCAGCCGAGCGTTGCCTCGCCTTGTGCGCCTCGACCGCGCGATCGCGCGCTGCGGCGGGCGTCTCCAGGCTGTCCATCAATCGCCGCGCCGCAACGAACACCTCGTCGATGGCGGCGTCGAACGCGGCGGTGTTGGCTTTCGACGGCAAGTTGAAGCCACTGAGTTTACGCACGAACTGGAGCGAGGCGGCGCGCACCTCTTCGTCCGTGGCGGGCGGGTCGAAATTGAACAGGGTCTTGATGTTGCGGCACATGGCTTGCCTCCTCATCCGGGTGGATGAAGACTGCACCCGCGCATGCGTGGCCGCCAAGACCTATCCGTCGCGCCGGGCCTCACCCATATTGCCGGTCGTGCCGCTGCCAGATCTCCTTACCGATATCGCCGCCTGCCGCGCCTGCGCCTGCGAGTTGCCGCATGAACCCAGGCCGGTGGTTCGGGTGTCGCCGCAGACCCGGCTGCTGATCTGCGGCCAGGCGCCGGGCCGGCGTGTGCATGAAAGTGGCCTGCCGTTCAACGACGCTTCCGGCGACCGCCTGCGGACCTGGATGGGTGTCGATCGCGAGACCTTCTACGGTCCGGCCATCGGCGTCGCCGCCATGGCCTTCTGCTTTCCGGGGACCAATCCCAAGGGCGGCGATTATCCGCCGCCGGCCCGGTGCGCGACGCTGTGGCGGCCGAAA
>Ga0302314_10012706_pt1 | contig 14536 bp, 11 predicted proteins | sample III_Palsa_N2_3_FD_200533 | JGI IMG/M metagenome (GOLD analysis project Ga0302314, IMG submission 200533) | Peat permafrost microbial communities from Stordalen Mire near Abisko, Sweden - III_Palsa_N2_3 | ecosystem: Environmental > Terrestrial > Soil > Palsa > Peat permafrost | place: Sweden... | reverse complement strand
ACGCGTCACCCTTCTCCATTACGCGAAGCGATGGCCTCAGCGAAAATCGGGATCGTTGTATCCCTGCCCGTTCAATGTGGCGAGCTTTAGGCGCAGAAATACTGCGTTAGATGGTCCCAGCTGGCCCTCGGTCGTGTCCTCGCGCTGCCACACGACCTCCACACGGATGCAGTCGTCCTTGTAGATCACGCCGAACTCGCCGAGCCGCCAAGCTTCCTGCTGCAGATCGCGAACCCCCACCAGGCTGAAGCCCCAGTTCTTGGTCACGAAGAAGTCGCCCGCGGCTTCGATATTGGCGACCCGCCCGGTCGGCAGGGTGTTGTCGGTCGCGTAGCGCAGATATCCCTGGAAACGGTCGTAGGCGAAGTCGACGCCGACCTCCTGGGTTTCGGCGCTACCGTGGTCGTCCAGCAGGGCCCGGCCATAGAGGGAGATGCCGGCCACTGGCGTTGCATCGCCGGCCAGCACCCAGTCGGAAGCGCGGCCATTCAAGCCGGTATTTTGCGGGTAGATGTTGGTGTCATCGGCGCGGAAGGCGCGGCCGATCAGCAGGCGGGCGCTTTCGCCATCGCCCCAGTCGAAGGTCGCCCGGCCAGCCACGTTCAACCGCGCGCCGCCGTCATAGAGGTCGTATCCGTCGAACCGGTCGGCGGAGAACAGGTTGGTCTCGTCGAAGGTGAAGACCTGGCTGTCCTCGTTCGGAATATTGGGGTTGAGCTTGGCGTCCGGCGCCAGGACCGCCTGGACGATTGGCTCAAGAACCGTGGTCAAGCCATTGGAATTACGCTGAATTAGCGGCCAGTTTAGGTCGACGCCGACATCGCCGTGGCCGCGATCGTAGATGTGGTTGGCGGTGTCGGTGTTGGACTCGTCGGAGATGTCATAGACGTCGCCCCCCACATCGATGAAGGGCTGCAGCCGCAGGCCGTTGCCCAGGGTGTAGGTCGACATCCAGTTGGCTTCCGCCGTGGCGCGGCGGTCGCTCAGGCCTGGCTCCAGCGGATCGACGGAGGACTGGCTCGAGTCCAGCAAGACGCCGCTTCCGGTGACCCGCAAACGCCCGCCCAGGATGGGCTGGTTAGGCTCGTAGCGCGCCTCGATCAGGGGCGCGACCAGAGGGAAGGTGCGGTTCTGGTCTGTCTGGGCAAGGCCTTGGAAGCTCAGCGCTGAGATCGAGAAATACGAGCCGGTGTCCTGACGGGTCGCATAGATCTGCGAGATCAGCTCCTGGCTGGCCTCGACGAACTCGCCCTCGTTGGTGAAAATGTTCGAGATATCATATTTTTCAAATAGATATCGGTCGGACGTGCGATCCAATGTGAAGCCCCACGACCAGTTCTTGTCGAGGTTGAAGGCTCCGTTGGCGAGGATATAGGAGCGTGACGTCATGTCCCCGAACAGGGCGCCGTCGCCGGTGAAATCCTTCTCGTAGGTGTAGCCGGCGCGGATATCGATCTGGCCGGAATAGAACCGCTCCCGATAGTCCAGGTTCAGGAACGGGTTCACCTTGGTGTTGACCTGCGGCGAGATCTGCAGGTCGGAGGAGGGCGAGATCGCCCAGTAGTAGGCCTGCTGATAGGTGCCGCCCCGCTTGCTGGTCACCCCGACCACGGGCATCAGCAGGCCCGAGGCGCGCTGCGAGCCGGGGTCAGGATGCCAGAAGACTGGCGCGTAGAAGACCGGGATGTCCTTAATCCGGATGATGGCGTTGCGGTAGTAGACGACGTGTTTGGCGTGGTCTTCGATCACCTTGGAGGCGGAGATCGACCAGGTCGGCGTCTTCGGCGAGCCATTGGCCGCGCAGATGTCGCACGGGGTGAAGACAGCGCGGTTCAACTCGTTCACCTGCTCGCTGCGACGGATCGCAACGTCGGCGGCGAACTTCATGTTATCCTGCATAAGCGTTGAAAAACCACGCGCAAATCCCGCGCGCATCTTGTCATCCAACACCATGTGGTCGGCGAACTGCACCGTGCCGTCGAGGTTGACGATCTGGGCGTGGCCGTCCGCGGTGACCGCGCCGGTGCCGACGTTGTAGACGACCTTGTCGGCCCGGATTACGCGACCCTGGTAGCGTCCCTCGACGCCCCCTTCGGCAGTCCAGATCTTGCTCTTGTCATCGCGGATGACGCTGTCGGCCTCCATGTAGAAACCGTGCATGCCAAGGGCATCGTCGGGCGGAGGCGGCGCCGGCGGGGTCGGCGGCGGCTTGGGCAGGTCGCGCGGCAGGACCGGCGTGGCGTAGCCCGGCTCGCGGGTCGGCAGTTCGGTCTGGGTTTGGGCGAAGGCGGGGCTGGCGGCCAGCAGGCCGAGGGCCGAGCCTGCAAGCAGGCTGGCCTTGCCAACGCCAACGCAATGTTTCGCGAGGGCGCGCATCAGTCGAAATAGCCCCTTAACGCCCAGCTTACGACCTTCCCCAGCCCCGGACCCATGGCCCTACCCATCCTCGGTGTAACAAAGCAAGGCAAACCCCGACAAAAGCGCTAACAGCGGCGGCGTCCAGGCCGCGGCGAACGGGGGAATCGCTCCCGTCTGCCCCAACGCCTGACAGAATTGATTGAAGAAGAACAAGGCAAAACCGAGTCCGACGCCGGCCCCGGCCAAAACCGCGAGCCCGCCCAGCCGAATCAGCCGCAGCGAAAAGGCCGCGGCCAGGATCGACATGGCGGCGAACAGCAGGGGCGTCGCCAGCATCTCCTCCAGGGCCAAGCGATAGGCGGTGGCGGAAAACCCGGCCTGTTCAGTATGGGTGATCGCCGACCACAGGTCCCAGAACGACACCGCGCTCGGCGGCGCATATTTTTGCAGCGCCGCGCTAGCGGTGAGGCTCGAGGGGATCGACAGGGTGTCGTAGCGCAGGGCCTCGGCGCCGGGCGTCGCCTCCCTGGCGTCGGTCAACAGCCAGTAGCCCGGCATCAGCCGGGCTTCGGAGGCTTCGATTCGGCGCTGAAACTCGGCGTTCTGATCTTTGGTCTGGCTGGAAACGAACAGCGACACGCCCTTGAGCCGTAGCACGCCATGGTCGAAGTCGCGGGCGCGGGCGCGGATCACGATCTGGTTTTGCGCATCCCCCTGCCGAAGCCAGGTCTCGCCATTGTCCGCCGCCCGCTCCTGCATCAGGGAGATGCGCAGCCGCTCGTATTCCGCGTTCATGGCCGATGCGGCGGGGCTGAGCACGGTGACGGTCAGGATGCCGATGAGGAAGGCGGCGACCGCGGCGGGGAAGATGAACCGCCAGGCGGACACCCCCGCCGCGCGCATGGCGATCAGCTCGCTGCGGCGGTTCAGGCCCACGAAGGCCGCCAGCACGCCGGCCAGGAAGGCGAAGGGCAGGAGGGTCAGCAGCAGCGACGGCGTGTTCAGGGTGGTCAGCCACGCGGTCTGGCCGAAGCCGATCTCCGCCTTCACCCCAACGGTCAGCGACTGTTCGACGAAATCGACCAGGGTGATCACCGTGGCGAGGACGGCGAAGGCCGCGCCGACGCCCGCCAGGGTGCGCGTCAGGACATAGGTTTCGATCCGGCCCAGGCGAAGGGCGCCGAGACGCATGCTCATGCCGCCGCCCCAGCCGCCAGGGCGGGCCTGGACGGCCTTTGGCCAAGGGTCGCAAGCCAGCGGTTAGCCGGCCACCGGAACAGCTCGCCAAAGCCCCACAGGGTCGCTGCGATGGGGATCAGGTACTGCAGGACATTGACCCATACCGAGCCGGTGCTGGCGGCCAGGACGGCGATCCCCAGCAGCCGCGCGCCGGCGGCGGCGGCGGAGACCGACATGATCCGGGGAATGTATCCCAGACGGCTGAATGGCCCGCCGATCACCGCCGCCAGCGCCATGGCGACGAAGGCGAGGTTGTAGAGCGGCGCCGACAGTCGCCCATGGGCCTCCGCCAGCAGCGCCTTGCGGTTCTTCCGTTCCCATCTCTGGGTCAGGTCGGGATAGACCAGCTCGTGCAGATATCGGTCGGCGATCTTGTATTGAATGATTTGATCGGACGCGAGATATGGCGCTAAATCAACGGTGTATTCGTCGAACTTAAGGTAATTTAGCACGCCTGCCGCGGAGATTTCCTGGTTCGAACCGTCCAGCAGCAGCATGACCGGCTGGCCGTTTCGTTTGGCCATCTTGCCTCGGGCCGCGATGAAGGTGCTGTCGCCGCCGCCTTCTTTTTCCTGGAACAGGAAGACATTGTGGAAGGCGCCGCCCTGGTCGAGGTCCTGGGCGTAGACCGTCAGGCCGGCCGCGGGCGAGTTGAACTGGCCGACATGGATCATGCTGGCCGCCAGGTCGGTGCGGATGCGGAACAGCTCGTTGCGCATGACCCGGTCCGCCAATGGCGCAAGCCACAGATTGAGGAACAGGGCGATGAGGGTGAAAACCGCCGCCGTGCGCATGGCCGGGGCGATCACCTTCCAGATGCTCATGCCGCTGGCGAAGCAGACCACGATCTCTTGTTCGGTATGCAGCCGGTTCAGGGTGATCAGGGCGGCCACGAACAGGGCGACCGGCAGCACCAGGGAGATCAGCTGCGGCATGGCCAGCAGGCTGATCTTTATCAGGATGAGCGGGCTCTGCCCCTGTCCGATGACGTCGAGATTGCCGAGCGTGGTGCTCAGCATGATCAACGCGGCCAGGGCCGCGATGGCCAATAGCGTCGGGCCAACGAGTTGGCGAAGAAGGTATCGTTCGATGAGGTTCATTGATCCCACGCATGGCGGCCATGGCGGCCGTCGCGGAGCCCGACGGGGCGAGCCATCTTCTACACGCGCCGCAGGGGAATCGCCAACCACGCTGGCGCGGCGATTTGGAAATTCGCTGATGGACGACGGACTAGCGCTGGGTTGGCAGTCGGGACTACAGAGGCGTTACAAAGCCATTCTGTGAGGGTGCGAGCATGCGTTTGGAATTCGTCAAGGCCGATGGGCTGACCACCGCGAGCGATGGCGTCGCCGCATTGGTGTTCGAGGATGGCCCGCTGACCGACGGGGCCGCGCGCCTGGACGAGTTGAGCGGCGGCGCGGTCAAACGGGCCTTCGCCGCGGCGGGGTTCGCCGGCGCAAAGGGCAAGACCCTGGAACTGATCGCGCCGGCCGAGGGGCTCAAGCGCACACTGTTTGTCGGCGCCGGGCCGGCCGGCGCTTTCGACGCCAAGATCGCCGAACGCGCCGCCGCCGAGGCCTATAACGCGCTCAAGACCGCCGGCGTGAAGACGCTGCGGTTGGCTTTCAAGGGACACTCCGCCGAGCAGGCCGCGCACGCGGGCCTGGGCGTCACCCTGGCCGCCTACCGGTTCGATCGCTACCGGACCAAGGAAAAGCCCGAGAAGAAGCCGACCATCGAGACCATCGAGATCGCGGTTGACGACGTTGAGGCCGCCAAGGCCGCGTTCGCGCCGCTGTCGGCCCTGGCCGAGGGGGTGATCTTCACCCGCGACCTCGTCTCCGAGCCGGCCAACATCCTCTATCCGGAAGAGTTCGCCCGGCGGGTCAAGGAGTTGGAAAAGCTGGGCGCCACGGTCGAGATCCTCGGCGAGGCGGAGATGGAAAAGCTCGGCATGGGTTCGTTGCTCGGCGTCGGCCAGGGCAGCGTGCGCGAAAGCCAGCTGGCGGTGATCCAGTGGCTGGGCGCGGCCGATCCCAAGGCCCAGCCGATCGCCTTCGTCGGCAAGGGTGTCTGTTTCGACACCGGCGGCATCAGCCTCAAGCCCGCCGACGGCATGGAAGACATGATCTGGGACATGGGCGGCGCTGGCGCCGTCGCCGGCCTTATGCACGCCCTGGCCGCCCGCAAGGCCAAGGCCAATGTGATCGGCATCCTCGGCCTGGTAGAGAACATGCCCGACGGCAACGCCCAGCGCCCGGGCGATATCGTCACCTCCATGTCGGGTCAGACCATCGAGGTGATCAACACCGACGCGGAAGGCCGCCTCGTTCTGGCCGACGCCCTCTGGTACTGCCAGCAGCGGTTCAAGCCCAAATTCATGGTCGATCTGGCCACACTCACGGGCGCCATCGTTGTGGCGCTGGGTTCGGACCTGGCGGGAATGTATAGCAATGACGAGACCTTGGCTGCCAATCTTCTGAAGGCGTCTGATGCGTCCGGCGACACCCTGTGGCGCATGCCGCTGCCCGCGTCCTACGAAAAGCAGATCGATAGCTTCGCCGCCGATGTGAAGAACACCGGTGGTCGGCCGGGCGGCTCGATCACCGCGGCTCTGTTCCTGCAGCGCTTCACCAATGGCGTGCCCTGGGCCCACCTGGACATCGCCGCCACCGCCTGGCGGAAGTCCTCGTCCAACCCGGTCATCCCCGACGGCGCCACCGGCTTTGGCGTGCGACTGCTGAACGACCTGGTCGCGGCGAATTACGAAGACTAGGGCGACGATGGCCGACGGTCCCTGCGAGGTCTGGTTCTACCATCTCGAGCGCACCGCGCTCGACCAGGCCTTGCCGGAACTGTTGGACAAGACGCTGCAGCGTGGCTGGAAAGCCCTTGTGCGAACGGGCGACACCCAGCGCTTGGATCATCTCGACGGCTGGCTGTGGAGCTATCGCGAGGACAGCTTCCTGCCACACGGTCTGGCCGGCGAGCCGCTCGCCGACCGCCAGCCGATTCTGCTGACCACGGGCGCCGAGAACCTGAACGCCGCCCACGCCCTTTTCCTGATCGACGGCGCCGAGCCGGCGTCGCTGGAGGGCTTCGAACGCTGCATCCTGATGTTCGACGGCCGCGACTCCGACGCCACAGCCTTGGCGCGCTCGCGCTGGAGGACCTTCAAGGCCGCCGGACATCCGGTGTCCTACTGGCGCCAGGGCGCCGAGCGGGGGTGGGAGAAGCAGGCGTAGGTCGGCGGGCGGCCGACATTCAGGGTTTCAGAAATCCGTTCGGCTCAACCAAAACAAATCCCGGCGTCTCGGCGACGCACTGGCGCAACAGCAGACCATGACCCGCGCCGTAGAAGACCACGATGTGGTCTCCGGGCTTGGCGATCTGCAGCAGGTTCGCGCAGATCAGAAAGTTGCGGCGATACCAGGCGGTTTCGAGGTCGGCGCCAGGCTGGTCTTCGCCGGCCCCGATCTTGAGCATGGTCCGGTAAAAACCATTGTCCGCCGCCAGATGCGCCGGCGCGTTCAATCGACGAATGACCGCGATCAAGCCTTGCGCGGCGAGGACGCGCTCCTCTTCGGCCGTATCCTGCTCGTCGCGCGCCGCCTGCGCGGCCAGGAGCGGCGCCATGCCGTGGGCGTCCGCATAGGCCTTGACCTTGTCGTACGGAAAATCGCCGTCGACATCGATGCCATAGATACCAACCGCGCCGGCCGTCTTGGCCAGGCGAAAGCCGAGTTGAACCACCTCGTTACGAGAAGGCGGCAGGGTTCCGGCGAGGTATTTCCGGTATCGCTCCTCGACCACATCCTTTGGCCATTCCACGGCGACCTTGTTGGGATGGAACCCCGCCAGGGCGTCGGTCAGTTTGGCGATCTCGGCCTGGCGGCCGGGCGCCAGCATGTCGTCGACCTTTGTGTTGTGCAGATCGTGCCCGGGATTCGACATGTGAAACACCGAGACCACCATCACCGAGATCGGCTGCGGGACTTCGGCGGCGGTCGCCATGACGGACGAAAAACAAAACGCGGCGGCGACGAGAAATGAGCGCACCCTAAGGACCCCTTTTGCAAAGCGATAAAGGGTTGAGGCGCCGGCGCCGTCGAACGGATGCGCGTTGGCGACCGCGATTTCGTTAATTCTTCTTAATGCGCTGCGCCTTAGCCGGCCGCCGCGACCACCGCCTCGTAGGCTTCCGCAGCCGCCATCCACACCGCTTCGGCGCGATCCAGCGCTTCCTGCCGCTTGGCCCGTTTGCGGCCAACCTCTGCGGCTGCGGCCGGGTCCCGGCTATAGACCGCAGGATCGGCCAAAAGGGCGTCCAATTCCGCCATCGCCTTGGTCTCGCGCGCCAGCGTCGTCTCGGCGGCTTCCAGTTTGCGCTTCAGCGGGCCGACCTGGGCGTTGGCCTCGCGAGGCGACATGCGCGGCGCTTCGACCAGCTTCGGCGCGGGTTCGTCCTTAACCTGCGTCGGCGCGCGCGCCGCGACGCGAGCGCGATCCAGCACGAACTTGGCATAGTCGTTCATGTCGCCGTCGAAGGGTTTGACGCCTCCGTCCGCAGCCAGCCACAGGCGGTCGGCCACCAGCTCCATCAGCGAGCGGTCGTGGGTGATCAGGACAACCGCGCCCTCATAGTCGTTGAGGGCGTCCAGCAGGGCCCGGCGGCTGTCGATATCCAGGTGGTTGGTGGGCTCGTCGAGGATCAGCAGGTGAGGGGCGTCCATCGCCACCAGGTTCAGCAGCAGCCGCGCCCGCTCGCCGCCGGACAGGTTGGCGACCGTCGTCTCGGCCTTGTCGAAGCCCAGGCCGAACTGGGCCAGCTTGGATCGGCGGGCGGCTTCGCTGGAGTCCTTCATCGCGCGCCGGATGATGTCCATCGGCGTATCCGCCGGGTCGAGCGCCTCGATCTGATGCTGGTGGAACCAGCCGACCTTCATCCGACGGTCGCGATGGATCGACCCGGAGGAAATCGTCAGCGCCCCGGCGATCATCTTGGCGAAGGTGGACTTGCCCGCGCCGTTGACGCCCAAGAGGCCGATGCGGTCGTCGATATCGAGCCGCAGGTTGAGGTTCTTCAGGATCGGCGGGCCGCCATAGCCTACCGAAGACCCCTCCAGCCGGATCAGCGGCGGCGCCAGAGGCCGCTCGGGCGAGGGCAGGGTGAAGCCCGCGGTGCGCTCGGCGATCACCGAGCTGAGCTGCGGCAGCTTGGCCAGGGCCTTCAGCCGCGACTGGGCCTGGGTGGCCTTGGACGCCGTGGCGCGGAAACGGTTGACGAAGGCCTGCATGTGCGCGCGCTTGGCTTCGATCTTCCCTCGCATGGCTTCCTGCAAGCGCGCCTTCTCGGCGCGTTGCTCCTCGAAGCTGTCGTAGCCGCCGGTGTAGAGCTCCAGCTTGCCGTGGTTCAGATGCAGGATGTAGCCGACCGAATTGTTCAGCAGTTCGCGGTCGTGGCTGATCACCAGGGCGGTGTGTGGATATTTCTTCAGCCGCGCCTCGAGCCAGAGGGCGCCTTCCAGGTCGAGGTAGTTGGTCGGCTCGTCCAGCAGCATCAGGTCCGCCTCGGCGAACAGGGCCGCGGCCAGGGCGACGCGCATCCGCCAGCCGCCGGAGAACTCCGACATAGGGCGCGCAAGGTCGGCGTTGGAGAAGCCGAGGCCGGCCAGGATTTCCGCCGCGCGCGAGGGCGCCCGGTCGGCGTCGATCTCGATCAGCCGGCCATAGATGTCGCCCATCCGCTCCGGCTCGGCTGTATCCAGTTCCTTGAGCAGGGCCGCGCGTTCCACGTCCGCCTCAAGGATGGTGTCCATCAACGAGACCGGCGTGGCCGGGTGTTCCTGCGCCACCGCGGTCATGCGGGCGGCCTTGGGCATGGCGATGTCGCCGCCGCCGGCGTGCAGTTCGCCCTGGATCAGCTTGAACAGGGTGGATTTGCCCGCGCCATTGCGGCCGACGAGACCAACCTTGGCCCCGACGGGAATGGAAACTGTGGCGTTGTCGAAGAAGCGACGCCCCCAGGCGTCGAACACCAGCTCGTAAATCTGCAACATGGACTGGTCTTACGCGCCTTGGCGTGGGAGGAGCGCGCGGCTATAAGCCCGCCACCTTATCAATCCAACATCTTTTACGAGTGCCGCACGACATGACTGAACGCACCTTTTCGATCATCAAGCCCGACGCGACCCGCCGGAACCTCACTGGCAAGGTCAATACGGTGATCGAGGACGCCGGTCTGCGCATCGTCGCCCAGCGCCGCATCAAGATGAGCCAGGCCCAGGCCGAGACCTTCTATGAGGTCCACAAGGAGCGGCCGTTCTTCGGCGAGCTGGTGGAATTCATGATGTCCGCGCCCGTCGTGGTCCAGGTCCTGGAAGGCGAAGGCGCCGTGGCCAAGTACCGCGAAGTGATGGGCGCGACCAACCCCGCCAATGCGGCGCCGGGCACAATTCGGGCGCTCTATGCTGAATCGGTAGGCGAAAACTCCGTCCACGGCTCCGACAGCCTGGACAACGCCAAGCTCGAGATCGCCCAGTTCTTCACCGACGCGGACATCGTCGGCTAGAGCGGACTGACCGGAGGGATCGTAACCCCTCACCCTCCCACGCCGCTGCGCGTCGCGGGCCCCTCCCTCTCCCTTCGGGAGAGGTGTGGGAGCGCGCCTTGAAACACCTCTCCCGAAGGGAAAGGGAACCATCCCCAAGCGAAGCTTGGGAGGGTGAGGGATTACGCCTGCGCAGGATAAGGCGCCGATCTGTGATCGGGCCAGGCCGTCGGAATCTGCTAACAGCCATCCATGAACCGTAAGGACCGTCGGGCCGAGAAGAAGCTTGGCAGGGGCGAGGCGCCGAGCCTGCCGTTGGCCCTTGCGGCCGCCTTTGGCGAGGCGGTGCGGCTGCATCAGGCCGGCCAACTGGCGGAGGCCGAGGCGCACTACCGCCATATACTGTCGCGCCACCCCCAACATGCCGACAGCCGGCATCTGATGGGGGTGCTGGCCCACCAGGTTGGCCGCGGCGATGTGGCCGAGCAGCTGATCCGCGAAGCCATTGCGCTTGAGCCGCGCACAGGCGCCTTTCACGCCAACCTGGGCAATGTGCTTCGCGCGCGCGGGCAGGCGGCGGACGCCTTGGCCTGTTACCAAACGGCGCTGGAGCTCGAGCCTTCGTCGGCGACCGCGCATAACAATCTGGCCTTGGGGCTGAAGGCGGTCGGGCGCTTGGACGAGGCCGAACAGGCCGCGCGCCGCGCTGTCGCTATTCAGCCTGACTTTCCCGAGGCCCGCGCCGCCCTGGGCGCGATCCTGGCGGACGCTGGCACGCTGGATTCCGCGGAACGGGACCTTAGGCAGGCGATCGCGCTCCGACCCGACTATGCGGAAGCCTATGACGATCTCGGGACCGTCCTGAAGGAACAGGGACAGGTCGGGGGGGCCATCGCCGCCTTCCGCCAAGCGGTGCAGCTGAAGCCGGATCTCGCCAACGCCCATACCAATCTCGCCATGGCGCTGCTGGCGCAGGGCGCGTTCGAGGAGGGCTGGCGCGAATATGAGTGGCGCTGGCGGGCGCCCCGCATGGCGCCGGCGTCGCGTGGCTTCACCCAACCGCAGTGGCGCGGCGAGCCGGGCGAAGGCCGTTCCCTGCTGCTCTGGGCCGAACAGGGTTACGGCGACACAATCCAGTTCTGCCGCTACGCCGCCCTGGCGCGAGCCCGAGGGTTTCGGGTGATCTTGGAGGTTCAATCGCCGCTGGTCCGCTTGCTGAAACGCCTTGAGGGCGCGGACGCGGTGGTTGTCCAGGGCGCGACCTTGCCCGCCTTCGACCTGCATTGCCCGCTGCTGAGCCTGCCATTGGCGTTTGGCGCCCGGCTGGAGACCATTCCCGGATCAGCGCCCTATCTCGCGGCCGATCCCGTCGACACCGGTCGCTGGGCCAAGCGCCTCGGCGATAGAAAAGGGCTCAAGGTTGGTATCGCCTGGTCTGGCAACCCCAACACCACGGCGCACGCTCGCAGATCCCTGCCGTTGGATCAGCTGGCCCGGCTTACGGAAACCGCAGGCGTCCGATTTGTCAGTCTGCAAAAGGACGATGGCGAGCAACTCCGCGGGCTGCCGATCCTGGATTTGATGGGCGAAGCCGCCAGCTTCGCCGACACCGCCGCCCTGATCGCCAACCTTGACTTGGTCATCTCCGTCGACACCGCCGTCGCGCATCTCGCGGGCGCCATGGGCAAGCCGGTCTGGCTGCTCGACCGGTTCGACCCCGACTGGCGCTGGCTGCTCGGCCGCGGGGACAGCCCGTGGTATCCCAGCCTGACGATCTATCGCCAGCCGGCGCCGGGCGATTGGGGGGCGGTGGTGGGTGAAGTCCTGAAACACCTCTCCTGGAAAGAGAGGGAGGGGCCGGCCGCATAGCGGTGGGAGGGTGAGGATTGCGTGGTGGCAAGCAAACGCCCTGCACTTCGTCCTGCGCCGTTCCCAATCCTCACCTTCCCTCTCCTTCCAGGAGAGGTGTATTGAGGCCCGCCCCCAAACGCCCGCCGGGAGAGGCGCGGGGCGTGTTGGAGGTAACCTCATGCCCCGCCGTATCGTCGACCTGTCCATCGCGATCGACATGGACGTTCCTTCTGACCCTCCGGGTATGGAGGTGAAGATCGAGTACACCAGCCATGCCCAGGGTGCGCCGCAGATGGCGCGGTTCTTCGAGGGCCTGACCGCCGCCGACCTGCCGGACGGGGAGGGATGGGCGGTCGAGCGGGTGACTCTCTCCACCCACAACGGCACCCATATGGATGCGCCCTGGCACTTCCATTCCACGACGGATAACGGCGCGCGGGCGGCGCCGTCGATCGACGAGACGCCGCTGGATCAATGTTTTCAGCCGGGCGTGAAGCTGGACTTCCGCCATTTCGCCGACGGCTATGTGGCGACGGCGGCGGACGTGGAAGCCGAGCTGAAACGCATTGGCCACGCGCTGCAGCCGCTGGACATCGTCGTGGTCAACACGCGTGCGGGCGAGGTGTTCGGCCAGCCGGAGTTCATTCACGCCGGCTGCGGCCTCGGGCGCGAGGCGACGCTTTATCTGACCGAGCGCGGGGTGAAGGTGGTCGGCACCGACGCCTGGTCGTGGGACGCGCCCTTCAGCCATACGGCGAAGAGGTGGGCGCAGACCCGCGATCCGAAGATCATCTGGGAAGGTCACAAGGCCGGCCGGGAGACGGCCTACTGGCAGATGGAGAAGCTGACCAACCTTGCGGCGCTGCCGCCGACGGGGTTCGAGATCTGCTGCTTCCCGGTGAAGATCAAAGGCGCGTCAGCCGGCTGGTCGCGGGTGGTGGCTATATTCAACGAGTGACCAGATTCCAAACCCGTAAATTCTGATCGTCATCGCCGGGCTTGTCCCGGCGACCCATCCCTCCGCGCCCGAGCCGCTGGGCAAGGGTCAGCTGGACCATGGATGGCCGGCACAAGGCCGGCCAAGACGGACTATAGGGGGCGGGCGTTCGTCAGCCTATGCGCCGTGTATCGCCAGAACCGCCTTTGCCAAACAGGCCGGATAGAGCAGGTGTTCGGCCGCTAATGTGCGCCGGGTCAGAGCCGCTTCGTCGTCGCCGGGCAGGATCGGCACGACCTGTTGGCCGATCGTCTCGCCGGAATCGACCCCTTCGACCACCCAGTGCACCGTGCAGCCGTGCATGGTAGCGCCAGCTTCGAGGGCCTGGCGGTGGGGGTGAAGGCCAGGGAAGGCCGGCAGCAGGGACGGGTGGATGTTGATCATCCGGCCAGCCCAGCTGTGCACGAAATAGGGGGTCAGCACCCGCATATAGCCGGCCAGCGCCACGAAGCCTGCGCCAGCATCCGTCAGCGCCGCATTGATGGCGCGCTCGTGCGCCTCGCGATCCTTGCCGAAGGGCTTGTGGTCGATGCTGACGGCTCGAATGCCCGCGGCCTCTGCTTTGGCGAGCCCCGGCGCGTCAGGACGGTTGGAGATCACCACGGCGATCTCGGCCGGGTAGTCTTCGGCCCGCGCGGCCTCGATCAGGGCCATGGCGTTGGACCCGGTTCCCGAAATCAGCAGGCCGACCCGAGTGCGCGACATCAGGCGTTCGCGGCGACCAATTGGCCGCAGACGAAGGCGTTCTCGCCGGCGTTCAGCAAGGCGGCAAGGACTGGCTCTGCGGCCTGGGGCGCGACGATCAGCACGAAGCCGACGCCGCAGTTGAAGGTGCGCCGCAGCTCGTGGTCGCTGACGCCGCCGGTCTTCTGCAGCCACTCGAACACCGGGGGCAGGGGCCAGGCGTCCCAGTCGAAGGACGGCGCAAGGCCTTCGGCCACGGCTCTAGGCGGATTTTCGATCAGGCCGCCGCCGGTAATGTGGGCGCCGCCATGAATCAGGCCGGTCTTGATGAGAGGCAGGACGCTCTTCACGTAGATTCGCGTCGGCGCCATCAAGGCCTTGGCTAAGGAAATATCCGGCGCGAAGGGGGCCGGCGCATCCCAGGCCAGGCCCGACCGCTCGACAATTCGCCGCACCAGCGAATAGCCATTCGAATGCGGACCCGACGAGCCGATGCCGATCAGCAGGTCTCCGGGGCGCTGGGCGTCAAGGGTCGGCAGCACCGCGCCGCGCTCGACCGCGCCTACCGAAAAGCCCGCCAGATCGTAGTCGCCGTCGCCATACATGCCCGGCATTTCCGCCGTCTCGCCGCCCACCAGGGCCGCGCCGGCCTGCAAACAGCCCTCGGCGATGCCGGCGACGACCCGCCGCGCGACCTCGATCTCGAGCTTGCCTGTGGCGTAATAGTCCAGGAACATCAAGGGCTCAGCGCCCTGGGCCAGCAGGTCGTTGACGCACATGGCGACCAGGTCGATCCCGACCCCGTCGTGATAGCCGCTCTCGATCGCCACCTTCAGCTTGGTGCCGACGCCGTCGGT
>Ga0302314_10012705_pt1 | contig 14538 bp, 12 predicted proteins | sample III_Palsa_N2_3_FD_200533 | JGI IMG/M metagenome (GOLD analysis project Ga0302314, IMG submission 200533) | Peat permafrost microbial communities from Stordalen Mire near Abisko, Sweden - III_Palsa_N2_3 | ecosystem: Environmental > Terrestrial > Soil > Palsa > Peat permafrost | place: Sweden... | reverse complement strand
ATCAGACCCAGAACCGCCTACTCCGGGCATCTCCCGGTCGAAAAACCCTCAACATCGAACTCCGTTCACCGCCGTCGTCAAATCAAACACCTGCGCAGGGGTTCCCTAGTGCGTTACTTTGCGCAGGATGATGCGGTGCAATCGAAAAAGGCTACGGAGATCATGGAACGCCGACTGACGGAAGCTGAGCCGGGATTCGTGAGTCTTGTGGCGCTGGTGGAGACGGTGTGGGTGCTCAGCCGGGCCTATGATCTGTCGAACCACGAAATCGTCGCCGTGGTGGAAGGCATGCTTCAATCAGACACTCTGGTTGTCGAGAACGAGCAGGAGGTTTTTACTGCGGCAGCCGCGGTGAAGGCCGGGCGCGGTTCGTTTGCGGATGCGCTGGTGGGTGCGCTCGGGATTTGGGCGGGCTGCGATTCCACGCTGACGTTCGATAAGAAGACTCTGCGGCTGGGTGGTTTTGAGTTGGTCTAACGATTCCGGGTGGCAAGTGTCGCGTGGCGGCGGCGGTGAGGGCGGTGAGGTGGGTGGGCAGCCGGGGATGGTGTGGCCCCGGAATGATGGCGGACCGCGTGTCTACGGGATCAAGGTAGCGGAGCGGTCATACCTGCGGGAACCAACTCGCTGCAAACGGTACCTCTTCCCCTGGGGTTGGCGTTTTCCCTTACGTCCACACAGGTCAACACCGAGAAGTCTTGAAACGTGGTTTGTATGAGCGCGTGTCCGATATGGCGTGCAGTTATGATTCCGGTCGCCTCGTCGATGGAGATTGGCGGATCGCTCTCCGTCGCGGTAATCAACTTGAACTTTACGTCCTTGGCCGGAATGTGCGCGGGGCTAAGGGCATCCTTGTATAGAGCTATTGGTTCTATGCCTTCTTCCCCGGACATCGTGGATAAATCCATAAGCACGGTTCCAGTGTTTTTTGTATATCCGGTCACCATCCTGGCAACGATAAATTCCTCTGGCTTTCGATCCGGATAAACCACGTCTGAGGTCACGAACCCATCTTCGGTGCCGCCATCCTCAAACAAGATGTCGATGTGGATCTTCGATTTGCCAAGCGTTTCAGGGGTTAGCTTCACATACGCGCTGCCGTCGGAATGGTACAGAACTGTAACGTCTTCCAAGCCGACTTGCGGCCCCAAGCTCCCATTACCTCTGTCGTAACGCCAGCTAGCGACGGCAAAACGAACTTTGAATCCATGCAGTTGGATCGGAATATCGTTTAGCTCTTCCAGCTTCAATGGATGTGTTAAGGCAGGAATCTGTAGCCGGCCATTCGTCTCGTGCAAACCCATTGCCGCCGCTCGCGCGTCCAAATCGTCTTGCGTGGTTTGTGCTACGCCCGGGATGGTGCTGAGTGCGGCGGCGCAGATGAGAAGTAAGGCAAGTGTCCGGGGAGTTAGAGGCGTTGATCTACGCATGGTATTTCTTCCAAATCTCAAGAGGCTGCTATCGCGATTGTAGGCTTCCGTTTGGGAGCGGGTCAGGTGGTAGAAAGGTCCGGCTGGCGTGGGCGGGGCACAAATTTTGGCAGGTCCTTCGGCTGCGGCGTTCGCGATGATGCCGCGAACGCCTCCGCTCAGGATGACGGGCCCACTGCGCGTGGGGCGGTCACTTCGTGACTTTTGCTGAGCTTCGCGTGGTGCTCCCGTTGGTCGCATATCTACTTTGCGGCGGCGGTGGTGAGGGCGGTGAGCAGGCCGGTTAGGATTGCGGTGGGTGTGGGTGGGCAGCCGGGGATGGTGTGGTCGACTGGGATGATGGCGGAGATGGGGCCGCGGGTGGCGTAGTTGAGGATGGTGGGGCTGCTATCAAAACTAACGCTCGGGGTGGGGGCGAAGATGCCTCCGCAGGTGGCGCAGTCGCCGAGAGCGATGACGAGTTTGGGGTTGGGGATGGCGTCGTAGGTGCGGCGGAGAGCCTCTTCCATGTTGACGGAGACGGGGCCGGTGACGAGCAGGAGGTCGGCGTGGCGCGGGCTGGCGACGAATTTTATGCCGATGCCTTCGAGGTTGTAGTAGGGGTTGTTGAGGGCGTGGATTTCGAGCTCGCAGGCGTTGCAGGAGCCGGCGTCGACGTGGCGGATGGCGAGGGCTCGGCCGAGGATGCGCCAGAGAGATTGGTGGAGGGTGGGGGCGTTGTACGGTGTACGTTCTACGTTGTTCGTTGTGGGGAGCGGCTCGGTTAGGATGCCGGTGCGGAACATGCGGTGGAGGGTGTTTAGCATTGGGTGACCTCAGGGGCTAAAGGGCGTGGGAGGGTGATGGCGGAATGGTGTCGTTGCAGGTCATGCAGGCATACCCCCAGGGGTTAAAACCCCTGTAGTGGAGTGAGGCTGGGAGGGCCAAGCCTGAAGGCTTGGCTTACCTAGAAGCTGGGAGGGGGATGGCTGAAGGCTTGGCTTACTTACTTCGCTCGGGATGACGGTGGTTTGGGGGGGCGTGGAATTCATAGGTCGGGGCCGGAGTAGGAGAGGTTGAAGGATTTGTTGATGAGGGGGAAGTCGGGGACGATGTTGCCGAGGATGGCGTATTCGACGAGCGGCCAGTTTTGCCAGGAGGGGTCGTGGGCGTGGCAGCGGCGGATGGCGCCGTTGGGGCCGGTTTCGAGGGCGATGAGGACGGGGCCGCGCCAGGCTTCGATGAGGCCGATGCCGAGGCGGTTGGGTTCGGCGAGGGGGACGGGCGCGGCGATGGGCGCGGCTTCGATGGAGGTGTGGGATAGGTCGCTGAGCAGGGCGCGGCAGAGGCGGAGCGACTCGAAGATCTCGCGGAAGCGGAGCTGCACGCGGGCGGCGACGTCGCCGGCGGTTTCTGTAACCATTTGGGTTGCAAGAATATTGTAGGGCGCCCAGGGGTGGTCGATGCGGAGGTCCTGGGCGATGCCGGAGGCGCGGGCGGCGAGGCCGATGGCTCCGAGCTGGGCGGCCAGCGCGGGGGTGAGGATGCCGGCTTCGCGGAAACGGTCCTGCAGGCCACCGTGATTGTCGTAGATGAGGCGAAGGCCGGTGACTTCGTGGTCGAGGGTGCGGTAGAGGTGGATGAGGTGGGCGTAGGCGGGCTGGGGCAGGTCGCCGGCGACGCCGCCGGGGAGAATGTAATCGAATAGGTAGCGTGTTGCGAAGGCTTCGAGATTGGCGCGGAGGAGGTCTTCCTTGAGGCGCGAGAAGTGGGTGAGGCCGAAGGCGAAGCCGGCGTCGTTGCCGAGGGCTCCGAGGTCGCCGAGGTGGTTGGCGAGGCGTTCGTGCTCGAGCGCGAGGGCGCGGAGGTGGAGGGCGCGCGGGGGGATGGCGGTTGCGGTAATGGCTTCGAGCGCGGTGCAGAAGGCCCAGGAGAAGGCGACGGCGGTGTCTCCGGAGACGCGCGCGGCGAGCGCGTGGGCGTCGGCCTGGGTGCGCGATTCGAAGAGTTTGGCGATGCCTTTGTGGGTGTAGCCGAGGCGGGCTTCGAGGCGGATAACTTTTTCGCCGACGACGGAGAAGCGGAAGTGGCCGGGTTCGATGATGCCGGCGTGGACGGGGCCGACGGCGATCTCGTGGACGCCGGGGCCTTCTACCTGGACGAAGGGGTAGGGGGTGGAAGGTTGTGCGTTGTCCGTTGTACGTTCTACGTTGCCGCGTCGGAGGGGAAAAGCGTTGGCGGGCCAGGTGGTGTGGTTGAGCCAGGGGCGTGGGTCGGGGTGCTGGTTGGGGGCGGTGGCGGCGATGCCGAGTAGGTCGCGGGTGGCGCGCTCCATGCGGGCGGCGGCGGGAAAGAGAGGGGCGATGCTGGGGTAGGTTGGGGTGATGACGTTTTCGATGTCGTGGGTGAGGACTTCGAGGCCGGCGCGCGTGAGGAAGGCGGCGTGGATGGAAAAGCAACCGTCGCGGTCACAATTGTCGGCGCCCCAGAGGGTGAGGAAGGTGGCGCTGGTGATCTTCAATTCTGCGATGGCGCGCTGCCAGTGGACAGCGCGGAGACGCGCGTGGGTGCAGGCGACGTTTGCGGGGAGGGTGGCGGTGGGCGGGGTGTGGTAGTTGGAGGTCATTGGGAGGGGCGGAGACGTTGTACGTTGTACGTTCTCCGTTGTTCGTTGAGGGCGAAGAGCGAATCACGGCGTTGTACGGTCAACGTAGAACGTACAACGTACAACGGCTGGGGTACCCGGATTTTGTGGGTCACATGAACTTTGTGGAGGAGGGTCATGAGTTATCCGATGAGCTTTGCGGCGGCGCGGTACCAGGTGGCTAGGGCGGGTGGCATGTAGAGGCCGAGCATCAGCACCAGGGCGAGATGCACGAAGACGGGGACGAGTGCGGGCGAGTGGGGCAGAGGCGCGGCTTCGCTGTCGCCGAAGACCATGGGTTGGACGCGGGAGAAGATGGCGGCGAAGGCGACGCCGAGGGCGAGCAGGAGGAATGGGGTGGTCCAGGGATGCTCGCGCATGGCGGTGGTGAGGATGAGGAATTCGCTGGAAAAGACTCCGAAGGGCGGCGTGCCGAGGATGGCGAGCGAGCCGAGCATGAGGCCCCAGCCGATGGCGGGATGAGTGCCGAGCAGGCCGCGGATGCCATCCATCTGCTGGGTGCCGGAGGATTGCGAGGCGTGGCCGGCGGTGAAGAAGATGGACGACTTGGTGAGCGAGTGCACGGTCATGTGGAGGAGCGCGGCGAAGTTTGCGACCGGGCCGCCTAGTCCGAAGGCGAAGGTGATGATGCCCATGTGTTCGATGGAGGAGTAGCCGAAGAGGCGCTTGATGTCCTTCTGGCGCCAGAGGAAGAAGGCTGCGAGGACGGCGGAGAGCAGGCCGAAGGCCATCAGCATGCGGCTGGGAAGGGTGATGCCGATGGAGCCTTCGACCAGGACTTTGCAGCGGATGACCGCGTAGAGTGCGACGTTGAGCAGCAGGCCGGAGAGGACGGCGGAGACGGGGGTGGGGCCTTCGGCGTGCGCGTCGGGCAGCCAGTTGTGGAGGGGAGCGAGGCCGACCTTGGTGCCGTATCCGACGAGGAGGAAGACGAAGGCTAGGCCGAGGACGCGGGGTTCGAGCTGGCCTTTGACTGCGTTGAGGTGGGTCCAGAGGAGCGCGGTCATGCCTTCGTGGCCGAGGGTTTTTTCGGCGGCGAAGTAGAGCAGGATGGTTCCGAAGAGAGCTTGGGCGATGCCGACGCCGCAGAGGATGAAGTACTTCCATGCGGCTTCTAGCGAGGCGCGGGTGCGGTAGAGCGAGACGAGGAGGACGGTGGAGAGCGTGGCGGCTTCCATCGCGACCCAGAGCAGGCCCATGTTGTTGGTGAGCAGCGCGAGGAACATTGCGGCCATGAAGAGCTGGTACATGGCGTGATAGAGGCGCAGGCGGTGCGGGGTGAGGCGGCCGTGCAGCTCCTCGATGCGCATGTAGGGGCGGGAGAAGAGTGCGGTGGTGAATCCGACGAAGGCGGTGAGGGCGACCAGGAAGACGTTGAAGGAGTCGACGAAGAACTGGTCGTGGAAGACGAGGATGGAGCCGTGGCGGGCGACTCGGATGGCTAGAAGGGTGGCGGCTACCAGCGTGGCGAAGGAGATGGTTACGTTGAGTTCGGGCGCATATTTTTTTGCGCCGAAGATGGCGAGTAGCGCGAAGCCGAGTAGGGGGAGGGTAAGGACGGCTAGGAGTTGCACGGGGGCCTCGTCTTCTTGATGGGGGCGAAGAGGTGGCGCCTGAGAGGAAAGCATACCCCAGGGGCTGAAGCCCCAGTTCTTGGATCGGCTGGGGAGGGCCAAGCCTGAAGGCTTGGCTTACCTAGAAGCAAGTGCAAGTGCAAGTGCAAGTGCAAGTGCAACTGCAACGGCAAGTGCGACGGCAAGTGCGACGGCAAGTGCGACGGCAAGTGCAAGTGCAACTGCAACGGCAACTGCGACGGCAAGTGCGACGGCAAAAGCAAATACGGGGATTGTTCGCTGCGCTCAGAATGACAAGGCCGAAATTTGGTGGAGGTGCGAGTCTGCATGGTTAGTCCTCCTTGAGGGTTTCGAGGTTGGGCAGGTCGAGGGATTCGAATTGCTCGCGGATCTGGAAGAAGAAGAGGCCGAGGATGAAGACGCCGACCAGGACGTCGAGGGCGATGCCGAGTTCGATGACCATGGGCATGCCGTAGGTGGCAGAGGTGGCGGCGAAGAAGAGGCCGTTTTCCATGGCCAGGAATCCGATGACCTGGGTGACGGCTTTGCGGCGCGTGATCATCATCAGAAATGACAGCAGGATGACGGCGAGGGCGATGCCCAGGGTGTTTCGGGTGATGGTGGTGGCCATCCTGCTGATGGGCTGGGCTAGGCCGAAGGCGAAGATGACGAGGACCAGGCCGGCGAGCATGGTGATGGGGATGTTGACCATAGTCTCGGAATCCCACTGCGCGCCGAGACGGTAGATGAGCCGGCGGAGGATGAGCGGCAGGGCGATGACTTTAAGCAGCAGGGTGAGCGCGGCGGAGTAATAGAGCTGGTGCAGGCCGGAGCTGTGAGCGACCAGGCAGGTGGAGAGGAAGAGGATTCCACCCTGCCAGGCGAAGAGCGTGATGAGGCGCTGGGTGCGGCGGCGCGAGAGCATCGCGAAGGAGATGAGCAGGAGGCAGGCGGCGAGGAGGTTGAGGATGGGGACGGTGGGCATGGCGTTCTACGTTGTCCGTTCTACGGTCAGGTGTGGGCGGGCGCAGGAGGTCATACCCCAGGGGTTAAAACCCCTGTCCTGAGAGCGGCGTTGGGAGGGCCAAGGCTGAAGCCTTGGCTTACCTAGAAGCAAGAGCGGCCGCGAATGCAATGGCAAGAGCAAATGTGACGGAGAGGGCAACGCAATGGCAAGAGCAGGTGTGACGGCAACGGCAATGGGCAACGGCAAATGTGACGGCGACGGCAATGCAACGGCAAATGCAGGTGTGACGGCAACTTCAACGGCAATGGGCAACGGCAAATGTGACGACGACGGCAATGGAACGGCAAATGCAAATGCAAATGCAAATGCAAATGTGAGGCTCGAGATACCGGGCTCGTAGTTCGAGGGTGGGTTCGGTGGCAGAAGGGTGCTGGCGGTTGTGGTGGCGCGAACGTATGGCAGGTCCTTCGACTCCGCTGCGCTTCGCTCAGGATGACAATTCTGTGGGGGAGCTTGAAGGAAATCGGATTCCCTGAGGGAATGACAAACAAAAGGAGTCATACGTGGTCTCCGAGGAGGAGGTGGACTAGGAGGCCGAGGACGGCGAGGAGGAAGGCCATGGCGAGGTATTCGGGTGCGCGGAAGATGCGGAGCTTGGCGGAGAGCGATTCGATGAGCGCGAGGGCGGCGCCGGCGAGGGTGAGCTTGAGCAGCAGGGCGGCGATGGAGATCAGGATGGCGGCGCCGGAGTCGTGGCCCTGGGTGGCGATGCCCCAGGGCAGGAAGAGCGCGAAGCCGATGCAGGCGTAGTTGAAGAGCTTGAGCGAGGAGGCCCACTCGACCAGTGCGAGGTGGCGGGCGGAGTATTCGAGCAGCATGGCCTCGTGGATCATGGTGAGTTCGAGGTGGGTGGCGGGATTGTCGATGGGGATGCGGGCGTTTTCGGCGAGCAGCACCATGGTGAAGGCGACGGCGGCGAAGATGACGGAGGGATCGATGATGGAAGGGTGGGCGCGATAGTTGTCGACCAGCGATGGGAGCGCCGTCGATCCGAAGAGCAGGAAGGCGTTGAAGAGGACCATCAGCAGCGCGGGTTCGGCGAGGAAGCCGAGCATCATTTCGCGGCGCGCGCCCATGGTGCCGAAGGCGGTGCCGATGTCCATGGCGGCGAGCGAGAGGAAGACACGCGCGGTGGCGAAGAGGCCGATGAGAGCGATAGCATCGGCGGCGCGGGCGAAGGGAAGATCGGTCGCGAGCGAGGGGATGATCGCCGCCGCAAGCACCATTGTTCCGAAGAGGATGTAGGGAGTGATGCGGAAGAGTGGGGACGCTGTTTCGGCCAGGGCTGCATCTTTATCGAAGAGCTTACGCAACATGCGGTAGGGCTGGCGGAGCGGTGGCGCGGAACGGTTCTGCAGCCAGGCTCGACATTGCGCGATCCATCCGGCGAAGAGCGGCGCGATGGCTATGGCGAGGAGCATTTCACCGAATTGACGGATTAGGGTTAGGGAATTCATGCTGTCCTGCCGGACGGGCTCCCTGCGCGGGAGGCGGTCACTTCGTGACTTGTATTGGGCTTCGCGTTGGTGCTCCCGATGGTCGCAAAGAAGATTCCTGTGTCGACCAACGGGAGAACCATGCGAAGCTCGGCGTAAGTCACGAGGTGACCGCTGCCCGCGTAGGGCGTTCTTCGGTTTAAGTGACTCATAGGACGAAGACCAGTAGGACGATCAGGGTTAGGAAGCTGCAGAGTAGATATATAGATAGGCTGCCGCTTTGCAGGACGCTGACCATGTCGGCGATCTTCTGGGTGGCGCGGGCTATGGGGAGATAGAGAGCGCGCCAGAGGCGGTCTTCGATGGTCATGCGATAGATGGGCGGGTTGTCGTCGGGCGTGGGCAGGTGGCGCTCCATTCGGAAGAAGGCGCCGAACATGTGGCGGATGGGCTGGCCAAAGCCTTCGGCGGTGTCCTGCATACGGGCGGTTTGGTGTGGATAGCCACAGTCCCAGGCGGGGACTCGGCGGACGCGGCCGTGGGCGAGCAGGCGGACCAGCAGGAAGGTGATGCCGATGGCGCCGAGGATTCCGGCGAGCAGGAGGACGCCGCTGTACGAGGCCTGGCGCGGGGCGATGGGCGCGATGAACCAGAGCGAGCCGGTGGAGTGGATGGTCTGGCCGAGAAGCATGCCGGTGACTCCCGCGGCGGGACGCAGGGCGAGTTGCGGGACAATGCCGATGGCGATGCATCCGAGGGCGAGCCAGGCCAGGCCAATGCGTTCGAGCCAGTTGGCATCGCGGGCCGCGGTGAGGGAGGGTTCGCGGGGCTGGCCGAGGAAGACGACGCCGTAGAACTTGACCATGACGTAGGCGGCGAGCGCGGCGGTGAGCGCGAGGACAGCGGCTCCGAGCGGGACGAACATGTTGAGGAAGGCGTGCGGGATCTGCGGGGTGAGCAGGAAGGATTGGAGGAGCAGCCATTCGGAGACGAAGCCGTTGAGCGGCGGCAGGCCGGCGATGGCGAGCGTGCCGACCAGGGCGATGGTCGCGACCCAGGGCATGCGGCGGATGAGGCCGCCGAGCTTGCCCAGGTTGCGCTGTCCGGTGGCGTGCAGGACAGAGCCGGTGGTGAGGAAGAGCAGGGACTTGAAGAGCGCGTGGTTGAGGGAATGGACGAGTGCGGCGCAGAGGGCGAGCGCGGCGAAGAGCGGCAGGTTGCAGGTGTCGAAGAGGATGGAGAGGCCGATGGCGGTGAAGACGATGCCGATGTTTTCGATGGAGGAGTAGGCGAGCAGACGCTTCATGTCGGACTGGACGGCGGCGAAGATGGCTCCGTAGAGGGCGGAGAAGAGGCCGAGGGCGAGCAGGAGGACTCCCCACTGCCAGAGGCGGACGTGGAGCAGGTCGAAGGAGACGCGGAGCAGGCCGTAGACGGCGGTTTTGAGCATGATGCCGGACATCATGGCGGAGACGGGCGAAGGCGCGGCGGGGTGGGCTTCGGGCAGCCAGACGTGGAGGGGGACGAGTCCGGCCTTGGCTCCGAAGCCGGCGAGCGCGAGCAGGAAGGCGGTGGTGGCGAGCGCAGGGGTGAGCGACGCGTGGCGCATGGCGTCGAAGGTGAACTGCCAGGAGCCTCCCTGGAGGACGCCGAAGCTGAGCAGGATGGAGAGCGCGCCGACGTGGGCCATTAATAGATAGAGGAAGCCGGCGCGGCGGATCTCGGGGATCCTGTGTTGCGAGGTGACCAGGAAGTAGGAGGCGAGGGCCATGGTTTCCCACGCGACCATGAAGAGGTAGGCGTCGTCGGCGAGGATGACGAGGGCCATGCTGGCGAGGAAGACGTGATACTGCAGGCCCATCAGGGCGGGTGAGGTGCCTTCGCCGGCGCGGAAGTATCCGGCGGAAAAGATGGAGATGCCGGAGCCGGCCGCGCCGAGCAGCAGCAGGAAGAAGGCGGAGAGCGCGTCCAGGCGCAGGTGGAAGGGCAGATCGGGCAGGCCGAGAGGAAGGATGGCGGTCTGCGGAGGGGAGTTGTGGAGGAGAAAGACTGCGGCGATGGCTGCGACGGCGAGGCAGATGAAGGCGCCGAGCGGGAAGAGGACGCGGGCGACGATTCGGCTGCCGCGCGGGGTGGGCAGGCCGGCGAGACCGAGGGCGACCCAGGCGGCGATGAGGTAGAGGAGCAGGCGGAGCGGATGGGTGAGCATTGGCGCGAAGGTCATTGGGGGATAACCTCGGGGGGTATCCGCCAGGTCGGCATACCCCAGGGGTTAAAACCCCTTTTCCGGGGTGGGGCTGGGAGACCCAAGGCTAAAGCGTTGGGATACCTAGAAGCTGTGGGCATTGAAACAGGGAGGCCCGGGGCTGAAGCGTTGGGATATCTAGAAGCTGTGGGCATTGCAACAGGGAGACCCGGGGCTAAAGCCCGCTCACTCAGCGTAGTTTTATGGCACGGCTGAAGCCGTGCCCTTAAGCAAGACGGGTTGGACTCGCGAAACGGGTTGGACTCGCGAAATGGGTTGGACTCGCGAAACGGGTCGGCTTTGCGAGGTGGATCGGTCGGGCAAGGGAGTAATCCCACGATAGCCGCGATGAAGCCGCGGCGATCATGGGGCACCCGATGCGTTGGCGAGGTCAATTACGGGCTCCGGACTGGGCCTTCTGATCCATCTCGCCGAGCAGGTCCATGGCTTCCTGCAGGTGGGTGTAGAAGTAGCGGCGCATGAGGGCGAGGACCTTGAGGATGATGGGGTCGCGGACGGAGTAGAAGACCTGGTTGCCGGATTTGCGGTTGACGACGAGCTGCTTGGCGCGGAGGACGGCGAGGTGCTGGGAGAGGTTGGCCTGCTCGACGTTCAGTTTTTCCTGCAGCTCGCCGGCGGAGAGTTCTCCGTGTTCGAGGAGTTCGATGATGGCGAGGCGGGTGGGGTGGGCGAGGGCCTGGAAGATGTCGGCTTTGAAGCGGCGGAGTGAGTCCTGCATGCGTGCTCCGATAGAGATGCGTATATTCGATATTACGCATATAGGATAGCAGGTTCGGAAGCCTGGAGCAAAGACAGCGGCGGAGATTCTGGCTGCGCCGGAATGACGAGGTGGGGAGGGTTGGGCAGCCGACTCACTTCGGGTGGGTACAATGGCCGGACGTGACTCTTAGCCCTCATCCTGCGCTGCATCCGGTGTTCGAGACGCTTGGCTATGGGGTGGGATACCTGCTGTACCGGCGGGCGCGGGGGCGCTCGGGAGATGCGCTGGGGGACGACCAGCGCTGGCTGGTGATCGCGGCCGGGGCGGTGGGGGCGCTGGTGGGTAGCCGGGTGCTGGGGATTCTGGAGCAGGTTCCGGTTACGCAGATACCCTGGGCTTTGCTGATTGCGCCGGGCGGCGGGAAGACGATTGTGGGCGGGCTGCTGGGTGGGTGGATCGGCGTGGAGTTGGTGAAGCGGGTGCGGGGTATCCCGTCGCGGACCGGCGATCTGTTCGCGGTGCCGCTGTGCGTGGGGATCGCGGTGGGGCGAGTTGGGTGCTTTCTGGCGGGGATGGCGGACGGAACGTATGGAACGGCGACCGCGCTGCCGTGGGGCGTCGACTTTGGCGATGGGATTCCACGGCATCCGACGCAGCTTTACGAGATTGCGTTTCTGGCGGTGGTGGGATGGGTGCTGTGGAGGTGGGGCAAGCGGCCGCCTGCGCCGGGGATTCTGTTTCGGGCGTTTCTGGCGGCTTATCTGGGGTGGCGGCTGGGCATTGATTTCCTGAAGCCGCAGCCGCATGTTGCGGGAATGGATGTGATTCAATGGGCGTGCGTTGCGGGACTGATTGCGCTGGGAGTGAGTGAGCTGGCGGCAAAGCCATCGGAGGCGGCATGTCCATAGACGAACCGAAGATAGAGGAACCGAAGAAGAAGGCGCGATGGCGCGTGCCGGTTATTGTGATTGCCGTGTCGGCGGTGTTGATGGTGTTGGGCGTGGGGCTTTGCGATGCTGGGGGTCTGCGTATCGAAGGGTCGGATACGTACCCGGTGGTTGTCGGCATCGGCGCGGTTGCGTTCTGGGGCGGGGTGATGGGGTTTGGCGTGGGCGTAATCTGGTGGCTTGTGGCTCTCGTTTCCGGCTAGCGGAGCCGGGGCTAAAGCTGTGTCTGACGAATCGATTTTGGGTCTCGGGTCGGCCGTAAGAGAGCATACCCCAGGGGCTAAAGCCCGTCTCTTTTCTCGCTGGCGGGAGGGCCAAGCCTGAAGGCTTGGCTTACCTAGAAGCAAGATACAAGCCTGAAGGCTTGGCTTACCTAGAAGCAAGATATCTAAAGCCCGACGACTCATGTGGCATTTACCGCGGGAAACCCAAGGCTGAAGCCTTGGGCTACCAGCCCGCTGCTACTCCTTACCGCGGGCTGATGGTGAAAGAGTCGATGGCCCCGGCGAACAGTGACCTCAGCGGCTAAAGCCGCGCTGAAATTAGAGTTTTACGGCACGGATGAATCCGTGCCCTTAAGCAAAACGGACTTTTTCAGCACCCTCTGAACAACGGACTTTTTCAGCACCCTCTGAACAACGGACTTCTTCAGCACCCTCTGAAAGCTCGCTGCTACTTCGGAGAAGGGCGCGGCGTTGAGTTTTTCAGTGTCGGTGGAAAGGGATTCATGGCTAAGACTCGGGACTATGTTTACTACGACACGGCGGTATCGATCTGCACGACGTGCTTTCGGCGGGTGGACGCGAAGATTGTGTTTGAAGACGGCAAGGTCTTCATGCTGAAGCGGTGTCCCGCGCACGGCTTCGAGCGGGTGCTGATGGCGGACGATGTGGACTACTACCGGCGGTGCCGCGAGGTCTTCCTCAAGCCGCCGGAGATGCCGGACCACTACAACACGCCGGTGAAGTATGGCTGTCCGTATGACTGCGGGCTGTGTCCGGATCACGAGCAGCACTCGTGCCTGTCGCTGATTGAAATTTGCGATGCGTGCAATCTGGACTGCCCGATCTGCTATGCGGAGAGCGGGACGCACCGGACTACCTACCGCTCGCTTGCGCAGATTGAGGCGATGCTGGATGCGGTGGTTGCGAACGAGATTCAGCCGGACATTGTGCAGATCTCGGGCGGCGAGCCGACCATTCATCCGGAGTTTTTCGCGATTCTGGATGCGGCCAAGCGGCGGCCGATCAAGCATCTGATGGTGAACACCAACGGCATCCGCATTGCGCAGGACGATGCGTTCGCGGAACGGCTGGCGGGGTATATGCCGGAGTTCGAGCTGTATCTGCAGTTCGATTCGCTGCGACGGGAGCCGCTGATGCAGTTGCGTGGAGCGGATCTGCGGGCAATCCGCACGAAGGCGCTGGAGAAGCTGAATCGGCTGAAGGTTTCGACGACGCTGGTGGTGACGATTGAGCGCGGAGTGAACGACGAGGAGCTGGGCAGCATTGTCGAGTTTGCGCTGGAGCAGCCTTGCGTGCGTGGGGTCACGTTCCAGCCGGTGCAGCAGGCAGGCCGGCTGCGCGGATACGATCCGGCGGTGAACCGGCTTACGCTGACGGAGGTTCGCAGGAAGATTCTGGCGCAGACGAGCGTGTTCAATGCGGAGGACTTGATTCCGGTGCCGTGCCATCCCGACTCGCTGGCCATGGCCTACGCGATGAAGATTGCGGGCAAGGTGGTTCCGCTGACGGGGATGATTGAGCCGGATGTGCTGATCAGTGGCGGGCGAAATACGATTGTGTACGAGCGGGACCCGGTGGTGCGCGCGAGCATCGAGCAGAATCCGAATATTCGGAATCAGATCTTCAAGCTGTTCTCGACCAACCACTCGCCGCAGTCGCAGGCGAGCACGCTGCGTGAGCTGCTTTGCTGCCTGCCGCAGGTGCTGGCGCCGAAGAACCTGGGGTATGAGAACCTGTTCCGCATCCTGATTGTGCAGTTTATCGATGCGCAGAGCTTCGATCTGCGCAGCATCAAGAAGACGTGCGTGCATATCGCGCATCCCGATGGGAAACGGATGATTCCGTTCGATACGTACAACATGTTTTACCGGGATGGATTGGAAGAGACGCGGCTGGGGCCGCTGCGGGAGGCGACGGTGGCTTGAATGGGGTGCCTGCAGATCGGTCGTTCCGGCTGCGCCTGCACTCCGGCCTTCGGCAGAGCGGCGCGGGTCTGCGACCCGGTTGTTTATGGCACGGCTGAAGCCGTGCCCTTCCGAACGCTGGCGTGGCCGGGGACGGTTGGGGCGGTTGGAATGGGCGTGGGGTAGGCGCGGTGGCTCGAACCCACCCGGCTCGGTGGCACGAACCCACCCAAGCGGAGCTTGAGTGGGGCACCCGGCTCGGTGGTTTGAATGGGGTGCCTGCAGATCGGTCGTTCCGGCTGCGCCTGCACTCCGGCCTTCGGCAGAGCGGCGCGGGTCTGCGACCCGGTTGTTTATGGCACGGC
>Ga0302314_10012702_pt1 | contig 14542 bp, 13 predicted proteins | sample III_Palsa_N2_3_FD_200533 | JGI IMG/M metagenome (GOLD analysis project Ga0302314, IMG submission 200533) | Peat permafrost microbial communities from Stordalen Mire near Abisko, Sweden - III_Palsa_N2_3 | ecosystem: Environmental > Terrestrial > Soil > Palsa > Peat permafrost | place: Sweden... | reverse complement strand
CAATCCCGCAACCCCTGCTGCGAATCCGCCGACGTCGGAGGCCGTCTCGCGGATCAGGGCGACGGTGAATGGATTGGTGAGGATCCGACCGTGTTCGCGCAGCACGGTTTGGGCGTGAAGCGCCAGGTCGGAGGGCGATACCCGAAAGATCGCGCAAGTGATGGCCAGCGCCTCGACACCGCCGATCGCGAGAGGGATGCCGAAGATGCGCACGAATTGGCCGACGCCCCACGCCAGATGGTCGCTCACGACATGTGCCGCACTCACGGCCGACGCCTCGGCGTGCGCGTAGGACTCCAGCGACGCGAGGATTCCCCGGCGGATGTTGGACGCTCGGGAGTGCGCCGCGGAGAGGTCGTGCAAAGCCGCCTCGGCGGTTCGCCGGGCATCCGCCGCCGACTCGGGCAGGTCGGCCGCCATTGCGGGAGCGAACTCCGGACGATCAAGCAGCGTCGCCAGGTCCGCGGCGCTCACCCGGAGCGCATCCACGAGGCGCGCAAGGGCGTCGATTTTGCTCAGCAGTGCATCACTGGCGACGACCACATGACCGTCCTGACCCGAACTCGTGATGACCGAAAGTGACGCGCCGGGCGTCTTCGGGGGATGACTACCCACGTCCGCGCAGCTCCCACACCGCGAGCGTCGCCTGGTCGCTGGCCGTGCGAAGCTGATCGACGACCGCGGCGATCTCGCGCGCCAGCAGCGCGAGAGAAACCTCACACGCCCAGCTCGCCGGGCCGCGCCAGATGGTGGAATCGATGTGAGGCTGCGATTCACCCTCCTGCTGCACCCTCAGTCGCAGCACACCGAGTTCATCCGCGGCCTCGGTGAGTCCCGCGGCGAGTGTCTGCGCGGATGGTGCCGACAGCGATGGTGCCGACTGCGATGGTGCTGCGTGCAAAGGCACCAGGTGCGATGGCTGGTTCATGTGTCTCCCGTCGAATCGAGTGTGAAACATCCGACCGCGCGGCCGGGATATTCAGGCACGACGGTGGATCGGTGGCTTAGGTCGGTCACGGTGAAGGACGGGACTGCGTCCGCAGGCGAAGTGCGCGAGACTGGGCATCATGAGCTTCGATCGCACTCTCGATGAGTCGGCGCTCTTTCGAATCTGCTTCGTCTGCACCGGGAACATCTGCCGATCGCCGATGGCGGAGGCTGTCTTCAAAGACCTCGTACGCGGGGCCGGCCTCGAGTCTGTCGTCGCCGTGATCTCCGCCGGAACCGGCGACTGGCATGTCGGCGAGCCCTCTGACGAGAGGACGGTGACGGCGCTTCGCGCACGCGGACACGATGGCAGCGGTCACCGGGCAAAGCAGTTCGATCCGGACTGGTTCGAGAACCTCGACCTCATCGTGGGTTTCGACCGCAGCCACGAACGCATCCTCCGCGCGTGGGCAAGCAATGACATCGACCGCTCGAAGGTGCAGCTGTTGATGAGTTTCGACTCCGATGCGTCTGGGATCATGGAGGTTCCTGACCCGTACTATTCGGATGCGGCGCTGTTCGACCTGGTTCTGGCCCAGATCGATAAGGCCTGCACCGCCCTTTTTCGCCAGGTGAGCCCCGGTATCCCCAAGGGCCTGAACCATAAGGACATCTCATGAGCCCGCTGCCCGAGCAGCCGATCAGTCCCCTCGACGGTCGCTACCGCAGCGCGGTGGCAGGCGTCGGCGAGTACCTGTCCGAGGCCGGACTCAACCGCGCGCGGGTTCACGTCGAGGTCGAATGGCTCATCTACCTGACCAGCCACGAACTCTTCGGATCGACCCGACTCGACCTGGAACAGACTCGGAAGCTTCGCGAGCTCGCGAGCGACTTCGGGCAGCCCGAGATCGACGAACTGTCGCGACTCGAGGCAACCACCCGGCACGACGTCAAGGCCGTCGAGTATCTCGTCAGGGCTCGCCTGGCCGACCTCGGCCTCAGCGGGGTTGCCGAGCTCACGCATTTCGCCTGCACCAGCGAGGACATCAACAACCTCTCGTATGCGATCACCATCGGTGCGGCGGTTCGCGAGCTGTGGCTGCCGAAGGTGCGCGAGGTCATCGATGGCCTGCGCGCTTGGGCGATCGAGCACCGGGATGCCGCGATGCTGGCTCACACTCACGGCCAGCCGGCGACTCCGACGACCGTCGGCAAGGAGTTCGCCGTCTTCGTCCGCCGGCTCGAGCGAGTGGCCGAGCAGGTCGCCGGAACCGAATATCTCGGAAAGTTCAGTGGCGCGACGGGCACCTTCGCCGCACACCTCGCCGCGGATGCCGAACTGGACTGGCCGGAGATCTCGCGGGAATTCGTGCTGTCCCTCGGTCTCGACTGGAATCCGCTCACCACTCAGATCGAGCCGCACGACTGGCAGGCCGAGCTCTACTCGCGCATCAGCCACGCCAACCGTGTGCTGCACAACCTCTGCACCGACATCTGGACCTACATCTCGATGGGCTACTTCAGTCAGATCCCCCAGGCCGGGGCCACCGGGTCATCCACGATGCCGCACAAGATCAACCCCATCCGGTTCGAAAACGCCGAAGCCAATTTCGAGCTGTCCAGTGCCCTTCTCGATTCATTGGCGGCCACGCTCGTCACGAGCCGCCTGCAGCGCGACCTCACCGACTCCACCACCCAGCGAAATGTCGGGGTGGCGCTGGGGCACTCGCTCCTCGCTCTCGACAACGTCTCGCGGGGCCTGCACGAGATCGCCGTCGATTCGGCAAAACTGGATGCGGACCTCGACTCCAACTGGGAGATCCTCGGCGAGGCGATCCAGACGGTGATTCGCGCCGAAGTCACAGCAGGACGCAGCTCCATCGCCGACCCCTACGCGATGCTGAAGGAACTCACCCGCGGAAAGCGGATCGGCCAAAAGGAACTGATCGCGTTCATCGACGGCCTCGACATCGGTGCGAATGCGAAGTCACGACTGCGCGAACTCACACCGCGCACGTACACCGGCCTCGCGAGCCGCCTCGTCGACTTCCTGTAACCCGCTGCGCGGTCCGTTCGGGTCTCTGCCGCAGCAACTCCGGTTCTCGGCCCAGCGGTTTAGCCCTGCCGTTCAGCCCCTGCTGTTCAGCCCCTGGTGGCGGGAGAACGCGACACATGGCGGGAGAACCGTCTCCCGCCGCGACGACGGTTCTCCCGCCACCGGGCGCCGTATTTCCCGCCAGCAGGAAACGCTTCGGTCAGTGACCGGCCCGGTGCTGATCCTGGTCGTCGATGTCGCGCCGTTCTTCCTCATCCGGTCGCGTGGTGATGGCGAGCGTCGCAAGAACGACCAGCGAGACGATGAAACCGACCCCGCCGAAAATGGCGCCGGTCGTGATGTTGCGGATCGAACCCGCAACGACGAGACCGACGAAGACCCCGACGATCGCGGACATCACGAGCAGTTCAACCGGGCGGAAGCGGTCTCGGCGGGACGGCTTCGGGGGTGGTGGCAAAGTCGGTTCGGTCATGAGAGGGCTCCATCTTTGCGTGCGGACGCCGCGCCGAATCGAAGCGAGAAGCCAGCGATCGCGAGGTAGACAGCGGCGATCGCGCCATACAGGCCGAGGATGCCGACGATGGTCACCGACGCGTTGAGCACGCGAGGACCGCCATCGCCCGGTGCGTTGTAGTGCTGCACGTAGTCCGGCGGGATGATCAGGGCGACAAGAGCCAGCAGCACGGTCAGCCCGCCCACGAAGACCCAGTCGCGTGCGGCGGCGCGCAGGCGGCGGGTGCGGATGCCTGCAACCAGTTCGAGGAATCCGGCGATCACGCCCCAGAGCGCGACGACCACCAGCAGCACCGGCAATCCGCCGTTCATCCCGAGCAGCGCGGCGATGCCCGCGGCGACCGACACGATGGCCTGGACCAGGAAGAGCGTGCGAGTGACCCCGCGTGGAAGTGCTCGCGCGCTGAGGAAAAGGCCGAGCAATCCGACGACGATCGCGTAACCGCCGAAACTCGCGAGGCCGTACTCCGGCGTATAGAAACCGCCGGCGAAGGTGATCACGCAGGCGAGAGCCGCTGCGGGTACGGCTCTGGTCAGAGGCGCGTACCAATAGGCCGCATCCTCTGCTGTGTACACGGGGCTGGCCATCCCGATGAGTTTACCCGCCTGTAGCTGCGAGCTTTTCGGGCCCGGGCCCGGGAACCGGCCCGACTGCGAGGCGAGACCGGGCTTGCTCAACAGGAAGCCCGAGCTCGCCAGGCCGAATTCGTCCTGTCGGCGACGCCGCGCGAGCAATTCATCCTGTCCAACGGCCAGAACGGTCATCCAGTCGGCATCCCGCAACGAGAGGATTCGTGCTGTTGACGGGACGCGTGCGAGCAGGCTCAGGACCCCGGCGGCAGATCCACGAACCGCGAGAAGTGGCCGTGGAAACCGACGGTGAGAGTATCGGTCGGGCCGTTACGGTGCTTCGCGATGATGAGGTCGGCTTCGCCCGCACGCGGGCTGTCTTTTTCGTACGCGCTTTCGCGGTGCAGCAGGATGACCATGTCGGCGTCCTGCTCCAGCGAGCCCGATTCACGCAGGTCCGACAGCGCCGGCTTCTTGTCCGCTCGCTGCTCCGGGCCTCGGTTCAACTGGCTGATCGCGATGACCGGAACGCCGATCTCCTTCGCCAGGAGCTTGAGCGCTCGCGAGAACTCGCTGACCTCCTGCTGTCGGGACTCGACCTTCTTGCCGCTGGTCATGAGCTGCAGGTAGTCGATGATGACCATCTTCAGCCCGACCTTCTGCTTGAGCCTGCGGCACTTCGCCCTGATCTCGACGAGGGTCATGTTGGGGCTGTCGTCGATGTACAGGGGCGCATCAGCGATCTTGCCTCTGATGGATGCGAGCGTGCTCCAATCCTGCTGGTGGATGGTGCCCTTGCGCATGTTCTGCAGCGGAATGGATGCCTCAGCCGAAAGCAGTCGCATCGCGATCTCGCTGCGACCCATTTCCAGCGAGAAGACGATGGTGGGCATGTCGTTGTGAACGGCGGCGGCGCGCGCGAAGTCCAGGGCAAGGGTCGACTTACCGATGGCCGGACGGGCCGCGAGGATGATGAGCTGCCCGGGGTGCAGGCCGTTGGTGAGCGCGTCGAGTTCGGCGAAGCCGGTGGGCACACCGACCATGGCACCATCTCGGCCGGCGGCCGCTTCGATCTCATCGGTTGCCGTGTTGATCGCGTCGATCAGCGGGACGTAGTCCTCGCTCTCGACGCCACCGGTAACCCCGTAGATCTCGGCCTGCGCGTTGTTGACCAGGTCGACGACCTCGCCCTCGCTGGCGTACCCCATCTGCACGATGCGGGTGCCTGCTTCTACCAGCCGGCGAAGCACGGCCTTCTCGGCGACGATGGACGAATAGAAGCCCGCGTTGGCTGCCGTAGGCACGAGACCGGTCAGAGTGTGCAGGTACTCTGGGCCACCCGCCCGCGAGAGTTCGCCGTTCTTGGTGAGCTCGTCGGTGACAGCGATGACGTCGGTCGGCTCGCCGTGCGAATAGAGACCGAGAATGGCGTCGAAGATCAGCTCGTGCTTCGGAATGTAGAAATCGACTCCGCGCACGTTCTCGATGACATCGGCCACCGCATCCTTGCTCAGCAGCATGCCGCCGATGGCACTCTGTTCTGCGAGCAGGTCGTGCGGTGGGATGCGGTCGCCGGCTCGACCCTCGCTGGAGCTTCGCGAATCTCCTCCGCGCGCGTCGCCGCCCCGTGAGTCGGGCGCAAGGCCGAGGTGAGCGATGGACAAGGGATGCCTTTCGAAGCTGAGAGCAGGACAGGCGCACTGTCTGTTTAGTCGCTCGAAAACTATCCGCGACCTACGACACGCGCGTTGCCGTGGCCGGCCGCTCGGGGGAGTTGGTGATGGTGCGTCGCCAACAGTAGGAAGAACCGTCTATGCCGCACAAACTCACCTGTGCACAGGGGTGTGCAGAACTAGCGGGAAACGCCGAGATCGTTGTTGGCAACCTGTGCACTCAACTGTGCATAACTAACGATTTACGTCTCGGAAACATCTCTTGACCAGCTATTTTGCCATCCACACCGTGTGTGTAGAAACAGGGTTAGAGTCACGCTTGAGACTTAGCTATTGACAAAGCTTCCTGTGCACAAATGCGTCCGTGCGGTCGCAAAAAACGGCGGCCCCGGATGAACCGGAACCGCCGTTTTGACCAGCAAAATGCTACTTCGCGGCGACAACCCGGAGGCTGATGGTCGCAACGATGTCGTCACGAAGACGAACGGTTGCCTCGTGCTCGCCGGTCGATTTGATCGGCGCAGTGATCTCGATCTTGCGCTTGTCGACCACGCCCAGCCCGGCGGCCGCAACGGCATCCGCGACGTCGGCGGTCTTGACCGAACCGAACAGGCGGCCGCCCTCGCCGGCCTTGACGGTCAGCGTGACGGTGGTTGCCTGCAGCTTCAACTTGAGGTCCTGTGCCTCTTCGAGCGTTGCATGCTCGCGAGCGGCACGAGCGGCCTTGATCGAATCGATCTGCTTTTCGCCACCACGCGTCCACTGCACGGCGAAGCCCTGCGGGATGAGGTAATTGCGAGCGAATCCGTTCTTGACGTCGACGACGTCACCGGGAGCCCCGAGGCCGGTGACCTCGTGCGTGAGAATCAGTTTTGACATGATGCTGCTCCTTAGCGGCCGGAACCGGCGTAGGGAAGCAGCGCCATCTCACGCGCGTTCTTGACTGCGCGAGCGATGAGACGCTGCTCCTGGACGGAGACACCGGTGATACGGCGGGCACGGATTTTTCCGCGCTCTGAGATGAACTTGCGAAGCGTCGCAACATCTTTGTAGTCGATTACGCCAACGCGAATCGCTTTTGCCGGGGCGGCGTTCTTGCCGCCCTTGGCGTTACGGAGCGGCTTACGGCGATCGCCGCTGCTCTTTCCAGCCATGAGTTATTCCTTTACTAGTAATGGTGATCGAATGGGCCCTGCGGGCCGGTATCGAGATCAGATGAACGAGTGACCGTTTAGAACGGGGTCTCGTCGGAGTAGTTGCCCGGAGTGTTCCACACGTCGCCGCTGTCCGCGGGAGCGGATGCTGCCCACGGCTCATCGGCAATCGGGGCACCGCCACGGCCGCCGCCACCTCCGCCGATCCCGCCTTCGCGGGACGACGACGTGCGCGTGACCTGGGCGGTGGCGTAGCGAAGGCTCGGGCCGATCTCGTCGACCTCGAGCTCGATGCTCGTACGCTTCTCGCCTTCCTTGGTCTCATATGACCGCTGCTTGAGTCGACCGGTCGCAATTACACGGGACCCCTTGGTGAGGGACCCGGCAACATGCTCGGCGAACTCGCGCCACACGCTCGCACGAAGGAAGAGGGCGTCGCCGTCCTTCCAATCGTTCGCCGCGCGGTCGAAAGACCGGGGAGTGGATGCGATGGTGAAGTTGGCAACCGCAAGCCCGTTCTGCGTGTACCGCAGCTCTGGATCGCTCGTGAGGTTACCCACGACCGTGATGACGGTTTCTCCAGCCATGGCTACTCTGCTGCCTCGTCGGTTGCTGCGGCGTCGGTCGAAGCGGCTTCGTTGGAAGCCTCAGCCTTGGGGGCTGCCTTCGCCTTGGGCGCGGCTTCGGCGACCGGCTCCGTCTTCTCGGCGGCCGTCTTCTCGGTGGCCGCAGCCGGCTTGGCCGAAGAAGCGGATGCGGAAGCGGATGCCGCGGCGGGCGCTGACGGAGCAGCGGCAGCCTTGCGGGCGGCCTTGGCCTCGGCGAGCTTGGTCGCCTCGGCCACCTGTGCGATGGCCTCTTCCGCGCGCAGCACCTTCGTGCGCATGACTGCCTCGCTGAGCTTCAGCTGGCGGTCGAGCTCGACGGTGGCTGCGGGGTTCGCAGTGAGCTGAACGACGGCGTAGATGCCCTCGGTCTTCTTGTTGATCTCGTAGGCCAGGCGACGACGGCCCCAGATGTCAACGTTGTCGATGGTTCCACCATCGTTGCGAATGACATTCAGGAACTTGTCTAGGCTGGGAGCAACGGTGCGCTCATCGATCTCTGGATCGAGGATCACCATTAGTTCGTACTGATGCGTCACAAACCCACCTCCTTCGGACTAGAACGGTCACAGACGATCTGTGACAGGAGGGTGTTGACGTTTGTCTTCTGCCCTTTCGGGCCAAGACAACCTGCCTAGTTTAGTCAGACTTTGCCGGCCTCACCAACACGCAGCGAAATCTCAAGGAGCACCACAGCAATGACCCTCAGGGTTGCCATCGCCGGAGTCGGAAACTGCGCGAACGCGCTGGTCCAGGGAGTCACCTTCTATGCGGACGCCCCGGACGACGAGGTGGTGCCCGGGCTCATGCATCCGAAGTTCGGCCCGTATCGCGTTCGTGACATCGAATTCGTCGCAGCATTCGACGTTGACGCCGACAAGGTGGGCCTCGACCTCGCGGACGCGATCTGGGCCGGGCAGAACGACACGTTCCGATTCGCGGACGTCGCTTCCGCAGGTGTCACCGTGCAACGGGGTCCCACGCTCGACGGGCTCGGCGAGTACTACCGCGAGGTTGTCACCGAGTCGAGCGCCCCCGTCGTCGACGTCGCGGCTGCCCTCCGCGCGTCGGGCGCCCAAGTGCTGGTCTGCTACCTGCCGGTCGGTTCCGAGGATGCCGTGCGTGCCTACGCCCAGGCCGCACTCGATGCCGGCGTCGCTTTCGTCAACGCGCTGCCCGTCTTCATCGCGAGTGACCCGGTATGGGCCGAGAAGTTCCGCGCGGCCGGCATCCCGATCGTCGGTGACGACGTCAAGAGCCAGCTGGGCGCGACCATCACCCACCGGGTGCTCGCGCGTCTCTTCGAAGAGCGCGGCCTCGTGCTCGATCGCACTTACCAGCTGAACGTCGGCGGAAACATGGACTTCAAGAACATGCTCGAGCGCAAGCGGCTCGAGTCGAAGAAGATCTCGAAGACACAGTCGGTCACCAGCAACATCGGTGCGACCCTGGAGCCCCGCAACGTGCACATCGGTCCGAGCGATCACGTGCCGTGGCTCGAGGATCGCAAGATCGCGTTCGTTCGGCTGGAGGGCCACGGCTTCGGCAACGCCCCAACCAGCCTCGAGTACAAGCTCGAGGTCTGGGATTCGCCGAACAGCGCGGGTGTCGTCATCGATGCGATTCGTGCCGCCGGAATGGCCCTGGATGCCGGCATCGGCGGTCCGCTGGAGGCGGCATCCGCGTATCTGATGAAGTCGCCCGCCGTGCAGTACTCCGACCCGGTGGCGCGCGAGTTGCTCGAGCGCTTCATCGCAGAGCTGTCCTAGCCGCCGCCGCCGCCTGTGGCGGGAGAAACGTCACGTGGTGGCGGGAGAAACGAGCTCATGGCGGGAGAAACAGCTCCCGCCGCGAGACTGTTTCTCCCGCCAACACAACCTCTCCCGCCACCACGACGTGTGATTGCGGTCGGGACGATCAGCTCGCGCGCGCAGCCCACCAGTCGCGCAGTCGCCGCTCCGCCTCATCGGGCCCGAGGGGTCCGTCGTCGAGCCGGAGTTCCAGCAGGAAACGGTAGGCGTCACCGACCTCGCGCCCGGGCTTGATCCCGAGGATGCGCATGATCGCTTCCCCGTCGAGGTCGGGCCGCACGGCGGCAATGCCCTCGGCCTCCGCGATCTCGGCGATGCGCGCTTCGAGATCGTCATAGGCAAAGCCGAGCCGGTCCGCCTTGCGCCGGTTGCGCGTCGTGACATCGGCGCGGGTCAGGATGTGCAGCCGCTCCAGCAGCGGTCCGGCATCCCGCACATATCGCCGCACGGCCGAGTCGGTCCACGCGCCCTCGGTGTAGCCGAAGAACCTCAGGTGCAGTTCGATCAGACGGGCAACCTGCGCGACCGTCTCTTTATCGAAGCGCAGGGTTGTCAGCCGTTTTGCCGCGAGCTTCGCGCCGACCACATCGTGATGGTGGAAGCTCACGACGCCGCCCGCCTCGACCCGCTTCGTGGACGGCTTACCGATGTCGTGCAAGAGGGAAGCAAGCCGCAGGACCAGGTCGGGCGAGTGTCCCCGCGCCTTCTCGTAGCCGATCGCCTGCTCGAGGACCGTGAGGCTGTGCTGGTAGACGTCCTTGTGATGAGCGTGCTCGTCGATCTCCAGGCGTAGCGCCGGAATCTCGGGAACGACCAACTGCGCCAGCCCGGTGTCGACCAGGAGTTGGATGCCGGCGCGCGGCTCGTCGGTGAGCAGCAGCTTCGTCAGTTCCGCGCTGATCCGCTCGACGCTCACGATCGCCAGGCGCGACGCGAGAGCGGTCATCGCGTCGATCACCGCCGGGTCCGCGGTGAAATCGAGCTGGCTGGTGAACCGGGCCGCCCGCAACATCCTGAGCGGATCGTCTCCGAACGAGACTTCGGGCAAGCCGGGGGTGCGAAGGCGCGCGGCCAGCAGGTCTTCCATCCCGCCGAACGGGTCGACCAGCACCCGCTCGGGCAGGCGAAGAGCCATCGAGTTGACCGAGAAATCCCGCCGCGAGAGGTCTTCTTCGAGGCTGTCGCCGAAAGCCACGATCGGCTTGCGGGTGTCGCCGTCGTAGGCGTCGGCACGGTAGGTCGTGATCTCAACGGGCTCCCCGGAGACGAGCGCCCCGATGGTGCCGAAATCCCGTCCGATATCCCACTGCGTCTCCGACAGGGGGGTGACGATCTCCAGGATTTTATCGGGCCGGGCAGACGTCGTGAAGTCCAGGTCGCTGACCGCGCGACCCAGGAACGCGTCGCGAACGGGGCCGCCGACCAGGGCCAGTTCGTGGCCCGCATCCGCGAAGGCTGTGGCGAGACGATTCACCACCGGCGAGGTCGCCAGCGCCTCGAGGCGTTGCACTGCGGATGCGACGCTGTCCATAGTGCTTTAGCTTGCCACAGCCCTCGGCGGCGGCCTTCCGGACTCAGATTTGGTCCATAGGCGAGACCCTAGACTGGAGCGCATGCTGGCCGAAGGAACGCGCAGGGTCGGCCGGTGACCCCGCCATTGCGCCTTGCCGCGACCATCCTGATCGCCGCGGGTGTGGCGTTCGCACTGACCGCGCCAGCGTCCGCGGCAACCGCTTCGTTGCATCCCACCCCGTCCACGCGGGCATCCGTCCCGACCGCGGCTGTCGCTGCCCCCAAGGTGAGCGTCGGCCTGACTCTCGCCGACTCGGGCGACCTCGGTGCCGGTGAGCCGTTGCAGGCGGTCGTGACCGTCGTCAATCCGACGACGACCGAGACCCCGGCGGCGACCGCTACCCTTTCCATCGACGCCAATCCGTTCACCTCCAGGTCGACGCTCGCCGCGTGGTTCTCCGGCAAGACTTCGAACTCGATCGCCGCCACGGATGTCGCAACTGCCGCGGTGCCCGCCGTGAGCAGCCAATTGACCGGAAGCGCGGATCTCACCGCGGCCGCGACGGCGCTGCCCCTCACGTTCCCTGGGGTGTACGGGGTATCGGTAGAGGTGAAAAGCGGATCGACGGTGATCGGGAGCGCCCGCACCGCGGTCGCCTGGAACGCCGCGTCCGCAGCCACCGTGCCGGTGGCCATCGCCGTGCCGCTGACGGTGCCGGCCAGCAGTTCCGGCTTTCTCACTGCGGCCCAGTTGACCCAGTACACCGCTCCGGGCGGCATCCTGACCACCGAGCTTTCGGATGTGCAGGGCACTGACATCACGATCGGTATCGATCCCCGGGTGATCGCCTCGATCCGCGTTCTCGGTAAGTCCGCTCCGGCGTCGGCCGTCGCCTGGCTGAAGGCGTTGGGACAGCTGCCGAACGAGAGCTTTCCGCTCGCCTGGGCCGACGCCGACCTCACGGCTCCTCTTCACGCCGGGTCCGGCGCCGTCCTCGCAACGAAGTCGCTCGACTACGCAATCAATCCCGCGCTCTTCCCCACCAGCTCCGGAACGACCCCGACGCCCGCACCCGGCGGAAGCACCGGCTCGACGAGCGTTCCCACATCCTCATCCCTCGTCGCGTGGGATTACACACTTCCATCCCTCGAATGGCCCGCGACGAGCAGTGTCGAGCCCACGGACCTGAAGCCGCTCGCCGCAGCCGGGATTTCCAGCCTGATCGTCTCGAGCGGCAATGTGGATGACCCGGACGGCCAGGGTCTCGACGGTGCGTCGGCCAAGTCGGACTCGACCACGCTCGCGGTGTCCGACGATGTGCTCTCCGGCTACCTCAGAACCGCTGCGGCCACGACCACGCGCACCTCCGCCGTGACTCCGATCACAGAATTGACGACAACCCTCGCGCTGATGGGCCTGCAGTCGACGACCCCGCGCGCGGTACTCCTGACCCTGGGTTCGAACTGGGCGACGAGCACCACGAGCTTCACGAGAACACTGGGGGACCTGTACGCGCGATCCTGGGTCTCCGGCGCCACCATGACCGGCGTCCTCGCGGAGAGCCGCCAGTCGGTGACGCTGGACAAAGACACGGAAGCCGACTCGCGCATCGACGCTGTCGGCGAGTTGCTTTCAGCGGAGTCCGAAGTCGCACAGTTCGCGCCCATCGCCAAGAACCCGACCGCCATCACGTCCGCCAACCGCCTGGAGCTGTTGGCCCTGCTTTCCAACGAGTGGATCGACACGCCAACCACCTGGGCCACCGCGGTGCAGGCCTACCTCAGCCAGGCGGATGACGCGGTTTCTTCCGTGCAGGTGGCCCACAGCAGCCGAATCCTCGCCGGGTCCGACCAGATCTCGCTTCCGATCTCCATCACCAACGGTCTCGACCAGGACGTGACAGTGCAGTTGTCGGTGCGACCAAGGACAGCACGTCTCTCCATCGATCCCGCCGATCAGGTCCAGACCCTCGTGATTCCCGCCGATTCGCAGCGCCGGGTGCAGATTCCGATCGACGCCGTGTCGAACGGCAAGGCGCAGTTGGTCGTGAGGCTCACGTCGGCGTCGGGATTAGCCGTCGGCAGTCCACAGGTTCTGCAGATCGACGTGCAGGCCGGCTGGGAGACGATCGGCACCCTGATCTTCGTCGCGCTGGTCGTAGCGCTCTTCGCCTTCGGGCTCATCCGCAACATCCGCAAGCGCCGCAGGGCCAACGCCGCAGCGGATGATGACGCCGGCGTCGAGACGGACGGCGCGGGGACCAATGACTAGCGCTCCGTTCCCGGACGCGCCGGGTGCCGATCCGGCCGAACCCGGTGATCTCGGGCAGGCCGGCGTCCCTTCGCCCGAACCGCGCCGCGGAGGATTCGGACGGGCCGCCCTGCTGTTGTCTGCGGGCACCTTCGTCTCCCGCGCTCTCGGTTTCGTCAATGTCGCGATCCTGTCGGCCACCATCGGCACCGAGACGGCCGCCTCGAACACGTTCACCATCGCGAACACCCTGCCCAACGGGGTCTACGCGATCGTTGCCGGCGGCCTGCTGAGCGCCATCCTGGTTCCGCGCATCGTTCGCGCGCGCCTCGATGCAGACGGCGGAGAGAAATTCATCAGTCGGGTGATCACGCTCGGCGTGGTGCTGTTCGCGATCATCACGCTTATCGCGACACTGTGTGGCCCGTTGCTCGTGCGGCTGTACGGGTCGCAGTCGACCGGCGGCAGCGGACGAGGGCTCTCCGCCGCCGACATCGGCCTTGCGACGGCCTTCGCCTACTGGTGTCTTCCACAGATTTTCTTCTACGCGCTCTACAGCCTCCTCGGCGAGGTGCTGAACGCCCGCAACATCTACGGCCCGTTCTCGTGGGCCCCCGCCGTCAACAACGTGGTCGCCATCGCGGGGCTCATCATCTTCAATGTGCTCTTCGGCACCGTGTTCCAGCACCCGGGGCTACAGGATTCCGCCCACTGGACGCCATGGATGATCGCGGTGCTGGCGGGCACGGCCACCCTCGGCATCGTCGGACAGGGGATGTTCCTTCTCCTCTTCTGGCGACGGGTGGGCATCCGCTTCCGGCCCGACTTCCACTGGCGCGGCGTCGGGCTGGGATCGGTGGGCAAGGCGGCCGGCTGGACGTTCGCGATGATCCTGATCACCCAGCTCGCCGGCATCGTTCAATCCTCGGTGGCCAGCGAGGCGGGAAGCCACAATCCGTCGAACACCGTGCTCCAGCGCGCCTGGCTCATCATGATGCTGCCGCACGGCCTCATCACGCTGCCCATCATGACGCCGTACTTCACCCGGATGAGCGGCCACGCGCACCGCGGCGACCTCGACGCGATGCGCCACGACTTCGGGGAATCGCTGCGCACGGTCGGACTCTTCGTCTGTCTGGCCGGAACGGGGCTCATCGTGATGGCGTTCCCGTTCGCGAAGGTCTTCTCGCCCAACTTCGTGGAGACACAGGCGATGGCGTACGTGATCATCGCCTACCTGATCGGGCTCATTCCTTCGGCGATCCTCTTCATCATCCAGCGCACGTTCTACGCGTTCGAGGACACCAGGACCCCGTTCATCTTCCAGACCTTCCAATCCGTGCTCTTCGTCTCCGGCGCGCTCGTGGTTTCGGGGCTCGGGCGTCCGCAGATCGGCATCGGCATCGCGCTCCTGACCACGGTCGCCTGCTACATCCAGACCATCCTCGCGGCGGTTCTACTGCGGCGTCG
>Ga0302314_10012700_pt1 | contig 14542 bp, 15 predicted proteins | sample III_Palsa_N2_3_FD_200533 | JGI IMG/M metagenome (GOLD analysis project Ga0302314, IMG submission 200533) | Peat permafrost microbial communities from Stordalen Mire near Abisko, Sweden - III_Palsa_N2_3 | ecosystem: Environmental > Terrestrial > Soil > Palsa > Peat permafrost | place: Sweden... | reverse complement strand
TCGACGTCCAGAATGGCGGCGACCCGCTGATGTTCCAGCACCTGTTCTGGTTCTTCGGCCACCCCGAGGTCTACATCCTGATCCTGCCGGGCTTCGGCATGATCAGCCACATCGTCTCGACCTTCTCGCGCAAGCCGGTGTTCGGCTACCTGGCCATGGCCTACGCCATGGTGGCGATCGGCTTCATCGGCTTCGTGGTCTGGGCCCACCACATGTACAATGTGGGCATGAACGTCGACCTGCAGGCCTATTTCGAGGCCGCCACCCTGGTCATCGCGGTGCCGACCGGCATCAAGATCTTCTCCTGGATCGCCACGATGTGGGGCGGCTCCATCCAGTTCAAGACCCCGATGCTGTGGGCGCTGGGCTTCATCTTCCTGTTCACCGTCGGCGGCGTCACCGGCGTGGCGCTGGCCAACACCGCCTTCGACTACAGCGTCCACGACACCTACTACGTCATCGCGCACTTCCACTATGTGCTCAGCCTGGGCGCCGTGTTCGCCATCTTCGGCGGCTTCTACTACTGGTTCGAGAAGATCTGGGGCGTGCGCTACAACGAGGCCCTCGGCGCGCTGCACTTCTGGCTCACCTTCATCGGCGTGAACGTCGTCTTCTTCCCGCAGCACTTCCTCGGCCTGCAGGGGATGCCGCGCCGCCAGGTGGACTATCCGGCCGGGTTCGATTTCTGGAACTACGTCTCGTCGGTCGGCTACATCATCACGCTCATCGGCCTCTGCGTCTTCCTCGCCATGCTGCTGGAAGCCGCCATCCGCCGCCGCCCGGGCCGCGCCAATCCGTGGGGCGATGGCGCCACGACGCTGGAATGGACGCTCTCCTCGCCGCCGCCGTTCCACCAGTTCAACGAACTGCCGGTGGTGCACGCGGACTCGCACTGATGCAGCAGGCCCTCTTCGGCACGGCGCTGGCGCGCCGTGCCGCCGCCTCCTAAGAGGATAACAGCGTCCAAGACTTCTTCCTCCCGCGAGGGCAAGGAGGAGCGCTGGCCGGTTGAAGGGGCTGCAGGACGCAAGAGCAATGTTGAAGACCGCCGCACCCGACCTACAGGCCGTCGCCGCCGCCCCCGCGCGGTGGCAGGACTACGTCCTGCTGCTGAAGCCGCGGGTGATGTCGCTGGTGATCTTCACCGCGCTCACCGGGCTCTTCTGCGCCGACGTGCCGCTGAACCCGGTGCTGGCCGCCACCGCGATCCTCTGTATCGCCGTGGGCGCGGGCGCGTCGGGGGCGCTGAACATGTGGTTCGACGCCGACATCGACCGGCTTATGCGCCGCACCCGCGGCCGGCCGGTGCCGGCGGGCCGGGTGCAGGGCGCTGACGCCCTGGCGATGGGCATCACCCTGTCGCTGTTCTCGGTCGGCATCATGGGGCTGGCGGTGAACCTGCTGGCCGCCGCGCTGCTGGCCTTCACCATCTTCTTCTACGCCGTGGTCTATACGATGTGGCTGAAGCGGGCGACGCCGCAGAACATCGTCATCGGCGGCCTCGCCGGGGCGCTGCCGCCGGCGGTGGGCTGGGCCGCGGCCAGCGGCGCGGCGCCGCTGAACGCCTGGCTGCTGGTGGCGATCATCTTCTTCTGGACCCCGCCGCACTTCTGGGCGCTGTCGCTGACCACCCACGATGACTATGAGCGCGCCGGCGTCCCGATGCTGCCGGTGACCAACGGCGAGCCGGCGACGCGGCTGCAGATCCTAATCTACAGCCTGATCCTGGTCCCGCTGGCGCTCGCGCCGGCCTTCACCGGCCTGGGCGGACCGATCTACCTCGCCATCGCGGCGCTGGGCGGCGCCGGCTTCCTGGCGCTGGCCGCCAAGCTCTTCCAGGGCAAGGCCCGCGCCGACGCCAAGCGGCTGTTCGGCTTCTCGATCCTCTACCTGTTCCTGCTGTTCGCCGCCCTGCTGGGCGAGCACGTGGCGGGCGTGCATCCGCTGGCGCTGCTGCGATGAGCGATCCCAACGACGAAGCCGAGGCGTTCCGCAAGGCGCGGCGCGGCCGCAACATCGCCATCCTGATCGGGCTGCTGGGCTTCGTGATCCTGGTTTTTATCGTCACCCTCACGCGACTGGGCGGTAATGCCGCAGCCACTGGATTCTGATCCCAAGCTCGCCGCCCGCAACAAGCGCCTGGCGCTGATCTGCGGGGTGGTGTTCGCCGGCATGGTCGGCATGGCCTTCGCGGCGGTGCCGTTCTACCGCGCCTTTTGCCAGGCGACCGGCTTCGCCGGCTCGACCCGCCGCGCCTTCGCGCCGCCGAAGACCATCTCCAACCGCACGGTCGTGGTGGCGTTCGACACAAATGTGCGCGGCCTCGCCTGGGATTTCACCCCGAACGTGCCCAGCCAGGTGGTGCGTCTGGGCGATTCGAAGCTGGCCTTCTTCAAGGTGACCAACACCTCCGACCAGCCGCTCACCGGCCGCGCCGTCTACAATGTGACGCCCGGCAGCGCCGGCTTCTTCTTCTCCAAACTCGAGTGCTTCTGCTTCACTAACCAGACCCTGGCGCCGCACCAGACGGCCGAGTTCCCGGTGGTCTATTACGTCGACCCGCGCTTCGGCCTCGACGATGACACCCGGGCCATCAAGCAGATCACGCTTTCCTACACCTTCTTCCCGGCTAAGCCCTTGGCGGCCAACGCGCCTCAAGGCTATAGCACCCCCCAAGGGGCGACCCGCGCCGGCGGACCGTCCAGCTAGGAATCGAGGCAGCGAAGCTCCACATGGCTCACGACGGCGTCAAGCACGACTATCACCTGGTGGCCGCGAGCCCATGGCCGCTGTTAGGCTCGTTCGCCGCCTTCGTGCTGACGTTCGGCACGGTGGTGTGGATGAAGGGCCTGTTCGGCCTGACCCGGTACACCTGGTCCTCTTCGTGGATGCTGGTCCTGGGTTTCGCCCTGGTGCTGATCACCATGCTCTGCTGGTGGAGCGATGTGGTGAAGGAGGCCAACGAGGGCGACCACACGCCGGTCGTCTCCATCGGCCTGCGCTACGGCATGATCCTGTTCATCGCCTCCGAAGTGATGTTCTTCGTCGCCTGGTTCTGGATCTTCTTCGAGATGGCGCTGTTCCATCACCACCGCACCCTCTCGCCGGTGGATCAGGTGGCGACCGCCTGGAAGACCTGGCCGCCGCACGGCGTCGAGGTGGTGGCGCCGTTCGAGCTGCCGCTGGTCAACACGCTCACCCTGTTGCTGTCGGGCACGACCGTCACCTGGGCCCACCACGCGCTGCAGACCGGCGACCGCAATGGGGCCAAGATCGGCCTGACGCTGACCATCCTGCTGGGGGTGCTGTTCACCTCGATCCAGGCGTTCGAGTACCACCACATCCTGACCGCCCAGCTGTTCTTCGGCCCGGACGCGACGGGGTCGGGCCTCTATGGCTCGTCCTTCTTCATGGCCACCGGTTTCCACGGCTTCCACGTCATCATCGGAACCATCTTCCTGACCGTCTGCCTGATCCGGCTGCTGCGCGGCGGCTTCACGCCGACCCAGCACTTCGGCTTCGAGGCCGCCGCCTGGTACTGGCACTTCGTCGACGTGGTCTGGCTGTTCCTGTTCACCTTCCTCTATTTCACCTTCGGCGCCGGCTGGGGAAAATGACCCAGAAGGGCGTCGCCGCGCCCTTCCTGGCAGGGGTCCTCGGCCGCTGTCCCAACTGTGGTCAAGGTCCGCTGTTCTCCGGCTTCCTGAAGGTCGCGCCACGCTGCGCCAAGTGCGGGTTCGATCTCGCGCGGGCCGATTCCGGCGATGGGCCGGCGGTGTTCGTGATCTTTATCGGCGGCTTCGTCGGGGCGTTCGGGATCCTGCTCACCGAGATCTTCTACCGGCCGCCGATGTGGGTGCATTTCCTGGTCTGGCTGCCGGTCACCGCCCTCATCTGCCTGGGGCTGCTGCGGCCAATGAAGGGCCTGATGATCGCCGCCCAGTTCGCCAACCGGGCCTCGGAAGCCGGGCGGGATGATCTCTGAGCGGACACGCTTCCCCGTCGGCCTGACCCTCGCCGCCGTCATCGCCTTCGCCATCTGCTGCGGCCTCGGCGTCTGGCAGCTGCAGCGCGCCGACTGGAAGGCCGGCCAGCTGAAGCGCATCGCCGCGCTGCGGGCCGCAGCGCCCGTCCCGATCGTCCCGGTGCTCGCTCGCGCCGCCAGCGGCGAGACTGTCACCCAGACCCGCGTCGCCGCCATCTGCCTTCCCGCGCCGCCGGCGGCCGCCGTGACCCGGGTGACGACCGACAACGGCGAGTGGGTCACGCGGGCGATCTCGTTCTGCCGCCTGGGCGGCGCGGCGTACGACGGGGTGTGGGTCGATCGCGGCGTGGTGACCGCGAGCCGGGGGTCGACAACGATTGTGCCGATATCGCCGCCCGTGCCCCAGGCCGTCATCGGCGTCCTGTCGCATCTGAAGGGCGATTGCTTCGGCTCGGATGGATGCGCCTATTGGTTCAACAACCTGCTCCATCCGGCGCCCTACATGCTGGTCGCCGAGGCGGAGGCGCCGGCGGCGGCTGGCCTCACGCCCGTCCCCTACGCCGCCAACAGCGCCGACAGTCTGCAATACGTCGGCGAATACGCCCCGACCTGGTTCGGGCTTGCCGGCGCCCTCGCCTGCGTCTATGCGGCCATGCTCTGGCGCAGATACCACCCCAAACGATGAAATATGTCTCCACCCGGGGCCAGGCGCCGGCCGCCGCGTTCCTCGACGCCGTGATCGCCGGCCTCGCCCCCGACGGCGGCCTCTACGTGCCCGAACGCTGGCCGACCCTCTCCGCCGACGAGATCGCCGCCTTCGCCGGCCGGCCTTACGCCGAGGTGGCGGCCGATCTGGTCGGGCGTTTCGCCGGCGACGACATCGATCCCGACCGGCTGGCCGAGATGTGCGCCGACGCCTACGCCAGCTTCAGCCACGCCGCGGTCGCGCCGCTGAAGCAGCTCGCGCCGGGGCGTTTCCTGCTGGAGCTGTTCCATGGCCCGACGCTGGCGTTCAAGGACATCGCCCTGCAGCTGCTGGCCGGGCTCTACGACCACGCCCTGGCGCGTAAGAGCCGGCGGCTGACCATCGTTTGCGCGACGTCGGGCGACACCGGCGGCGCGGCGGTGGAGGCGTTCCGGGGCCGGGCCAATGTGCGGATCGTGGTGCTGTTTCCGGAGGGCCGCATCTCCGAGGTGCAGCGGCGCTTCATGACCACCGCCGGCGACGACAATGTCGCCTGCCTCGCCGTGCGCGGTGATTTCGACGACTGCCAGGCGATGCTGAAGGCGATGTTCCAGGACGCCCAGTTCGCCCGCGCGGTGGACCTCTCGGGGGTCAACTCGATCAACTTCGCCCGTATCGCCGCCCAGATCGTCTACTATTTCACCGCCGCGGTGGCCTTAGGCGCGCCGGGCCGGCCGGTCGCCTTCGCCGTGCCCACCGGCAACTTCGGCGACGCCTACGCCGGCTATGCCGCGCACCGGATGGGGCTGCCGATCGAGCGGATCATCCTGGGGGTCAATTCCAACGACATCCTCGCCCGCGCCCTCGCCAGCGGCCGCTATCAGCGCGGCGAGACCGCCGCGACGCTCAGCCCGGCGATGGACATCCAGGCCGCCTCCAACTTCGAGCGGCTCTATTTCGAGGCGGTCGAGCGCGATCCGATGGAGACGGCGCGCGCCTTCGAGGCCTTCGCCGCCCGCGGCGTGCTCGATATCCCGCCGCGAGGCCTGGCCGCCATCCGGGCGCTCTTCGCCGGCGCCGCGGTGAGCGAGGCGGAGACCGGCCGCACCATCCTCTCGACGCTCAATGAGACCGGCGAACTGGTGGACCCGCACACCGCCGTCGGCCTCGCCGCCGCCGCGCGCATCGGCCCGGCCAAGCCGACCACGCCGCTGGTGACCTTGGCCACCGCCCATCCGGCCAAATTCCCCGAAGCCGTCGAAGCCGCCGCCGGCGTCGCGCCCGAGACCCCGCACAGCGTCTTCCGGCTGGCGGAGCGCGGCGAACGGATAAAATCCATCGCCGCCGACCTTGAGACGGCGAAGATTTTCATCCGCAAGTTCGCCCAGGTATGAGTGTTTCAGTTCCATGACCCGCGTCCACACCCTCGCCAATGGCGTCCGCGTCGTCGCCGACCCGGTCGCCGGCTTCCAGACCCTCGCGCTGTCAGTCGTCGCCGGGCGCGGGGCGCGGGCGGAGGATCAGGCGCGGTCCGGCTGGGCGCACCTCTTGGAACACATGGTGTTCAAGGGCGCGGGCCGGCGTTCGGCGCGCGACATCGTCGAGACCATCGAGGCGCGCGGCGGCTCGATCAACGCCGCCACCGGCTATGAGCGCACCAGCTTCCAGGTGCGCAGCCTGGCCGGCGGCCTGGAGCTCGGCATGGACGTCCTCGCGGACCTGATGCTGCGCCCGACGCTGGCGGCCGCCGATCTCGCCCAGGAAATCGGCGTCATCGCCCAGGAGATCGCCGAGGCGGCCGACACGCCGGACGATTTCGTCTTCGAGCTCGCCCAGGCCGCCGCCTTCCCCGACCAGCCGGTCGGGCGCCCGGTGCTGGGGACCGAAGCCAGCATCGGGACCGCCGATCCCGCCGCGCTGGAAACCTGGCGCGCCGGCCTCTACGCCCCCGACCGGCTGGTGGTCAGCGCCGCGGGCGCGGTGGACGAGGACGAACTGCTGAGCCTCGCCGAGCGCCTGTTCGGCGGCGCGGCCTCGGCCGGGGCGCCCGCGCCGTCGCCGGCCGCCTTCGTCGGCGGCCGCGCGGCCGAGGCGCGGCGGCTGGAGCAGGCGCACCTCGTCCTTTACCTGCCCGGCCTGGGCGCCACCGATCCGGACTATTTCGCCCTGCGCATCTTCGTCGAGGCGCTCGGCGGCGGCATGTCGAGCCGGCTCTTCCAAGAGGCGCGCGAGCAGCTGGGCCTCGCCTACGCCATCGACGCCTTCGCCGAGTCCTATGAGGATGCCGGCGTGCTCGGCGTCTATGCCGGCTGCGCGGCCAAGGACGCGGGCGGTCTGGCCGACGTGGTCGCCGCGGAGATCCTGAAGTTGGGTGCGGCGATCGGGGAGGCCGAGCTCGATCGCGCCAAGGCGCAGCTCAAGGCCGGTCTCTTCATGGGCCGCGAATCACTCGCCGGGCGCGCCGAGCAGGCGGCCGGCCAACTGCTGGTGTTCGGCCGGCTGCTGACGCCGGAGGAGATCGCCGACGCCATCGACGCGGTGGGCGCCGCCGACATTCGCCGCGTCGCCGAGCGGCTGCTGGCGCCGAAGTTGTCAGCCCCCGCCGTGCTCGGACCCGCCCGCGCGCTCGCCGCCGCCGACCGCTTCCACCGCGGCCTCTTCGGTTAAGCCTCTTGGCAAAGGCCGCCTGGCGGAGGCAATAAGCGGGGCATGGCTCTGCTGGACTGGATTTCGTCCGACCATGAACTGCGTTTGCAGGGCGACGGCGTGCGGCTGCGCCCCCACCGCAGCGGCGATTTCGAGGAATGGGCGGCGCTCAGGGCCCGCTCGCGCGCCTTCCTGCAGCCCTGGGAGCCGACCTGGCCAGCGGACGACCTGACCCGCGGCGCCTGGCGGCGGCGGCTCTCGGCCTACGCCCACGACATCGAGCGCGGCCTCGCCTATCCGTTCCTGGTGTTCCGCCAGAGCGACAACGCCATCGTCGGCGGCATCACCCTCTCCAACATCCGCCGCGGCGTCGCCCAGATGGGCCAGATCGGCTACTGGGTCGGCGAATCGCATACGCGCCGGGGCCACACCCTGGCCGCGGTGCGGGCGGTGGCGCGATTCTCGTTCGAGCGACTGGCGCTGCATCGGCTGGAGGCGGCGTGCCTGCCCTCCAACGAACCCAGCCGCGGCGTATTGCTCAAAGCCGGCTTCACCCAGGAGGGGCTGGCGCGTGCTTATCTGAGAATTAACGGTATCTGGGAAGATCATCTCCTATTCGGACTCGTATCGCCGGCGCCCGCCAGCGAGCACCGAGGCGAGGACGTGCTGGTCTAGAGACCGCCACGCCTCGCCGGATATCGGGGAGGGGGATGGCGCCCGCCGACAGGCTGGTCTGGGATCCGACGACCGTGCTCGAGGCTCTCGGCGCGGCGGATGCCGCGCTATGGGTGTGGGAGCCGGAGCGCGACCGGCTGCGGCTGAACGGCGCCTCGCGCGCCCTGGGCCTGGGTCCCCTCGCCCCCGAAGCCGCCTCCGCCGCCCTGCGCGCGCTGGTGCTGCCGCAGGACCGCGCGGCGGCCGAGGACATGCTGCGGGTGCGCGAGCCCGGCAGCGAGGTCTCCGCCCGGCTCAGGATGCGCGGCGGCGAGCCCTGCCTCTGGCGCGGCGTCTGGCTGGAGGAGGGCCTGCGCGCGGCCGGTGTGGTCGCCAAGGAGATGCGCTTCACGGCGTCCGAGCGCGACAGCCTGACCGGCCTGCTCGATCGCCGCAGCTTCGTGCAGCGGGCCCGCGAGAAGCTGGGACGCCCCGGCGTCTATGAGCTGGTGGTCGCCGACCTCAACCGGCTGCGGCGCCTCAACGAGGCGCTCGGCCACGAACGCGCCGACCTGGTGCTGGCGGCGCTGGGCTCGCGGCTCGCCACCGCCTTCTCGGACGCCGCGCTGATGGCGCGCATCGGCGAGGACGAATTCGCGGTGCTGGCGCAGAAATCCGCCACGCCGACCGTCGAGACCCTGCGCGCGGCGCTGGAGCAGCCGCTGCGCGTCGCCGGCTTCGATATCCACCCGACCCTGTCGGTCGGCGAGGTGCTGGTCGAGGGCGGCGACGACGCGCCCGAGGCCGCCGAGCTGCTGCGCCGGGCCGAGCTGGCCATCGAAGCCTCGAAGGCCGCCGGGCGCGGCGGGCCGGCCGCGGCCTATGGCCGCTCGCTGGAGACCGACGGCCTGTCGCGCCTGGCGCTGGAGGCCGACCTGCGCGGCGCGATCCAGCGCGGCGAGATCATGGCCTTCTTCCAGCCGATCGTGCGGCTTTCCACCGGCGAGCTGTCCGGGTTCGAGGCGCTGGCGCGCTGGCGCCACCCGCGCCGCGGCTTCCTGTCGCCCGACGACTTCCTCGGCCTGATGGCCGAAATGGGCATGCTGGCCGAACTCGGCGCCTTCATGATGAACGCCTCGGCGCGGCAGCTCGGCGCCTGGCGCCGCGCCCACCCGGCCGTCGATCACCTGACCTGTTCGGTCAACCTCTCCACCGGCGAGATCGACCGCGCGGGCCTGGTCGACGAGGTGGCCGACCTGGTGCGCGAGAACGGCCTGCGCCGCGGCTCGCTGAAGCTGGAGATCACCGAGAGCGACATCATGCGCGACCCAGACCGCGCCGCCGTGACCCTGCGCTCGCTGCGCGACGCCGGCGCCGGCCTGGCGCTCGACGACTTCGGCACCGGCTTCTCGTCGCTCTCCTACCTCACCCGCCTGCCCTTCGACACGCTGAAGATCGACCGCTATTTCGTGCGCACCATGTCCGCCAACGAAGGCTCGGCGAAGATCGTCCGCTCGGTGATCCAGCTCGGCCAGGACCTCGCCCTGGAGGTGGTCGCCGAGGGGGTGGAGAACGGCCTGATGGCCCGCGCCCTGCTCGACCTCGGCTGCGACTACGGCCAGGGCTATGGCTACGCTCCCGCCCTGTCGCCGCAGGAAGCCGAGGTCTACCTCAACGAATGCTACGCCGACGGCGCGGCGCCGGTGAAGGCGAAGGGCTAGGCGCGCCCCGTCATCACCGAGAGCCGCTCGGGCGACACCCCGATCTTGGCCAGGGCGCGTCGCCATTTGGTCTCGTGGTCGTCGTCGAAGATCAGCTGTTCGTCAGCCTCGCAGGTGAGCCAGGTGTTGCCGAGGATCTCCTGCTCCAGCTGGCCGGCGCCCCAGCCGGCGTAGCCCAGCGCCAGGATCGAGCGGCGCGGGCGGCTGTTGTGACCGGCGATGGCCTGCAGCACCTCCGGCGTCGCGGTCAGGCTGACGCCCGGGATCACGCTGACGCTGGACGTCGGGGAGGCGTAGTCGTCGGTGTGCAGCACGAAGCCGCGGTCGCGCTCCACCGGCCCGCCCATCAGCACCAGGTCTTCCGGCAGGGCGATGGTCGATTCGACCTTCAGCCGCTTCAGCACGCTGCCGAGGCTGAGGCCGGCCACCGGGCGATTGATCGCCAAACCCATGGCGTGCTCGGCGTTGTGGGCGCACAGGAAGATCACCGCCCGCTCGAACCTCGGGTCGCCGATCCCGGGCATGGCGACCAGGAGGCGTCCAGTCAGGAACGCGCCGTCAGAGTCGGACATGGCAGCATGATCGGGCGCGCCGAGCCGGCTTTCAAGCCCCCCAAAGCGCGCCATGGGCGCATTGACAGCTTGGCGCGGCGGCCCGCCCGTCCTATGTGCGGCCAAATCCCGCAGGAGAGAAATCCATGACGATCAAGGTCGGCGACAAAGTCCCCGTTGCCAGCTTCACCACCTTCGGCCCCGACGGCCCGAAGCCGATCACCACCGACGCCCTCTTCGCGGGCAAGACCGTGGCGCTGTTCGCGGTGCCGGGCGCCTTCACCCCCACCTGCTCGGCCAAGCACGTCCCGAGCTTCAAGATCCACGCCGGCGACCTGAAGAAGAAGGGCGTCGACACCATCGCTTGCGTCTCGGTCAACGACGTCTTCGTGATGAAGGCCTGGGGCGCGGACCAGAACGTCGGCGACGACATCCTGATGCTGGCCGACGGCAACGGCGACTTCACCAAGGCGGTCGGCCTGGAGCTCGACGGCTCCCGCTTCGGCATGGGCTCGCGCTCGCAACGCTATTCGATGATCGTCACCGACGGCGTGGTGAAGGAACTGAACGTCGAAGCCGGCGGCGAGTACCGGGTGTCGTCGGCCGAGTACATGCTGGAGCAGCTGTAATTCCTTCTCCCCTTGCGGGAGAAGGTGTCGCCGGAGGCGACGGATGAGGGGTGAAAGCGCGGCGGCTGGACGATTGGCTTGATCGGCGAACTTCGTGCCGACACCCCTCATCCGACCGCTTCGCGGCCACCTTCTCCCGCGAGGGGAGAAGGGCGCTAAGCCCCCAGCGCCTCCGGCGTCGCCCTGAAGAGGTCGACCGAGCCCTGGGTGACGGCCGAGGTCAGGCCTGGCGCCTGGGCGAGGACCTGTTCGGCGAAGATGCGGGCGAGGCCGATCTTGGTGCGGCAGTAGTCCGGATCCGGGTCGCCGGCGGCGAGGCGGCGCGAGGCGGCCAGCGCGGCCTTGCCCAGCATCCAGCCGCCGACCACGTCGCCCAGCAGCTGCAGATAGGGCGTGGCGCCCGCCAGGGCGTCCGGCTGGGCGTGGCCGCGGCGTTCGATCAGCCAGCCCGTGGCCGACTGCACCGCCGCCAGACCCGCCTCCAGCCGCGCGCCGATGGTGTGCAGCCAGGCGTCGTCGGAGCTCTTCAGCTCCGCGGCCGTCGGGAAGATATCGTCGACCAACTCGCGCACCGCCCGGCCCTTGCCGAGCGCCAGCTTGCGCCCCATCAGGTCGATGGCGTGGATGCCGTTGGTCCCTTCGTAAATCGGCAGGATGCGGGCGTCGCGGTAGTATTGCGCCGCGCCGGTCTCCTCGATGAAGCCCATGCCGCCCTGCACCTGCAGCGCCGCCGAGGCCGCCTCGACGCCCATGTCGGTCGACCAGGCCTTGGCGATCGGCGTCAGCAGCTCCTGGCGCAGGTTGGCGGCGTCGCGATCGACCGGGTTGCCGGCGGTGCGGGCGAGATCGGCGGCGACGGCGGTGGCGAGGCAGATACCGCGCGCGGCCTCGATCTTGGCCTTCATCAACATCAGGGTGCGGCGCACGTCCGGATGGTCGAAGATGCGCGAGGGATAGGCGCCGGTCCAGGCCGAGCGGCCCTGCTGGCGCTCCAGCGCATAGGCCAGCGCCTGCTGGTAGGCGCGCTCGGCGATGGCGACGCCCTGCACGCCGACCTGCAGCCGCGCGGCGTTCATCATCACGAACATGCCGGCCAGCCCCGCATGCGGCGCGCCGAGCAGCTCGGCCTTGGCGCCCTCGTAGAGCATGACGCAGGTGGGCGAGGCGTGGATGCCGAGTTTGTGCTCGATCGACCCGCAGCGCAGCGCATTGGCCTCGCCCAGCGATCCGTCCGCGCCCACCAGCCGCTTCGGCGCGATGAAGAGCGAGATGCCGCGCGAGCCCGGCGGGGCGTCGGGCAGGCGGGCCAGGACGAGGTGGACGACGTTGTCCGCCATGTCGTGGTCGCCCCAGGTGATGAAGATCTTCTGACCGGTGATCCGCCAACCGTCGCCGTCGCGCTCGGCCTTGGCGGTCAGGGCGCCGAGATCCGAGCCGGCCTGCGGCTCGGTGAGGTTCATGGTGCCGGTCCATTCGCCGGACACCAGCTTCGGCAGATAGGTCGCCTTCTGGCGCGCATCGCCGTTCTTCTCGATCGCCTCGATCGCGCCCTGGGTCAGCATCGGGCAGAGCGAGAAGGCGAGGTTGGCCGATTGGATGATCTCGAACACCGCCACTTCCAGCGCCTTGGGCATGGCCTGGCCGCCGAACTCGGCCGCGCCGCCGAGACTGTTCCAGCCACCGGCGACGAATTGCTGGTAGGCGTCGCCGAAACCGGCCGGCGCCCGCACCGTTCCGTTCTCGTAGCGCGCGCCCTCGGCGTCGCCGGATCGGTTCAGCGGCGCGAGCACATCGCCGGCGAACTGGCCGGCGGCTTCCAGCACCGCCGCGACGGTCTCGGCGTCGGTGTGCGGAAAGGCGGCGGCGAGGCGGCCGAAGTCGGCGGTCTCTTCGAGAGCGAACACCAGGTCGCGCACCGGGGCTTTGTAGGTCATGACCGTCCCTTCAAGCTTGCCGAGGCCTTCTAGCGCGGGGGTGGCGCCGCTGGGCAGTCGTTTTTGCTTAACCCGGGTAAAAGCGGAGCGCATCGCGGAGCGCGCCCAGAATCACGGGTTCGTGATCGGCGGGACGACTCGGGGCCGAAACGCCGTCAGGACCGGTGCGTCCCCTTGCCAGGTTGGGGTCCTTGAGACGAAAGAAGCGGCATGATCCGGTCCATCGCCCTCTCCGCTTTCGCCGCCCTCGCCCTGACCGTCCCGCTCGGCGCGGCGGCGGCCACCACCAACAATGTGTCCGACCTCGAAGGCGGCCACTATGTGCTCGACAAGGCCCACGCCTCGGTGGTGGCGCGGGTGATGCACATGGGCGTCTCGCTCTACACCCTGCGCTTCGACACGATCGACGGAAGCCTCGACTACGATCCGGCCCACCCCGAGCGCACCCGCGTGGAAGCCAGCGTCGATCCGGCCTCGCTCGACGTCGGCGCCGACTACAGCAAGAAGTTCGCCGAAGAATTCCTCACCGTCAGCAAGTTTCCCAAGGCGACCTTCGTCGCGACGTCGATTCAGCCCGGCGCCGGTAACCAAGGCACGATGTCGGGCGAATTGACCCTCATGGGTGTGACCAAGCCAGTGACCTTCAACGTGACCCTGATCGGAACCGGCCACGAGATTCTGCCGATACCGCTGGGCCAGCGCGCGGCCGGCTTCGAGGCGACGACCACGATCAAGCGCTCCGACTTCGGCTCGACCTTCCTGGGCGACCTGGTCGGCGACGATGTCACCTTGCAGATCGAGGCGGAGTTCGACCGCCGATGACGGCGGCGGCGCCCAGCCTGGGCGGCAGCCTTCCGGGGCACCGCTCGACCTATTCGGCCGTCGCGATCGTGCTGCACTGGCTGATCGCGGCCCTGATCCTCGCCAACGTCGGCCTCGCCTGGTACTTCACCAACCTGCCGAAGCTGGAACAGTTCGGCCCGGCCGGGCTGCACAAGTCCATCGGCATCACCGTGCTGCTGCTCACGCTCGTGCGGATCGGCTGGCGGTTCACCGCCCGCCCGCCGCCCCTGCCCGACACCCTGCGGCCGTGGGAGCGCTGGGCCGCCAAGGCGACGCATGTGCTGTTCTACGTCATCATGCTCGGCATGCCGCTCTCCGGCTGGGCGATGACCTCGGCAAGCCCGCTGATCCGGCTGCATCCGACAGTGCTCTACGGGGTGCTGCAATGGCCCGCGCTGCCGTTCGGCCACCTCGACCGCGACACGCTCGATGGCCTGCGCAAGCTGTTCGGCCGCACCCACAGCCTGTTGGCCTGGGTCGCCTATTTCACCATCGCGATCCACGTGCTCGCGGCGCTCAAGCACCAGGTCATCGACCGCGACGACGTGATGGGGCGGATGCTGCCGCTGCTGCGCCGCAAATGAGGAGCCTCGCATGATCCGGCGCTTTGCCGTCCTGGCCGCGATCTTCGCGCTCGCCCCCACGCTCGCGCTGGCCGCGCCGCCGACCTGGATCGTCGACAAGGCCGCGTCTCACCTGACCTTTTCCTCCAGCGTCAGCGGCCAGGCCTTCACCGGCGGCTTCCGCGCCTGGGATGCGGCGATCCGCTTCGATCCGAAGGATCTCGCCCATTCCGACGTGGCGGCGAGCATCGACATCGCCTCCGCGGCCACCGGCAACGGCGATCGCGACACCGAGCTTCCGGGCCAGGACTGGTTCTGGACCAGCCACTTC
>Ga0302314_10012699_pt1 | contig 14543 bp, 14 predicted proteins | sample III_Palsa_N2_3_FD_200533 | JGI IMG/M metagenome (GOLD analysis project Ga0302314, IMG submission 200533) | Peat permafrost microbial communities from Stordalen Mire near Abisko, Sweden - III_Palsa_N2_3 | ecosystem: Environmental > Terrestrial > Soil > Palsa > Peat permafrost | place: Sweden... | reverse complement strand
GATGCGATTGGGTCTGACGAAACTACGCGTATCGCTGGAAGCGAACGTTGGGATGGTCACATGAGCGACAAGGACACGTTGCCGGGGCCGGGACATTGCGGCGAGGACGTCGCCGCTTATGCGCTCGGAGCGCTGGACTCGGCCGAGGCCGAAGCGTTCACAAGACATCTGCGGACCTGCGCGGTCTGCCGGGACGAGCTGGAGGCCTTCCAGCAGGTCATCGACCTGCTGCCGATGACCGCGCCCGCGTTCAAGGCGTCGCCGAAGCTGCGCCGGCGCATTCGCCGCGCGCTCGCCGACGTGCCGCTCCCCCCGATCGCCGACGATTCGCGCGGGGCGAGCCGACAGCGGACGCGCCTGCCGCGATGGCTGCCCCGTCCCGTGCTCGGCGTCGCCGCCGGGCTGGCGGTGATCGCGGTCGCGCTGGTGATCGTGTTGAGCGGCGGCGGCGCGGGGACACGCGTCGTCCAGGCTCGGGTGACCGGCCATGGCAGCGCCAGCCTGCAGATCTCAAGCAGCCGAACCGAGCTCGTCGTCCAGCACTTCGCGCCGCCGCCGAGCGGCAAGATCTACGAGATCTGGCTGGTCCACGGCAAGCGGGCGCCGCAGCCGACCAACGCGCTGTTCGACGTCAACGCCGCGGGCAACAGCGAGGTCGACGTGCCGGGCAGCCTGCAGGGCGTCAGCCAGGTGCTGGTCACCCCGGAGCCGCCGGGTGGCTCCAAGGTGCCGACGCATGCCCCGGTGATCGCGGCCCAGCTCAGCTGAACGCGTCCCTCAGCCGTCGGGCTTGAGGACGTCGGCGCCGAACAACCGCGCCGCCCGCCGCTTCGCCTCGGCCACGCGGGCGTGCGCCCTCTTGCCGGAACGTCTCCCCGTGATCGATTCGGGCACGCTACGGTGATCCGAACGGACCGCCCGGCCGTAGTCATCGGTACACCCGCGCAAGCAAAATGATCGGAGCTTCACAGATGGTCGGACTCGACAACCCACTGCACATCGCCCTCGTCCTCATCGTCGTACTGATGGTCTTCGGGGCCAAGCGCCTGCCGGAGATGGGCAAATCGATGGGCGAGGGTCTGCGCGGCTTCAAGGACTCGCTGCAGGGCCACGTGCCCGCCGAGGACACGACCCCCGGTCCGATGCTGACCGCGGCCGTCGCGGAGCCCGTGGCCACGCCGGTCTCGACCCCGGCCGCCACGCCGGTCTCAACCCCGGTCGCCAAGCCCGTCGCGGCGCAGAGCACGCCGCCCGCCGCCTGAGCCGCGGGCCGTTTTTCACGCTCGGGCCCCCACCACCAAAATCCGATGAAGATCGCGATCATCGGCGGTGGGGTCTCGGGTCTGGTCACCGCGTACCTGCTGGCGCGTGACCACGACGTGACCGTGTTCGAAGCCGGTCGCCACGCCGGCGGCCACACGAACACGGTTCGCGTCGACACCCGGTACGAGACGCATGACGTCGACACCGGGTTCATCGTCTTCAACGACCGCAACTACCCCAACTTCGAGCGGCTGCTCGATCGCCTCGGAGTCGCCGGCCAGCCCTCGAACATGTCGTTCGGGGTCAGCGACGGCAACGGCGACTTCGAGTACGCGGGCGGCTCCCCGAACGGACTGTTCGCCAAGCGCGCACATCTGGTCACCCCGTGGTTTCACCGGATGGTCGCCGACCTGGCCCGCTTTCACCGGACCGCCAGGGAGCTGTTGACCGGCGATGACAGCGGGCCGTCACTCGGGCACTGGCTCGAGCAGCAGCGGTTCTCACGCCCGTTCATCGAGCGGCTGATCGTGCCGCAGGCGTCGGCGGTCTGGTCTGCCGACCCCGCCCAGCTGTGGTCGTTCCCGGCGCGCTTCCTGATCGAGTTCTTCGACAACCACGGGATGCTCGGGCTCCGCGATCGCCCCCGCTGGCGGACCGTCACCGGCGGCTCGGCCCGCTACGTCGAGGCGCTCCTGCGCCGCTTCGAAGGGCGGATCTGGCTCGACACGCCCGTCACCCGGGTCACGCGCGCCGTCGACCACGTAGAGGTCACGCCACGGGGATCGGAGCCCCGGCGCTTTGACCAGGTCGTGCTCGCCACCCACTCCGATCAGGCGCTCGGGATCCTCGCCGACGCCACCGACCGCGAGCGTGAGCTACTGGGCGCGATCCCCTACCAGGCCAACCAGGCGGTGCTGCACACCGACACCGCTATGCTGCCGCGCCGTCGCCGGGCCTGGGCGAGCTGGAACTACCATCTGATGCCGGCGCCGGGGGACCGCACGACCGTCACGTATCACATGAATCGCCTGCAATCGCTGACCGCGGACCGGGAGTTCTGCGTCACGCTGAATCGGACCGGGGAGATCGATCCTCAAAAGGTGATCGAGACGATCGACTACGCCCATCCCGTGTTCACCGCCGGCGGCGTCCGCGCCCAGCGACGGATCGATGAGATCAGCGCGCAGAACCGGACCCACTTCGCCGGTGCCTACTGGGGATGGGGCTTTCACGAGGACGGCGTCGTCTCCGCGCTTCGGGTCGCCGCTGCGTTCGGAGCGACCCTGTGAGCGGCGACCTCGCTGAGCCCGCGAGCGCCAGCTGCATCTACACCGGCACGATCCGCCACCGCCGCGTGGCGCCGGCGACCGAGTTCACCCACCGGCTGTCGCTTGCCTACGTCGATCTCGACGAGCTGCCGTGGCTGCTGGGCGGCAGGCTGCTGCGTCGCGCGCCGGGCATCCTGCGCTTTCGCCGCGGCGACTACCTGGGGCCGCACTCACTGCCGCTGGCGACCGCGGTCCGCGACCGCGTGGAGCAGCTCACGGGAACGCGCCCGGACGGTCCGATCCGGTTGCTGACCCAGCTGCGGTCGTTCGGCGTGTGCTTTAACCCGGTCAGCTTCTACTACTGCCTCGACGGCGGCGACAGCCGACGCCTGCAGGCGGTGCTCGCCGAGGTCACGAACACGCCGTGGGGCGAGCGGTACGCGTACGCGCTCGACGACTGCGCCCCCGACTCGGAGCTGGTGACGGGCAGATTCGACAAGCGGCTGCACGTGTCGCCGTTCATGGCGATGGACCACGAATACGTGGCCCGCGCAACCAGTCCCGCTGAGACGTTGTCGGTGCAGATCGAGAACCACCGCCACGGCGCAAAGGTGTTCGACGCGACGCTGAAGCTGTCCCGAGCGCCGCTGACCCGTTCAGAGGTCACGCGGATGACGGCCGCCCATCCGGTCGCCGGCGCGCGTGTGCTGGCGCTGATCTACGGGCACGCCCTCGCCTTGAAGCTGGCCGGCGCCCGATATCACCCCCACCCGACCTCGGCCCCGGCACGATGAGGCCCGGCGAGATCACGGCGTGGCGATCGCTGGCGTGCGGCATGCTGCGCCAGATCCGGATCGGCTCGCTGACGGTGGTGGAGTCCGGTCGTCGGCTCACCTTCGGCTCAGGCGCCCCGGCGGCCACCATCGAGCTCCACGAACCGGACTTCTGGCCGATGCTGATGCGCGGCAGTCGCGGCCTGGCCGAGTCCTACATGCAGGGCAGCTGGGACTCCCCGGACCTCGTCGCGGTGATCCGGTTGGCCGCTCGCAACGCATCGCTGATCGACGACGTCCGGCGGTTCACGGCGCCGCTGTGGACGCCGCGGCAGCGCCTGCGGGCGGTGCGCCGCCGTAACACCCGCAGCGCCTCAAGGCGCCACATCGCCGCGCACTACGACCTCGGCGACGAACTGTTTGCGCGGATGCTCGATCCGACGATGATGTACTCCTGCGCGTTGTTCGAACGCTCGGGGATGACGCTTGAGGACGCATCGCTGGCAAAGCTCGAGCGCGTCTGCGAGCAGTTGGAGCTGGGCCCCGACGACCACCTGATCGAGATCGGCAGCGGTTGGGGCGGGCTCGCCGTCCACGCCGCCGCAACCCGGGGGTGCCGCGTCACCACCACCACGATCTCTGAGCATCAGCACAAGTACGCGACCGAACGGGTCCGCGCGGCCGGCCTGCAGGACCGCGTGCAGGTGCTCCTGTCCGATTACCGGGATCTGCGCGGCAGCTACGACAAGCTCGTCTCGATCGAGATGATTGAGGCCGTCGGCTGGCAGCACATCGGCACGTTCTTCGAACGTTGCTCGCGGCTGCTGCATTCCCACGGGGCGATGCTGCTGCAGGCGATCACGATCGATGACCGGGCATATGAGGTCGAGAAGGCGTCAAAGTCGTTCATCAAGGAGTTCATCTTCCCCGGCGGCTGTCTGCCCTCGATGGAGGTGATCATGCGCAACATCGCGCGGCATACCGACCTGCAGGCGGTGGGCCTGATGGACATCACCCCCAGTTATGTGGAGACCTTGCGGCGCTGGCGTGAGAACCTCGCCGCCCACCGCTCAGAGCTCGAGCACCTCGGCTACGACGAGCGCTTTCACCGGCTCTGGACGCTGTATCTGTCCTACTGCGAGGGCGGCTTCGCCGAACGGCGGATCTGCGACGTGCAACTGCTGCTCGCCAAGCCGCAGTGGGCAGCCCAGGTCAGCGGCCAGGTACGGACCACCAATGCGGCCACGGCGTCTGGCCCGGTGTCGCAAATCTTTCACGCGGATTGATCCGGTTTTGGCTGGGACACGAATACACAGGTGAGCGACCTCGAACGCGGGGCGCGTACCAGATCGGCGAACCCGTCAGGGACGCCACTCCTCCTGTTCGGAAAGGAACGCATTACCTATGGACCACATCGACTTGCATTCGATCGACGCCGACGGCGCGATCGCCGAGGGCCACGCCGCAGCTGAGGAGGCACTGAACTCGGGCGACACCCGCATGAGCTTCCTGCGCAAGGGCGCGCTGGCCGGCGGTGCTGCTCTCTCCGGTGGCGCGATTCTTGGCGCACTGCTGCCGGGTTCGGCGCTGGCCGCTCAAGTGGGCCGTCCGCCCGCGTCCTTCGGCGCCGGTGACATCGGCATCCTGAACTACGCGCTGACGCTCGAGTATCTGGAGTCGTCGTTCTACAACGCCGCTTCGAAGAACAACATCGCCAAGGGCGACAAGCTGCTGACCGCGATCCTCAAGACGACGGTCAAGGACGAGAACGCCCACGTCAAGTTCCTCAAGGGCGCGCTCGGAAGCAAGGCCATCGCATCGCCGAAGTTCAGCTTCGGCAAGGCCGTCACCGACAAGGCGACGTTCGCCGCGACGGCGTACGTCCTGGAGAACACCGGCGTGCACGCCTACCTGGGCCAGGCGGGCAACATCACCACCCCGGCCTACCTGCTGGCGGCTGCGTCGATCGTGACCGTCGAGGCGCGCCATTCCGGCGCACTCGGTGTGTATCTCGGCAAGGCGATCGCGCCGACGACGCGCGACACGGGCTACCCCGCATCCAAGGTGCTGGCGGCCGTCAAGGGAACCGGCTTCATCGTTTCCTAGCTCTCTCCTCCGGTCGCGCTGAAACGCGCACGGACAAGAGAACACGCGGCGGGTGGATCTTCGTGTCCACCCGCCGTTGTCGTCTCTGGAGCCGCCGATGACAGGAGAAACTCCGCCCTGCCCCGCCGCTCAGCCCGTCGTCAGCGGCCACTCCTGGATGTGGTCGGCCTCGGCCGGACCCGGGAAGGGCCGCGCCAGGCAGTATTGCTGCAGCACCGCCTCGGGAACGCCCTCGACGCCCGGCGTGTCCGACGCCTCGCCCTTGGTGTGGGGATCGTCGGCGAAGCCGCCGACCTCGACCGAGTGCTGCGGGGTCCGGTAACCCGAGATGCCGATCAGGTGCAGCTTCAGCGCCTTGCCGAGGGCGTCCAGCCGCGCCGCGATCACCGGCTCCTGGTTGACGCTGTAGTTGGTGCCCGGGGCCTGGAAGAACCCGTACTCGCCGCCGTGGGCGACGAACGGGGTGTTGATGCAGCCGGCGGGCGCCGCGACCGGCGCTCCACCCGAGGAGCTGAGCTCCGCCTGGGCGGCCTCCGCGTCGAGCTTCTTGGCCTGGCGCTGCAAGGTCGAGCGCAGCGCGGTCAACTGCGTGGTGTCGATGCTGCGCGCGTTCTTGAGCTTGAGCTGCTTGTCGACGATCGCCAGCTTCAGCTGAGCGAGGTTGTCACGCTCGACCACGACCGCGGTGGTGGCGCGCTTGCGCCGCGTCTCGACCGTCGCCAGCCGCTTGGTTTCGACGGCCAGTTGCGCCTTCGCGGTCTGCACGGTCACGATCGTCCGCTCGTTGGAACGCCGCAGCTTGGCCATGTACGAGAGGCCGTTGACGAGGTCGTTGAATCCCCCCGCGCTGATCACGACGTTGACGATCGACGGCGGCGGCGACTCGTACTGTGCGCGCAGCTGCGCCGCCAGCGCGACTCGGTCGTGACGGAAGGCGGCGCGCAGCGACGTCAGCCGTGCCCGAGCGCCGGCGAGCTGGTCGGTCGTCGAGCGCAATTGTGCCTCCTGGACGTCGACACTCCGCTGGACGCTGGACAGCCGCTGCTGCAAGGTCTGAATCGATCCCTGGAACTGCTGAATCTGCTGCGATTCACCGCTGATCTTCGATTGCAGCTGCTGGGCTCGCTGCTGACCGGACTGATACTGGGACGCCAGGTCGGCCGAGGCGGGCGTCGCGCGCAACGCCAGGACGATGGCCGCCGCGGCCACCACCAAGACACAGGCGGTCGATCCGCAGACGATGCGCGCAAGACGGGTCATTCGGCCCGGCGACGCTACCAAGAGGTCGCTTTGCAGGGGCATTTCGCCTTCCTGCGCAACGGAACTTGCACTTTTGTCGCCGCCGGCAACGTGTGTCACTACGATGCGGCGGGGTGATCTGGATCCTCGTCGTCGTGGCCATCGCCGGGCTGGCCGTGATCGCGGGATTTGCGGCGGAACGTCGCTGCCTGCGCTCGGAACGGCGCCGGTTGCAGCAGACCGTCTCAGAGCTTCGTACGCAGCTGGCGGCCGACGCGGACTCCGAGCGTGCGCGCAGCGAGTTCATGGCAACCGCATCACATGAGCTGCGCAGCCCGCTGACCTCGATCAAGGGATTCGCCGAGCTGTTGATGAGCGGACCGTACGCCTCCTCGATCCCGCCCCGCCAACTCGAGTTCGTCGAGATCATCGGCCGCTCCGCCGATCGCCTCGTCCAGCTCGTCGACGAGCTGTTGGAAGTGGCGCGATTGAACTCCGATCAGATCGCGGTCGAGCCCCGCCCGGTCGACATCGGCGAGGCGATCCGTGAGACCGCAGAGCTGATGAGTGCGCGGATCGCCGGCAAGCACCAGCATCTCGGGATCTACGTCGCCCCCACGCTGCCGGCGGCGATGGCCGACGCCAACCGGATCCGCCAGGTGATCGGCAACCTCTTGACCAACGCGCATCTCTACACCCCGGAAGGGGGCCGGATCCACATCGGCGCCGAAGCCGATCGCGCCTGGGTCCGGATCGTCGTCGCGGACTCGGGCATCGGGATGACCGCCGAGGAGACCGAGCACGTCTTCGAGCGCTTCTATCGCGCCCCCGGTCGCACCGGTGGAGTGCCCGGTACCGGGCTCGGCCTGGCGATCGTCAAGTCGCTGGTCGACCTCCAGGGCGGAGAGGTCCTGGTCGCGAGCCGACCGGGACGTGGTTCCGCGTTCGAGGTGCGAATCCCGGCCGCGCCGGCGATCGCCGACACCTCAGGGGAGCTGCTCCGTGGCCGCCGCATCCTGATCGTCGAGGAGGACCCGGCGATCGCGGCGCTGATCGCCGACCAGCTGAGCTCGCTGGACGTCGAGACCGCCGTCGTCCACGACGCCGACTCGGCGCTCGACGCGCTCGCCGGCGAGCGCTTCGACGCGGTCACGAGCGACGTGCGGATCGGGACGTCTGACGGGATCGAGCTGATGCGCCTGATCCGCGCCGACCATGAGCTCCAATCGGTCCCGGCGGTGTTCGTGACCGTCGACGTCCAGCAGCCCGGGCTCGCGGGCGAGTGGACGGTGAGCAAGCCGATCGACGCCGACAAGCTGCGGGCCGCGCTGATCGCGGCGATCCGCTCGGGCCGGCCGCGGGTGCTGGCGATCGGGCGGCCCGAGGTCCAACGGCGCCTGGAGCCGGCGCTCGACGATCTCGGGATCGAGTACGAGTGGGAGACGACCGGCAGCGCCGCCGTGCGAGTCAGCGGCGAGCGTCGATTCGAGGTGGCGCTGGTCGACGTCGGGCTCAGAAACCCCGAGGCGGTGCTGCAGGCGCTGAAGCTTCGCGGGCGTCGTTTGCGCAGCGCTGTGATCCTGTTCAGCGATGGAGCGGCCCCCGTGTCAGCGGCACTCACCGATCAGGGCGTCGAGATCGTGCCGATCGATCGCGCCGCGGATGCGGTCCTCTCCACGCTCCGCGGGTCTCCGCGGCAGGAGGTGATCACCCGCGATGGAGTCTCCGGTGTCCGCTGAGCTGATCGCAGAGAACGAGCGGCTTCGCCGGCAGCTCGCCGCCGCGCAACGTGAGGCGGCCGACAGCGCACGCCAGCTCGAACGCTACGCCGCCGATCTGCGTGAGACGTTCAAGTCCGAGCGTGAGCGCACCCAGGAGCTGACGCGCTCCTACATGGCGACCGTCAGGGCGCTGTCCAACGCGGTCGAGGCACGGGACGCGTACACCGGCAGGCACGCCGAGCGGGTCACGCGGTTCGCGATCGAGATCGGCCGTGAGCTCGGCCTGGCTCGGCCGGACGCGCCCGAGATCGAGTTCGGCTTCCTGCTGCACGACGTCGGCAAGCTGGCCGTGCCGGACTCGATCCTGTTCAAGCCCGGGCCGCTGACCACCGAGGAGCGCGCGTTGATGTCACGCCACACGATCGTCGGAGCCGAGATCATGCGCGACATCGAGTTTCTCTCCGAGGCCTCGAAGGTCGTTCGCTCCCACCACGAGCACTGGGACGGGACCGGCTACCCAGACCGTCTGTCCGGCGAGCAGATCCCGCTGACCGCGAGGGTGTTCGCGGTCGCCGACGTGTTCGACGCGCTGACCACCAACCGCCCGTACCGAGCCGCGCTCAGCTTCGGGCAGGCACGCCGGATGATCAATGAGGAGTCGGGATCTCACTTCGATCCGCAGGTCGTGAAGGCGTTCGCGCGGATCGACGACGAGGTCCTGCGACGGATCGCCGACGAGGCCGGATGAGCGGCGATCTGCTCGTCGTCGACGACGATCCGTTCATCCGCCGGCTGGTCACGACGACGCTTGAGGACGTCTCCCGGTTCCGCCTGCTGGAGGCGCAGGACGGCGATCAGGCGCTGGCGCTGGCCGACCGCCACCGGCCCCAGATCGTGCTGCTCGACGTCAACATCCCCGGGATCGACGGGATCGAAGTGTGCCGGGCGCTCCGCGCGAACCCTCGCACCAGCGAGGCGACGATCGTGATGCTGACCGCTGCCCACGGCGACCAGGTCGAGGCGCAGGCCGAAGCCGCCGGCGCTGACCTGTTCTTGACCAAGCCGTTCAGTCCGTTGGAGCTGCTGCGGCTCGTCGACGGGCTCAGTGGCCAGGGCGGGGGCTGAACCGCCCGCGGCGAGCGCGAGCGGGCATCAGCCGATCTTGATCAACACGATCGTGTTGATCACGAACAGCAGCGCGAACACGATCGTCCAGCGGTTCAGGTTGCGCTCGACCAGCGAGCCGCCACCGACCGGACCCTGCCCGGTGCCGACCCCGAACGCGCCCGACAGGCCGGAGTCCTTCCCCGAGTGCATCAGGATCAGGAACACGAGCGCGACGCACAGGATCACCTGGACGAAATCGAGGAGAGTCGTCACGGCGCCGATGGTAGCCGGTCGTCGTCGACGTCCGCATCGGTGCTGGTGAGCGCGGCCGCGCCATCGCCGTCCGCCTCCGCGGCGCGGACGGCGTCCTGATGGGCGACCGCATCGTCGAGCCGATCCAGGATCTGTACGGCCTCCGAGCGCAGCGTGCCATCGACCGCCTCGTAGTCCTCATCAGACAGCTTGCCGGTCCGCATGTCCATCTCCGCGTCGCGAATCTCCTGGAGCTTGGAGTCACGCGCGGCCTCCAGCGCCCGGACGTCGTCGGAGGCGATCGCGGACGCGCGACGTGCCGACAGCAGCGGCCCGGTGATCGCGTACAGCGCGATCGCGACCACCACCAGCACGAGCAGGTACTGGAGCATCAGACGAGCTCCCGCTCCCGCGGCTGCTGCGCGGTGTCGAGCTGCGGTTGCCGCGCGGCGGCGCCGGGGCGCGGCGGGGTCAGGCGCCGCGGGCCACGGCGCATCCGGCCGGGCATCGGCCACAGCGCGATCAGACCGCCGAACGCGGCGATGATCGCGCCCAACCACAGCCAGGTGACCAGCGGCGAGACCTCGATCAGGAACTGCGAGCTCCACGGATGGGTGACGAAGCGTCGGTCGAGCGCGACGATGAACCGGTCACGCAGCGTGTAGATCGCGTTCAGATAGGGGGCCCGCCGGGCGGCGGGCAGTGAGCCGGCGGCCGCGATCGCCTTGGCGAACTTGGCGTTGCCCTCGGAGATCTGCTTGGCCAGCGGCTGCGTGTTGGGCTGGATCACGATCCAGATGTCACGCAGCAGGCCGGAATCGAGGCCGACGCGACTCTCCTGGCTGCCGTTGAAGAACCGGCCGATCGGCTGCGGAGAGGTCTGCGACGGGTACAGGCCCGCCGTCGTGTGCACGGTCGTGACGCGCGAGGCCCCTCGGTAGACCGCGATCACGGCGCCGAAGGTGAGCTTCTGCGAGGACGCGGACGAGGTCGGTCGCAGGTACTTGAACGTGTACCCGTCGACGTGGACGCTGTGGCCCGGGGTCAGGTCGGCCCGGCGGGCATGCTGGAAGGAGGTCGAGGCGGCGATCCCGATCAGCGCGACCGCGACCCCCAGGTGCACGATGTAGCCGCCGTAACGGCGGCGGTTGCGCCGCACCAGCCGCGTCAGCGCCAGCGGCGGCGGCTCGGACGCCATCTTCGAACGCGCACGGGTCCCCCGGAAGAACTCCTGCACGATCGTGGCGATCACGAACGCGCCGAACACGAACATCGTCATCGCCAGCAGGTGCGCGGTGACGCCGCCGGCGACCAGCAGCACGACCAGCGTCACCAACCCGACCGCGACCGGGAAGGCGAAGTTGCGCCGCAGCTTGGGCCACGTGACCCGCCGCCACGGGATGATCGGCCCGATCCCCGACAGGGCGACGACGGCCAGCGCCAGCGGCACCACATAGGGCCTGAACGCGGGCGGCCCGACCGAGATCTCGGTGCCGGTGATCGCCTCCGAGATCAGCGGGAAGAACGTCACCCAGGCGATCACGAGCGCGAGCGCCACCAGCAGGATGTTCTGGGCCAGGAACATCGACTCGCGGCAGAACAGCGAGTCGAGGTGGGCCTCGGTCTGCAGCTGCTGACGCCGGAAAGTGACCAGGAAAACCGAGCCGATCGCCATCACCGCGATCAGCGACACGAACGCGATGTTCAGGGTCGGATCGGAGACGAACGCGTGGATCGAGCTGAGGATCCCCGAACGCACCAGGAACGTGCCGATGATCGCCATCGTGCCGGTCAGCAGCACCAGCGACGCGTTCCACACCTTCAGCATCCCGCGCTTCTCCTGGATCATGATCGAGTGGATGAACGCGGTGCAGAGCAGCCACGGCATCAGCGCCGCGTTCTCGACCGGATCCCAGGCCCAGAAGCCGCCCCAGCCCAGCTCGGTATAGGACCAACGGGCGCCGAGCATGATCCCGACGCCGAGGCACAGCCAGGCGGCGAGCGCGAACCGACGCGTCACCTGGATCCACTCCGCGTTGACACGCCCTGAGATCAGCGCGCCGACCGCGAACGAGAACGGCACCAACAACAGCGTGTACCCCGAGTAGAGCATCGGGGGATGGACCATCATCGTCGTGTGGCGCAGCAGCGGGTCGAGGCCCGCGCCCTCGGTCGGGGCGGGCGAAGTCGTGGCAAACGGGTTGGCGAACAGCACCGTCAGCCCGGTGAAGAAGCCGGCCATCCCGAACAGCACCGCCTGCGCGTACGGGATCAGCTCGCGGACCTTGTTGCGGGTGATCAGCAGCGCCAGGCTCGACCAGAACGACAGCAGCATCACCCACAGCAGCAACGACCCCGACTGCGTCGCCCAGACTGCGGCGATCCGGTAGAAGAACGGGGTCGTCGTGCTGGACCCGCTGGCGACGATGTTGTACGAGAAGTCGTTGGAGACGAACGCGATGTCGAGGATCACGAACGCGGTCGCCGCGATCCCGCACAGCGAGTACATCGCCCGGCGCGCTGAGTCGATCCAGACGCGCGCGCCCGTCCGCGCGCCGTACAGCGAGGCGCCGAACCCGTAGATCGCACACAGCAGCGCGAGGATCAGCAGAACGCGGCCGGCGGGCGCCATCAGTTCTTATACGAGCCGGCGGCGGCCTGGTACTTGGACGGGCACTTGGTGGTCAGCGACCCCGACTGGCCGACCCAGACGCCGGACGCACCCTTGCGGACGCTGACCAGCACGCCGCGGCCGCTCATGAACGGACCCGGGATCGAGCCCTGGTAGCGGACCGGGACCGAGACGTCCAGCTTCGGGTCTCGCACGCGGAAGTACAGGGTCGAGGCGGTACGACGGTCGCTGATCACGGTGCCCGCCAGGATGTACTCGGTCCCCGGCTTGCCCTTCTTGATCAGCTGCGAGGCGGTCAGCTCGTCGCGGCCAGCGGAGAAGCTCGTGTAGATCAGCGCTGACGCCAGCAGCACCGCCACCGTCAGCGCGATCGTCAGGCGTATCGCCCGCTTGCGACTCGGATCCATGCCGCGGGGCATTCTCGCACGTTCGCAGCGCACACCACGCCGGATACCCGGCCACTGACGCGGATCCGACGACGTGCCCGCGCCGACCCTCCGCTCGGCGGTGGCTCGGCAGGGGGTTTCGCGGAGACTCGGGGCGAGATCTGCCGGCTCGTAGACGAATTCGTTTATTAACTTCGCGTTAGCGCACGAAGAAAATCGGTCTGCTCGCGAAACCATTGTCCGCCGTCGCCGTTACAAGTAGGTAGTGCTTGCGAGAACCAGATCCGGCGCCACCATGCTGAGGCGCCATCGAAACGTTCGACCGACGCGGGAGTCGGCCGTTCCCGAGGGGCAAGAGTCGGAGCGTCCGACCGCCGAGCGTCCGCGGGCCGCCGGCTCAGCCGGCGGTGACGTTTCGCCCGCCGCCGGGCGGAGTGCGGCGCCCGCCGGACCGGGTGCGGCGCCCGCCGGGTCCGGCGTCCAGCGCCGCGAACCGGCTCCCGAGGACCGCGCCATGTACTCCTGTGGATGCGGCTACGTGTTCCAAGCGGCCGTCTCGACATCGGTCGGCTGCCCCCACTGCGGCAGCTCCCAAGCCTGGTAGGCCCCGGACCGGGTAGCTCCCAGGCCTGCTCACCCCCGGGCGTGCGGGTGTACCGCGCCGCTTCACCGTTCCGGATGCATGACGATCGCTGCTGATTGCTCCTCATCCGTGAAAGCGTTGTGTCATGGGACTGTTTTATTGGAAACCGCCGGAGTGACGATCATTTCACCGCTGTCGCAGAAACTGCGCAAGTTCTCGCGGCTCGGGTCGTTGTAGATGACAGATGCACACGGGGTTCGCGCACTCCACGGTGATCCACTCCGATTGACCGGCTTTTCCAAACGTGGGGCGCAGCAAGCGACTGATGTCGCCTGACCGACAGAGGGCGGCGATGCCCGGGCGCTTGAAGCAGGCGTCCGGGCAAATCGTCCGCACCGATGCGCGCGCGACCGCATTCGCGGTCAATCGCCGAACAGCTGTGTCAAGTATCGCCGGCGGTCCGCCAGAAAGCCCGTCATCAGCCTGACCGGCTCGGCCTCGTCATAATCGATCGCGCGCACACCGTCGCCGTCGCACTCATAGATCAGCGCGTCGGGATACGCGAGCACGATCGGCGAATGGGTGGCAATCACCAACTGTGACCCGTCGATCACCAAGTCGTGGATCCGCGCCAGACAGGTCAGGCAGTTCTGGGTCGACAGTGCCGCCTCGGGCTCATCGAGCAGGTACAGGCCGTTGGGACCGAAGCGGTCGATCAGCACCGCTAGGAACGACTCGCCGTGCGACTGCTCGTGCAGCGAGCGCCCGCCGTAGGAGAACGTCGAATCGCCGGGCAGCTCGTCGAGGTACGTGGCGGCCGTGAACAGGCTCTCGGCGCGCAGAAAGAAATCGGTCCGCGGCCGTCGCCCGCTGCGCGTGAGCCGCAGCCCCTCGCCGAGCGCCGAGTGCGATTCGCGCGTCGAGAAGTTGAAGTTCGAGGAGCCGCCCTCGGGGTTCATGCCTGCCGCGACCGCGATCGCCTCGAGCAGCGTCGACTTGCCGCTGCCGTTCTCGCCGACGAGGTAGGTGACGCCCGGATGCAGCTCCAGCGAGCCGTCCCGCAGCGCCTCGACGACCGGCAGATCCCACGGATAGCCGGCGCCGGGACCTTCCGCGCCGCCCCCCAGCCCGACCGAGTGGATGAACGGCAGGAGCGCCTCGGGACGGCCGGCCACGGACGGCCGCGTCAGTCCGAGACGTCCATGCGCGCAAT
>Ga0302314_10012696_pt1 | contig 14544 bp, 15 predicted proteins | sample III_Palsa_N2_3_FD_200533 | JGI IMG/M metagenome (GOLD analysis project Ga0302314, IMG submission 200533) | Peat permafrost microbial communities from Stordalen Mire near Abisko, Sweden - III_Palsa_N2_3 | ecosystem: Environmental > Terrestrial > Soil > Palsa > Peat permafrost | place: Sweden... | reverse complement strand
GATGGAACGGCAGGCGAGGCCCCACGCTCTCCCTCGGGCTTCAAAACCCTCTGGGCGGACGGCCTCTCGCCTGCCACCGCATCGGCTAATCTAACAGATGCGGCGGCGTTCAAGTTACAAGGGAGGGCCCCGCGAAGCGGGAGGGTGAGGGTCTCGGTCCGCCTCGGCTCTACCAGCTCCCTCCGCTCGCCCGCGCCACGAAATTCCCGAACAGCCGTGCCCCCGCCTCCGTCCGGATGCTCTCCGGATGGAACTGCACCGCCTCGATCGGCAGGAACCGATGGCGCAGGCCCATGATATGGCCGTCGTCCTCGGCGCGCGCCGTGATGGCGAGGCAGTCCGGCAGCCCCTCCTCCGCCACCACCAGGGAGTGATAGCGGGTCGCCGAGAACGGATGCGGCTGGCCGTCGAAGCAGCCCCGGCCATCATGCGCGATCGGACTGACCTTGCCATGCATCAGCCGGCGTGCGCGCTCGACCTTGCCGCCGAACGCCAGGCCGATCGCCTGGTGGCCGAGGCAGACGCCCAGGACCGGCGTGCGTCCGGCGAAGCGGTCGAGGATGCCGACATAGCCGGCGTCGGCCGGATGGCCGGGTCCGGGCCCGAGCACGATCAGGTCGGGCGCCATCGCCTCGATCTGGTCGCCCGAGATGCGGTCGTTGCGCACGACCGGCACCTCTAGCCCCGCCTCCAGCAGATACTGCCGGATGATGTAGACGAAGCTGTCATAGGCATCGATCAACAGCGCCTTCATGATACGAGCTCCTGTCCGGTGATGGCCCAATAGCTGGCGCCGAGCTTGGCCAGCGTCTCGCGCCATTCGGCCGTGGGGTTGCTGTCGGCGACGATCCCGGCCGACGCTCGGATGATGAAGCGATGGCCGTCGTGGAGCGCCGAGCGGATGGCGAGGCCGGTATCGACGAATCCCGAAAAATCCACCACGCCGAACGCGCCGGCATAGAGCCCGCGCCGGCTGGTCTCGATCGCCTCGATGATCTCCATCGCGCGCACCTTGGGCGCGCCGCTCATGGTGCCGGCCGGGAAGCTGGCCGCGATCGCGTCATACTCGTCGAGGCCCGACGCAAGGTCGGCCGTCACGGTCGAGACCAGATGGAACACGTGGCTGTAGCCCTCGGTCGCCAGCAGCTGGGTCACCACCAAGGTGGACGGTTCGGCGACGCGGCCAAGGTCGTTGCGGCACAGATCGACCAGCATGACATGCTCCGCCACCTCCTTCGGGTCGCTGCGCAATTTCTCGGCCGCCGCCGCATCCGCCGCGGACGTGGCGCCGCGCCGGATCGTGCCGGCGAGCGGCCGCATCACCACGTGACCGTGCTCGATGCGCAGGAACACCTCCGGGCTGGCACCGACCAGCTCGGTCCCGGCGATGCGCGCCAGCACCATGTAGGGCGCCGGGTTGCGCTGGCGCAGCCGGCGATAGACGGCGAGCGGCGTCGCCTCGGTCTCGATCGTCAACGCATGGCCGAGCTGGACCTGATAGATGTCGCCCGCGCCGATATGGTCGAGCGCCGTGGCGACGCCGGCCTCGTAGCGGGCCTGGTCGATCGAGTCCGTGACCGAGACCGGCGCCGGTACCGCGGGCGTGGTCGGATCGTCGCCCTCGGCCCGTGCACCGGCCAGCCGCTCGCCCAGGCGATAGAGATCGATCGGCTCCCACGGCCCCTGGGCAGTGATCAGCGTCGCCGCCTCCACCGCCGGATCGAAGCTGAGCGCGCCCCGACAGAGCGCCAGTGCGATATCGGGCGCGTCGCCCTCATGCGGGATCAGGTCCGGCAGAGTCTCGACGAAGCGCACCGTATCGTAGCCGAGATAACCCACGAAGCCGAAACCATAGGCGCCGCCCGGGTCCGGATGGCCCGCCACCGCGAAGCTGTCCCGGATCGTGCGCAGCAGCGTCCAAAGTCCATCGGGCTGGAGCGGCAGCAGGTGCGCAACCCGCGCCTCGATTGCGGCGACCAGATCCGGCGCCCCGCCGAACCGGACGGCGCGGCCCCTGATCTCGATCGTCAGCACCGGACCGAACGCGACGAAGGCATCGCGCCGGGCCCCAGCCAACGCCTCCATCAGGAACACGCCCTCGGGGCCATAGAGGCGTCGAAGCGCCAGTGCGGCCGCGAGCGGCGGCAGGAACGGAAGGGTGGTGCGGTCGAGCTGAACCGGGATCTGAGACATGGGCTGGTTCCATTTAGGCAAAGAAAAAGCCCACCAAGGCGGACCTTGGTGGGCTTCAATCACGGGACGGGGCTAACGCTTACGCCGTCAGCAGCCGTCAGGATCGCCCACGCACGAACGCCACCACCAGGCAGAAGCCTGGGCGTTGACGACGGTCTGATGGGCGAAGGAATGGATCATTGCGGGGCTGATGCTGCGTCGGGTCGGGTGGCGAGTCAAGAGCAAGCTACAGGGGCTTGCCCGCCCGGCCGTTGCCCGGGGCCCGTACCGACCGCCTTCCGAGCGCGATAAAAACGGCCGCGAAAATCAGAAAAATCCCGCCGGCGGCGCCGATCGCAATCGCTCGCGGTGTGGTCCAATGGCCCAACAGATTGCTCCATTGCGAGGCCGCAAAGAGCAGCATCGCGAGCGCCATGAGATAAAAGGACCGCTTGCTCATTCGGACACGTTACCCGACTTCAGCCGGAAGCGGAATGGTGCCTACTCCGGCTTCCCGTCGCCATCGTCCTTCTGGTCGGCCGGCAGTTCCGGTTTGCAATAGGGCGGGACGTCGTCGCCGCCTTTGACCAGTTCGCTGCAGCCGCGCGTGATCTCGCTGATGATCAGCTCGCACGGGTTCTCGACGTTGCAGGGCGGGTGGGTCGCGGTCGAGACCTCGGTGCATTGTTCGACATAAGCCTTGGCCCAGCCCTCGCCGGCGGTCTCCTTGCAGGAGACGGCCCAGGCGGGGATGGCAACCGCCAGCAGCGGAAGCATCAACAGAAAGCGCAGTTTCATGATGCTTCCTCCAAAAGTCCCGTCATTCCCGCGCAGGCGGGAATCCAGGGTTGCCGGAGCCAGCTATCGCTTGCCCTGGATTCCCGCTTTCGCGGGAATGACGGTCGAGATGCCTCAGAACGCCGGCGGGGCGATATCGCTCGCGGTCAGCTGCTGGGCCAGGATCGCCTTCAGGCGGCCCAAGCCGGCTTCGTCCTTGGCTTCGCAACGGGCGACCAGCACGTCCTGGGTGTTCGACGCGCGCAACAGCCACCAGCCGTCGGCGGTATTGACGCGCACGCCGTCGATCGCCGAGACCTCGGCGCCGGCGGCTTCGAGCCTTGCCTTGACCTCTTCGATCACCTGGAACTTGCGCGTTTCCGAGCAGGGGAATCGCAGTTCCGGCGTGTTGAGCACGGTCGGCAGGCGGTCGCGCACCTGGGTGATGGTCTCGGCCGAGCGGGCGATGATGCCGAGCAGGCGCACGGCGGCATAGAGCGCGTCGTCATAGCCGTAATAGCGATCGGCGAAGAAGATATGGCCGCTCATCTCGCCGGCGAGCGGCGCACCGGTCTCGGCCATCTTGGTCTTGATCAGCGAATGGCCGGTGCGCCACATCAGTGGCGCGCCGCCCATGCGGGCGATCTCGTCGTACAGCACCTGGCTGGCCTTGACGTCGGCGATGATGGTGGCGCCCGGATGGGTCTTCAGCACGTCCTCGGCCAGGATGATCATCAGCTGATCGCCCCACAGGATGCGGCCCTTGCCGTCGACCACGCCGATGCGGTCGCCGTCGCCGTCGAAGGCGATGCCGAAATCGGCCTTGGTCTCGGCGACCTTGTCCTGCAGCTGGATGAGGTTGTGCGGCTCGGTCGGGTCCGGGTGATGGGCCGGGAAGGTGCCGTCGATCACCTCGTTCAGCAGGATATGCGTGCCGGGCAGCGCCTTGACCAGCTGGACCAGCGCGTCGCCGGTGGCGCCGTTGCCGGCATCCCACACGACCTTGAGTTCTTTCTTGCCGTCATAATCCTTGGCGACGCGGGCGACATATTCGTCGAACACCGAAACCTTGCGCCAAGTGCCGGCGCCGGTCGCCCAATCGCCCTTCGACGCCACCTGACCCAGATGCTGGATGTCCTTGCCGAAGAACGACTTCTTGCCGATCATCATCTTGAAGCCGTTGTAATTCGGCGGGTTGTGCGAGCCGGTGATCATGATGCCGCCGTCGACGCCGGGGATCGTGTTGACGGCGTAATACAGCATCGGCGTCGGCCCGAGCCCGATGCGGACCACGTCGATCCCGGCCTCGTTCAGGCCCTGGACCACGGCCTCTTCGATCATCGGCGAGGACAGGCGGCCGTCATAGCCGATGGCGGCGCATTTGCCGCCGCTCTTGGCCAGGATCGAGCCGTAGCTGCGGCCGATGGCGCGCGCGTCCTCGGGCTTGAGGGTCTCGCCCACGATGCCGCGGATGTCGTATTCGCGCAGGATCGTCGGGTCGAACTGATGGCTCATCGGAAGCTCTCTCTCAGAATAAGGATAAGGCTCAGGCGAGCGCCGCAATGATGCGGCGGAGCTCGGACGCGACGTCCGACCGCGCGAGCCCGAAGGCGATGTTCGCTTCGAGGAAACCGATCTTGTCGCCGCAGTCATAGCGCGCGCCCTCGAAGCGCAGGCCATGGAACGGCTCGGATCCCAGCAGCTTGACCATGCCGTCGGTCAGCTGGATCTCGCCGCCGGCGCCTTTGCCGGTCGTCTCCAGATGGCCGAAGATCGAGGGCGTCAGGATATAGCGGCCGATGATCGACAGGGTCGAGGGCGCTTCGGCCGGCGCCGGCTTCTCGACCAGGCCGCGGACCGCGGCCAGGCGGCCGTCGTCGGACGAGACGTCGAGGATGCCGTATTTCTTGGTGTCTTCGCGCGGCACGTCGACGACGGCGACGACATTGCCGCCAGTCTCTTCATGGACCTCGACCAGCTGCTTCATGCAGGGCGTCTTCGACAGCACCAGATCGTCGGGCAGGATGACGGCGAACGGCTCGTTGCCGATCAGGTTCTTGGCGCACAGCACCGCATGGCCCAGGCCCAGCGGCAGCTGCTGGCGGACGGAGGCGACTTGGCCGGGCTTCGGCAGCCAGCGCTTGATCGCTTCCAGCGCCTCCAGCTTGCCGCGCTCTTCCAGCGTGCGCTGCAGCTCGTAGGAATAGTCGAAATGGTCTTCGAGCGCGGTCTTGTTGCGCCCGGTGACGAAGATGAATTCTTCAATGCCGGCATCGCGCGCCTCTTCCAGCGCATATTGGATCACGGGCTTGTCGACGACGGTCAGCATTTCCTTCGGCATGGCCTTGGTCGCCGGCAGGAAACGTGTGCCGAGGCCGGCAACCGGAAAGACGGCCTTGCGAATCTTGTGACCCATGTAATCCCCCTCGACGACCCGACGTCCGGCTTTGTGACCATGAAGGCGCGCGCATTTGCTGCGGCGCACCATTCCCGCACTAGCAACAACGGTTGGTAGGGCCGTCCTGTTCCCACCCTCGTCGGCAATCTCTGCCACAGCGATTCACGGGCGGCAACTGTGGTGAGGTGGAACCCGAAAATGACTCTATCTGGCAGATAGATCGGCCGGCCGGATCCAGATCGACGTGTCATGGAACACGGCACCGCCGGCGGGCAGGCCGGGTTCGGCGCTGGTCAGCGCGTTGATGCCGACGCCTTCCTCGAACGCGTGGTTGGGCCAGATGCCTTCGACCACGACGACGCCGCGCCGGATGCCGTCGAACGATTTGGCCGGGACCACGACCGAGCCGCGCTCGTTGCCGAGGCGGAGCCGCGCGCCGTCGTCGGCCGCCATGGCCGCCAGATCGTCGGCATGGATCAGCACGCGAGGGCTCCCCTCGCGCTGGCGGCTGCCCGGCGTCTCGCCGAAGGTCGAGTTGAGGAAGCTGCGCGCCGGCGCCGTCACCAGCCGGAACGGCTTCGCCGCGGTCGCGCGGTCGATCACCCAATTCTGGTCGGGCAACGCGGACAGGCGCGCGCCCTCGGGGCCGAGCGCACTCCAATCCGCCTTGAAATGGAACTTGCCGTCCTTGTGACCGAAGCCGTCGAGGAAATGCGCGGTCTCGAACGGCAGCGCGCAATCATGGCCGCGCCCTTCGAGGAACGTCTCGGCCGGCGGCAGGCCGGTGTCGGCCAGCGTGCGCTCGATCAATTGCCAGGGCGTCATGGCGAAGCCCGGATGCTCCGCACCCAGCCGCCGCGCCAGTTCGGCCACGACATAATGATTCTCGCGGGCCTCGGCGAAGGGCTCGACCGCCTTGCGCGCGATCTGCAGGATGGTGTGGCCGGACGCCGTATAAAGATCGTCATGCTCGAGGAAGGTCGTGGCCGGCAGCACGATATCGGCCATCGCCGCCGTCTCGGTCATGAACTGCTCATGCACGCAGACGAACAGGTCCTCACGGGCGAAGCCCTGGTGCACCTTCATCAAGTCGGGCGCCACCACCATCGGGTTGGTGTTCTGGATCAGCATCGCCGTCACCGGCGGGCCATTGCCCAACGCATCCGCATCGCCGGTCAGGACGCCACCGATGCGCGACATGTCCAGCTCGCGCACCGAGAGATCGACCGCGTCCAGCCCCTGGATCACGGACTTTTTCAGGTTATAGAGCGCACCACCGGAATAGAGCGCGCCGCCGCCCTCATGCGCCCAGGCGCCCGTCACCGTCGGCAGGCAGGTGACCGCGTGGATCTGCGCCGAGCCGTTGCGGCTGCGCGAGAAGCCATAGCCGACCCGGATGAAGGCACGTTTCGTGGCACCGTAGAGACGCGCGAATTCCCAGATGGTTTCTTCCGGCAGACCGGTGATCTCGGCCGCCCAGGCCGGTGTCTTGTCGGCGACATGGGCTTCGAGCTCGTCCGGCACGTCGGCATATTTCGCCATATAGGCGCGGTCGGCGAAGCCTTCCTTGAACGCCACATGCATCATGGCGCAGGCAAGGGCCGCATCGGTGCCGGGTTTCAGGATCACCGCCAGGTCGGCGACGTCGGCCGTCGGCGTGCGATAGGTATCGACCACGACCAGCTTGGCGCCGCGCTGTTTGCGGGCGCGCTGGATATGGGCCATCAGGTTTACCTGGGTCGCGACCGGGTTGCCGCCCCAGACCACGACCAGGTCGCTCTTGGCGATCTCGCGGCTGTCGACGCCGCGCTTGACGCCGACGCCGGCGTTCCAGCCCGCATCCGACAGCGCCACGCAGATCGTGCTGAACTGGCGCGAGTATTTCATCACATGGCGCAGGCGATCGATGCCGTCGCGCTGCACATGGCCCATGGTGCCGGCGTAGAAATACGGCCAGACCGTCTCCGGCCCATGGCGTTCTGCCGCCTCGCGGAATTCGGTGGCGACGATGTCGAGCGCCTCGTCCCAGCCGATCGGCTCGAACGAGGCGAGACCGACGCCCTTGGGCCCGATCCGGCGCAGCGGTTGACCGAGCCGCTCCGGATGATGCTGGCGCTCGGCATAGCGCGCGACCTTGGCGCAGACCACGCCGGCGGTATAGCCGTCCTTGCGACCGCCATGGACCCGGCCGATCGTCCGCGCGTCCAGCCGCTCGACCTCGAGCGTGCAGGTCGAAGGACAATCATGCGGGCAGACCGAATGGGCGATATCGAGCGGCATGGGGATCACTCTAGGACCAGCATGGCCCGGCGCCAACCTGCAAGCCGCGCAGGGGCCCCCGCGCCTGACGCAGTTCAGAAGCGGAGGATCAGCGCTGTCGCGTCATCCATCGGCTTCACCCGCGGGACTTTGAGGCAATCCGGATCGGCGGCCTCGAGCGCTCGCAGCTCGTCCAGCAGCGCGTCGGGTCCGCGCTCGAAACTGGCCGCAAGCAGTCCCGCCGCGTCGTAGCGGTGGAAATGATCGACCAGCCGCCAATAGCCGTCGGAGCATAGCAGCACGCGCGTGCCCGGCAGCGCCTTGAAAACAGCGTAGTCCATGTGTGCCGCCGCCCGGCGGTCGATCCCGAGCATCCAATAGCCGCTAGGCCGGTTGAGCCGATCCCGACGCCGCCGCAGCTCATCGCCCATCGCCTCCAGCAGTTTGCGATCAGATGGGCCGGCCGCCAGACGCGCCGCGATCAATTCCCTGAGCGTGCCGTCGGAGCCGGTCCGATCGACGATGCCCAGGATTTTGACCTCGTCGCCCTGCTCGATCACCGCGACGCAATCGCCCTGGTGCCAAAACTCGATCCAATTCGGGTTGGCCCGTAACCATACGACCGCCGCCGAAGGACGCGCATGCCGTGGCAGCTTCTTGTAATCTGGGACGAGCGCCTGATAACGGGCGGCCACCAGATCGATAATCCTGGCGAAGTAGCGCGGTGCCGATAGCGTGACAGTTTCGAGCGTCGTCATCGCTTCATTCAGCGCGCGAGCCAGCCAGGCGGCATCGGTCGGGCCGTCCGGTACATATTCCCGCGCGGCCACGCCCGTCGCCCCGTCGAGCACCCAGGCCGACTGCTGATAGAAGATGCCCTTACCGCTCTCGGTCGAACCCGCCGCGTCCTCGTTGACGCGCTCGCCGGGCCGGCTTGCCGTCGCGACGATCTCGAACGGCACCTAGGCGATCTCGATCGGCTGACCGATCGCCGCCGAGCGGATGATCGCCTCGAACACGGCGGCGCCATGGATCGCCTGGTCGCTGCTGACCGGGAAGGTCGCCCGGCCCTCGATCGCGTCGGCGAAGGCCTCGAGTTCCGCCCGCTCGATATCGATCGCGGGATAGTCGATGATCCTCGGCACGGTGTCTTCCAGCCGGGTCAATTCCAGCCGGTCCGGCCCGCGCAACTCGGCATGGGCGCGTGAGCCGAACAGATGCAGGCGGAAATGCATCGGCGTCGCCAGCAGCGTGGTGAGCGAGGCGGTAGCGCCGCTGTCGAACCGGAACAGCACCGAAGTGGTGTCGTCGATTTCCTGGATCACTCGGCTGGTCGACTGGGCGAACACGCTGGCGATCGGCCCCATCAGATTGATCATGGCGTCGATCAGGTGGATGCCGAGCCCGGTCAGGCCGCCGCCCGGGGCCTCCGACCGGTCGAGCCGCCAGGAATCATCGTCGTAGCGCCCGACCGCATTGACCGAGAAATTCGCCTCGGCATGCAGGATCGTGCCAAGACTGCCGTCGGCCAGCAGTTTCTGCAGTTCCAGGATCGCCGGCAGGAAACGGCGGTTGAACCCGACCGACAACGTCACCCCGGCGGCCTTGGCGGCGGCGACCGCACGTTCCGACGACGCCTTGTCGAGGGTGAAGGGCTTGTCGCAGAAGATCTGCTTGCCGGCGGCGGCGGCGGCCACGACCTGATCGGCATGCAGGCTGTGCGGCGTCGCCAGGATGACCGCGTCGATGGCGGGATCGGCCAGCACGGCCGCATAGTCGGAGCCCAACGGGAAACCCTTGGCGAAGGCGAAGGCCTGGGCGCGCTCGACCCGGCGGGTGACGCCCGCGACGATGCGGATCTTGTCGCTGCCCTCGACCGAATTCACCAGCCGCTGGCCCCAGCGGCCCAGACCCACGATCGCTGCCCGAACCGTCATCGATAGCCCCCTGATTTCATTGATGCCGCGATTATGCCGATCTTGTGAAGTCGCGCCAGCACCGTCGAATGGGATAAGCTCGGGACCATCGATCCGCCGCGCGTCCGATGCTTCCACGAGGCCCCATGACCAAGCATATCGAATATTATTTCACGCCCGTCTCGCCCTGGGCCTATCTGGGGCATGAGCGGTTCCTGGCGATAGCCGCCGCGGTCGGTGCCACGATCGCCTACAAGCCGACCGACTTTGGCAAGGTCTTCCCGATCTCGGGCGGGCTGCCGCTCGCCAAGCGCGCGCCGCAGCGCCAGGCCTATCGCCAGTTCGAACTGAAGCGCTGGTCGGCCTACCTGAACCTGCCGCTGAACCCGCATCCGAAATGCTTTCCGGTGTCGGCGGACCTCGCATCCCGCGTCGTCGTCGCGGCCGACCGGGCCGGCCAGGACGCCGGCCGGCTGCTGGGCGCCGTCATGCGCGCAGTCTGGGCCGAGGAGCGCGACGTCAGCGATCCGGCGACGCTGATGGCCATCGCCGATGCCGTCGGCATCGAGGGACGGCATCTGTTGATGGCGGCCGATACCGAGGCGGTCCGGATCGCGTTCGAGGCCCATACCGAGGACGCGATCGCCGCCCAAGTGTTCGGCGCGCCCACCTATGTCTACCGCGGCGAACCCTTCTGGGGCCAAGATCGACTGGATTTCCTCGAGCGCGCGCTGGCCGCCGGCTGAGCCATCTGGAAACCCCGGTTGCGCCCGGGTCGGCTGCCGCCTATATTCGAAGCGTCGGGTGACCGACTATGGCGATAAACGGCGCGTGGAATAATCGTCACGGACCCGGGGGCAGTGCCCGGCGCCTCCACCAAACCGGCTCTTGGGCTCATTTGCCTCGGGGACGAACCAAGGGGGCGATCCAGCTTCGACGTGCGTGGTAAAGACGCGACTTTTGCCCGGCATGATACCGCCGTTATCGGGTCAATCTCTAAATGCGAACGATAACGTTGCGCATGAGGCTCTCGCAGCCTAATCCCTAACGGGATGAAAGCTATCGGGTAACTCGCGGTCCGGGGGGTACCGGGCAACAGAAACCCCCCACTTCATTTCCACGTCCGGGCAAGGCGTCCCGGGCGAGCTTCAGAATCGGTGCATATGGCGAGACCCACCCTCCGTTACGACAAAATGGTCGAGAATGCGCTGCGCAGCGTCGTGCGCGACGCCCTGACCTTGACCGCGGAGCACGGGCTGCCCGGCGCCCATCACTTCTATGTCACGTTCCGCACCGCCTATCCCGGCGTCGAGATTCCGGACTATCTGTCCGCGCAATATCCGCACGAGATGACGATCGTGCTGGAGCATCAGTTCTGGGGGTTGGAGGTCGACGACCATCAGTTCTCGGTCACCTTGAGCTTCCGCAATCAGGCCGAGCGTCTGGTCGTGCCGATGGCGGCCATCACCGCCTTCGCCGACCCGTCGGTGAAGTTCGGCCTGGAATTCCGCTCCGAGCCGGACGGTGCGGAAGCCGCCGCGGATGCGCCGGCGCCGCTACCCCCGCCCGAGAAGGCGCTGCAGCAGGACGATGTCGGCGAGCCGGCACCGCCGCCTGCGGAAAAGGCCGGCGAAGTCGTCAAGCTCGACGCTTTCCGTAAGAAATGATCGCGAAAAGATGGGCAGGGCGGCGCTTCGGCGCCGCCCTCGCCACGTCTGCCTCTTGTAAATATTCCGGTCCCAGGGCCGAATTGATCCGGCGGAACGGGGGATGGCCTCCCCCTTACCCGCGTATGACCATGTGCCCTGGATGCAATCGAACGGAGCTGACTTGAGGGGTGATCAGGAGGATCTTGCCGGCCTGCTGTCGGGAAACAAGACGTCCTGGGATGCCTTCGTCGCCCGGTTCTCCGGCCTGATCCTGGCGGCGGTCCGCCGGGTCGTGGGCACCGACGGCATCGATGTCGAGGACATCGCCCAGGATGTGTTCGTCCGGCTGTGCAAGGATGATTTCCGGCTGCTGCGTCAATATGATCCGGCGCGCGCCGGGCTGTCGACCTGGCTGACGATCGTGTCGCGCAGCGTCGCCCATGACATGATCCGCCGGCGCCGGGCGCCGACCCAGCCGATCGAACTCACGCCCGAGGCCGCCTTCGCGGTCGAGCCGAACATCACCGAGAAGATCAAGATTCCCGACGGGCTGCTGTCGCCGCGCCAGCAGCTGGTCTTGACCATGATCTATGAACGCGACATGGAAGTGGCCGAGATCGCCGCTACGCTCAAGGTCGACGCGCAGACCGTCCGCAGCACCCATCACAAGGCGATGCTGAAACTGCGGGCGCATTTCGGGGAAAAACCGTGAGGCGCGGGGATGGTCCGTGCGCCGCAGCCGTACCATGTTCGAACGTGGGAACCGTACCATGAACGACGACGCGCCTTTTCAGCCTGATCGGACGCTCTACGAGCGTTTGCGGTCGCACGAGTCCCAGCCGGCGGAGAGCCCGCTCGAACTCGACCCGATGCTGCTCGCCGCATATCTCGACGGCCGGCTCGGCGAAGACGAGGCCGCACCGCTCGAGGCCCTGCTGGCGGCCGATCCGACGGCGCTCGACGATCTGATCGCATGCGACCCGGTTACGCCCGAGATCCCCTCGGCCGCTTTCATCGCCAAGGCGCAGGCCCTGGTCGGCGGCGCCACGGTCTTGCCGTTTACGCCGCGCTCGGCACCGCCGCGCCGCCTGGTCGCCGCCTGGGCCGCCTGGGGCGCCGTCGCCGCCAGCCTGGTGCTGATCTCGCTCGTGGGTTTCAGTCTCGGCATGCAGACCGAGCGTAATTTCAATGGATCGACCGGCCTCGGCACCTCGATCGATATTCTCGACCAGTCCAGCGGCTTGGGCGACGGTATTGGTTGAGAGTTGGATGCCGTCGATGCCCAAAATTCGGGTCCCACGCCTGAGCGAGGTCGTGCTCGTCCTGTCGGTGGCGCTCAATCTGTTCGTGGCTGGCGGCTTCGCCTATTCGCAATATACCGCGGCCCATCCGACCCAGGCGGCCCCCGTCGCCCCGGAGCGCCGGCTGGAAATATTCGCGCAGAAGCTGGGCATCGACCCCGAGAAATCGAACCCGTTCAAGGAATGGCGCCGCGGTCTGCGCGTGGCTCAATCGGCGCTGGTCAAGGAAAACCAGCCGCTCGTGGCGCAAGCCTGGGAGGATTTGAGCACACCGGCGCCCGATACCCAGCGCATTCAGCAGGTGCTGGACCAGATGGCGGCCAATCGCCGCGCCTTTCAGGCGGATGCGACGGCGGCAACGATCAAGTTTCTGAATACACTCGATGAATCCCAGAAAAAGACCTTCATGAGCATGGTGGTCGACCGGTCCAATCCCTATGCGGCCCCGGTCCGCAATTCGCTCGGCAACTGAGCCTTGCTTTAACAGCTATTTGCCGCCGACGCGGTGCGATGGCACCTTGGCGCCGATGAGCTTCCCCCCAGGAAGTTCCAATCCGGCGACGAGGGGCCACCCGGCCGGCGGCATAGACTTCGACAAGGAATGACCAAGATGACGTCCGAAACAGCGACCCGCATCGAGACCGACACGATGGGCGAAGTGGCCGTCGCGGCGGACCGCTATTGGGGTGCCCAGACCCAGCGTTCCCTGCAGAATTTCAAGATCGGCGGCGAGCGCATGCCGGCCCCCCTGGTCCGCGCGCTCGGCATCCAGAAGAAGGCGTCCGCGCTGGCCAACCTCAAGCTCGGCAAGCTCGACCAAGCGATTGCCGACGCGATCGCCAAAGCGGCCGACGAGGTGATCGACCTGACGCTGATCGAGCATTTCCCACTGGTCGTGTGGCAGACCGGCTCCGGCACCCAGACCAACATGAACGCGAACGAGGTCATCTCGAACCGCGCGATCGAGATGCTGGGCGGTGTCGTCGGATCCAAGAAGCCGATCCATCCGAACGATCACGTCAATTACGGCCAGTCGTCGAACGACAGTTTCCCGACCGCCATGCATATCGCCGCGGGCGAGCAGGTCGCCCATCGGCTGCTGCCGGCGCTGAAGCGTCTGCACCAGGCGCTGGATGCCAAGGCGAAGGAATTCGCCAAGATCATCAAGATCGGCCGGACCCATCTGCAGGACGCGACCCCGGTCACGCTCGGCCAGGAATTCTCCGGCTACGCCAAGCAGATCGAGTATGGCATCGCCCGGGTCGAGGCGGCGATGCCGCGGGTCTATCAGCTGGCCCAGGGCGGCACGGCGGTCGGCACCGGCATCAATGCGGCCGTGGGCTTCGACGTCGCCTTCGCCGAGGAAGCCGCCAAGTTGACCGGCCTGCCGTTCGTGACCGCGGAGAATAAGTTCGAGGCGCTGGCCGCCCATGACGGGTTGGTCGAGCTGTCGGGCGCGCTCAACACGCTGGCCGTCTCGGCCATGAAGATCGCGAACGACATCCGTCTGTTGGGCTCGGGCCCGCGCTGCGGCTTCGGCGAGATCCATCTGCCGGAGAACGAGCCGGGCTCCTCGATCATGCCGGGCAAGGTCAACCCGACTCAGGCCGAGGCCATGACCATGGTCGCGACCCAGATCATGGGCAACCATGTCACAGTGACTATCGCGGGCAGTCAGGGTCATTTCGAACTGAATGTCTTCAAGCCCGTTATCATATTCAACGTCCTGCAGTCGATCAGGCTGCTGGCCGATGCCGCCGAGAGCTTCGCCGACAATTGCGTCGTCGGCATCGAGGCGAACGAAGACCGGATCGAGAAGCTGCTTTACGAGTCGCTGATGCTCGTCACGGCGCTCAATCCGCACATTGGGTACGACAAGGCCGCGAAGGTCGCCAAGAAGGCTCACGCCGAAGGCACTACCTTGAAGCAAGCGGCCATGTCGTTAGGTTTTCTTAGCGATGAGGAGTTCGACCGTTGGGTGCGTCCGGAGAGCATGCTGGGTCCTCGTTGACCCGCGAAACGACGAGCTCCGAAACGGCGGAGACGAGTGGCGCGCAGGCGATGCGCAAGCG
>Ga0302314_10012694_pt1 | contig 14545 bp, 11 predicted proteins | sample III_Palsa_N2_3_FD_200533 | JGI IMG/M metagenome (GOLD analysis project Ga0302314, IMG submission 200533) | Peat permafrost microbial communities from Stordalen Mire near Abisko, Sweden - III_Palsa_N2_3 | ecosystem: Environmental > Terrestrial > Soil > Palsa > Peat permafrost | place: Sweden... | reverse complement strand
CGCTCTGCGCACGATTCGCGAGCGGGGCGGCCGCGCTCGACAAGGTGGGTGCGTTCCCGTTCGAGAACCTCGCCGCGCTGCACGCGGCCGGGCTCATCGCGGCCGTGGTGCCGGCCGCTGCGGGCGGCGGCGGGGGGACGCTGGCCGATGCGCGCCGAATCCTGGCGGCGGTGACCAAGGGCGAGCCGTCGACGGCGCTCGTCCTGACGATGACCTGGCTGATCCACCGGCAGCTCGGGCGTCCCGGATCGCGCTGGTCGCCCGCGCTGCGCGACGCGGTGTGGCGCAGCGCGGTGACCCACGGCGCGCTCGCCAACTCGTTGCGTGTCGAGCCTGAGCTCGGTTCGCCGGCGCGCGGCGGCCTGCCGGCGACGATCGCCACGCGCACCGCGGACGGCTGGCTTCTTTCGGGACACAAGCTGTACACCACCGGCATCCCCGGCCTGAGCTGGCTGAACGTCTGGGCACGCACCGATGAGCCGCAGCCTCGCGTCGGCGCCTTCCTGGTGCCGCGCGATCCGAACGGCGACAACTCCGGCATGCGGGTCATCGAGAGCTGGGATCACCTCGGCCTGCGCGCCAGCAACAGCCACGAGGTCGTCTTCGACCGCGTGGCGATACCGGCCGAAAACGCCGTGGATATCCGGCTCCCCGCCGAGTGGGTCACCGGGCCGGACGTGGACAACACCGCATGGATGATCACCTTGCTGAGCACCTTGTACGACGGCGTGGCGCGCGCGGCGCGCGACTGGTTGCTCGTGTTCCTGAAGAACCGCAGCCCGGGCAGCCTGGGCGCGCCGCTGGCGAGCCTGGCGCGCGTGCAGCAGGCCGTCGGCGAGGTCGAGGCGCTGCTGTGGGCCAACGACGCGCTCATCGACGGCCTGGTGCGGCGCACGGACCAGGGCGAGCCGCCGACCATCGCCGAGAGCGGGCTGGTCAAGTTCAACGTCACCGGCAACGCGATCAAGGCGGTCGAGCTCGCGCTGCAGCTGACCGGCAACCACGGCCTCTCGCGTGCGAACCCGCTCGAGCGCCACCTGCGCGACGTGCTGTGCAGCCGCATCCATACGCCGCAGAACGACAGCATCCTGACCGCTGCCGGACTGGCGGCATTCGCGCGTGCGTGAATGACACGCACGGGCAACATCAAGGCGGAACGGTCAGGCGGCGCGTCGTGCGCGGACTCCGGCTGCCGGCGTTGCCGCACTGGCGCGCGTTCCCGCCAGGCCGCGCCGGACGTGCGCAGCGAAGCGCTCGATCGGCGCATGGAGCGCGCCCGGCGCACGCCCCTGCACCAGCCAGAGATCGACCTCCGGCTTGAAGTCGGACAGCGGCACGGCGGCCAGGGCGCCGTGGTGCGCGCTGGACGCGAGCAAGGTCAGCGGCACCAGGCCCAGGCCGTGGCCGCGCGCGACCATCTCCAGTTGCAGCTCGCGCCCGCTCGTGTCCATCTGCAGGATGAACGGCAGGCCGCGGTCGTTGAGGGCGCGCTTCAGGCCGGCGCGAAACCCGCAGCCGTCCGGGTTCAACACCCAGCCACGCGCGCTCCAGTCGGAAAGCCGATAGCTGCGCTTGACGATGTCGGCGCGCCGCGCCACCACCACCAGCGGACTGCGTTCGACGAGCTCGCCCAGCGTGTTCTTCGGCAGCGGCGCGCGGCTGCCCAGCCAGACCGCGGCGGCATCGAGCTCGCCCTGGTTCACGCGTTCCGCCAACTGGGTTCCCCAGCCGGTCGACACACTCGTCGCGACGTCCGGAAAGCTCTTGCGAAGATCCTCGATGGCGTCGCGCAGCACGATGTCCGCGATACCCTGGGTGAGTCCGAGGCGCAGCGGCCCGGAAGGCGCACGATCGGCGCTCGCCAGCTCGCTCAGCCGCGCCACCTCGTGCAGTACCGCCTGGCATTGTTCGTAGACCTGCAATCCGAACGCGTTCGGCTTCGGCGGCTTCGTGTTGCGATCGAGCAGGGTGGTGCCGAGCGCCTCTTCCAGGTTCTGGACGCGACGCGTGATCGCGGGTTGCGTGAGCTTCAGGTCGCGCGCGGCCTGACTCACCGACTGGGCGTTCACCACGGCGACGAAGGCGTTGATGTCATCTAATTTCATGCGATTTCAACATGAGGATACGGATCTGAATGCAGGCATATCATAACAATCCGGCCCCGGAATTCGTCGCTTTCGTCAGTCGATTCGGTGATTTGATCGCTGCGGAAAACGATGATCGGCGGTTGCGCGAGCAGGGCGCCGCGTTGCTGCGCGATCTCGTCGCGCGAGACGACTGGCTGGCGCCGGCGCACGCACAGGCCGACCCGGACCGCTATCGCCAGAATCTTCTGCACCTCGATCCGGACGGCCGCTTCAGCGTCGTGGCGTTCGTCTGGGGGCCGGGCCAGCGCACGCCCATCCATGACCACACCGTCTGGGGCCTGATCGGCATGTTGCGTGGCGCGGAGATTTCGCAAGGCTATCGATTCACCGGTGCGACGACGCTGGTGGAGGACGGGCCGCCGACGCTGATCCTGCCCGGGCAGGTGGAGGCGGTCGGGCCGTGGGTCGGCGACGTCCACCGCGTGTGCAATGCCTTCGACGATCGCGTGTCGATCAGCATCCACGTCTATGGCGGCGACATCGGCGCCATGGCACGCACCCTCTACTTCGAGGACGGCACGCGCCAACCGTTCGTCTCCGGCTATTCGCCGGCATGGGTGCCTGACCATGCCTTCAACGAGAAAATCCCTTCATGACGACCTCTTTCGCCGACCTTCCCTCAGTGGCCGCGCAGCACGTGCGCGCCGAATTGCTGGCGCGCCGCGAGATCGCGTTGATCGATGTCCGCGAGGAGGACGACTTCGCGCGTTCGCACCCGCTGTGGGCCGCCAACCTGAGCCTGAACCGGATCGAGCTCGATGCCTGGGGCCGCATCCCGCGCCGCGACGCGCCTGTCGTTGTCTACGGCAGCCCCGACGGCGTCGATGCACGCCGCGCCGCACTTCGATTGCGCGAGCTGGGCTACACCCGGGTCGCGCTGCTGGCCGGTGGCCTGGCGGGCTGGGCCGCCGCCGGCGGTGAACTGTTCATCGACGTCAACGTGCCGAGCAAGGCCTTCGGCGAGTGGCTGGAAGACAGGCGGCACACGCCGTCGTTGGCCGCGCAGGAGGTGAAGGCCCTGCTGGACGCCGGCGCCGACGTCGTCGTGCTCGATGCCCGCCGTTTCGACGAGTACCAGGTGATGAGCATTCCGGGCGCCGTGAGCGTGCCTGGGGCGGAGCTGGTGTTGAAGGTGCGCGACCTGGCGCCCGATCCGAAGACGCGCGTGATCGTCAATTGCGCCGGTCGCACCCGCAGCCTCGTCGGCGCGCAGTCGCTGGTGAACGCCGGGATCCCGAATCCCGTGGCGGCATTGCGCAATGGAACGATCGGCTGGAAGCTGGCGGGCCAGGCGCTGGACAACGGCGCCTCGCGTCGCCCGGGCGCCGTCAGCGACGCGGCGCGCATCGCGGCGCGTGTCGATGCGCGCGCCGTCGCCGACCGCGCGGGGGTGGCCCGCATCGACGCGCCGACGCTGGCAGCCTGGCGCACCGAGCCCCGCACCACGTACCTGTTCGACGTGCGCACGCCCGAGGAATACGCCATCGGACACCTGGCCGGCTTCCGCGCCGCACCGGGCGGGCAACTGGTGCAGGAGACGGACGTGCACGCCCCGGTGCGCGGTGCGCGCATCGTGCTGGTCGATCATGACGGCACGCCGCCGGGCTCCGTGGATGCCGGCGTGCGGGCCGAGATGACGGCCTCGTGGCTGGCCCAGATGGGCTGGGAAGTCGCGCTGCTGGACGCCGGGCGGGCCGCGGGCCTGGCCGTCGCGGCCGGAGGCGACAAGCCGCCCCGTCCCGAGCCGCCCGAGAGCCCGGGCATCGCGCCGCTCACGCTGGCGGACTGGATCGCCAGCGGCCCGGACGAAGTCCAGGTGATCGACGTGACCACCAGCGCCAACTACGTGAAGCGCCACATCCCCGGCGCCTGGTTCGTGCTGCGCTCGGGACTGGCCGACGCGTTGGCCGCGATCCCGTCGAGCCGGCGCATCGTCCTGACCTGTGCCACGAGCACGCTCGCGTGGTGGGTCGCCGATGAACTGCGCGAGCTGCTCGACGACGAGCGCGCAGCGAACGTCTTCGTGCTCGAGGGCGGCACGCAGGCGTGGCTCGCGGCGGGGCTGCCCGGCGAAAGCGGCGAGCAACGCCTGGCGTCGCCCCGCATCGACCGCTACCGCCGGCCGTACGAAGGCGTCGACGTGCCGGCCAGCGCGATGCAGGCGTACCTCGATTGGGAGTTCGGACTCGTGGCCCAACTGGCGCGGGATGGGACGCATTTTTTCGATCCGATCTGAGGGTGGCTCCGGCCGAGGACGCGCTGATGACCCGCTGACGGACGCCCGGATTGCGCGAGCCGTGCGGCCTACGGATGCGCACGTCCACCCGCGCCTGCAGAGGCGCCGAAGAGATCGACGAGGGGCCACCCGCGCTGCAGCGCCAGGCGTCTCAGCGACGGACTTGCGTTGGCGGCGACCGGGTGGCTCACCACTTCCAGCAACGGAACATCGTTGATCGAGTCGCCGTAGAAAGTGACCCGGTCGAAGTCCCCGAGCTGCCGCGATCGCTGTGCCAACCACGCCGTGACGCGCTCGATCTTGCCGGCATGGAACGACGGCGTCCCCTCGATGCGGCCGGTCACTTGCCCGTCCGCGTCCCGCTCGAGCCGTACCGCGAGCAGGTGGTCGATGGCCAGCGCCGCGGCGATGGGCTCCGCGAGGAACTCGTTGGTGGCCGTGACGATCGCGACCAGGTCTCCGGCGCGCTGGTGGCGTTCGACGACCTCGATGACTCGCGGCGGAACCGCGGGACGGATGACCTCGCGCACGAACGCGGCCCTTGCCGCTTCGGCTTCGGCCCGCGGTCGATCGCGCCAGGCGGCCGTCGCGAACTCGATGCACGCGTGCAAGTCCAATTCGCCGCGGTCGTGATCGCGCAGGAAGGCATCGCTCCTGGCCAGCCAGTCCCCGTCCGCCCAGCCGATCTCCACCAGGTAGGCGCCGAACGCGCGATTGCTGTCGAACGGAAGCAGGGTGCCGTCGAGATCGAAGAGGGTCAGGCACCGGTGGCTGGCGTGTGCCGTGGAAGCTTGCATCGACGGATTCATCGACGGGCGGCCGCGGCGGCCGGGTGGTCGGCCGCCACGCGAACGCAGCCCGGCCCGGCAAGGTATTCGCGCAGCGTCGTGCCTTCGTAGTCGTCCCAGGTGCGGCCGCGTCGCAGCAGTTCGGGGCGCACGTGTTCGATGAAGTCGTCGTAGGAGGCGAGTGGCATCGGGTCGGACACGTTGAAGCCGTCGAGGTCCGCGACGTCCATCCAGCGCTCGAGCTCGTCGGCGACGGTCGCCGGCGAGCCGACGATGGTTGCGCCGCCCAGCGAGGTGGCGAGGTACTGGCTCACCTGCCGCACCGTCCAGCGCCGTGTCGGATCGGCCTTCGTGAACGAGGCGAGGACACTGCGGATGCCCTCGGTCTGCACGTATTCCAGCGGCTCGTCCGGGTCGAGCGTGGAGAGATCGAGCTGGATCAGCGCGCAGTGGCGCGCGAGGTTGCCTTCCTCGCTGAGCCACTGCAGGTAGTCGCGATGCTTCTCCTGCGCCCGAGCATCGGTGGCGGCGGTCACGACGGTGACGTGGCCGAAGAAGCGCAGCGCGCTCGGATCGCGGCCGACTTCAGCGGCAAGGCGACGGATGTCGGCGACAAGGCGGGCGGCGGCCCCCGGCGCCTGCGTGCTGAGGAAGATGCCCTCGGCATGTGCGGCGGCGAACGCGCGGCCGCGACCCGAGGTGCCGGCCTGGAACAGTGCCGGCGTGCGCTGGATCGACGGCTCGCACAGGAAGGCGTCGGGCACCTGGAAATATTTGCCGTGATGGCCGATGCTGTGCACCTTGGCGGGATCCGCGAACACGCCGCCGCAGCGGTCACGGCGGACGGCGTCCTCCTCCCAGCTGCCTTCCCAAAGCTTGTAGGCGACGCGCAGGAATTCGTCGGCGACGTCGTAGCGCTCGTCGTGCGGCCTCTGTTGCGTCAGGCCGCAGTTTCGCGCGGCGCTGGCCAGCGCGGAGTTGACGATGTTCCAGCCGATGCGCCCGCGCGTCAGGTGGTCCAGCGTGGTCATCTTCCTGGCCAGCAGGTAAGGCTGCTCGAAGGTCGTGGACAGCGTCACGGCGAAGCCGAGCCGGCGCGTGACGGCGGCCATCGCGGAGACCACCAGCAGCGGATCGTCGGACGGTGTCTGCACGCCCTGCCTGAGCGTGGCGTCGATGCGGCCCTGGTAGACGTCGAGCGGGCCGAGCGCGTCGGCGAGGAACAGGGCGTCGAACTTGCCGCGCTCGAGTGTCCGGGCGGTCTCCAGCCAGTAGTCGAGGTCGGTGTAGCGGTGCGCCTGGCTGTCGGGGTGGCGCCACAGGCCCACGGCGGAATGGCTGACGGTGGACTGCTTGAAGCCGTTGAGGCGGATGCGCTTCCTGGGGGAATTCATTCGAGAGTTTGCATTGGCAATTCGGGGTTGGCCGCCCATTCCTGCAGCGAGCCGTCGTAGATGCGCGCGTCGTCGCGGCCGATCAGGGCGAGGGCCAGCGCGTCGACGGCCGCGGAGATGCCGCCGCCGCAGTACAGCAGCACCGGCCGTTCCGGGTCCAGCGCGGAGAGAACGCGCGCGAGTTCCACCGTCGGCAGGTAGCGGCCCTGGGCGTCGAGAAGATGGCGAGCGGGGACGTTCAGGCTGCCGGGAAGATGCCCGCGACGCGCGTAGCGGCTGGGCGCGCGACCTGCGAACAGGTCAGCGCCGAGGGCGCAGACGAGTGTTGGCGGATCGTCCGCCCGGAGCGCGCGCTCGACGTCAGCCCGATCCGCCCAGAAGCCGTCGCGCGCTTGTTCCACGACCACGGGCGCGGGCGCGGCCACGGGCGCTGGCGGGCCGCTCTCCTGCGCAAGACCGGCCGCGCACCAGGCGTGCCATCCGCCGTCCAGCACGGCCGCATCGACGCCGATCCAGCGCAGCATCCACCAAAGTCGCGCCGCCCAGAAGCCGTCGCTGCGGTCGTGGACGACCACGTGCGCCCCCGCGCCAACACCCAGCAGCGACAACGCCTCGGCCAAGGCCTCGGGCCGCGGCCGCATGAAGGTGAGCGAGGGATGCGGCGACGACAGAGCGTCGACGAGGTCCGCATGTCGCGAGCCGGGGATGCGCGCCTGCAGCCAGGCGTCGTGGCCACTGCGCACGCGGTAGTCGCCATCGAAGCGCGGCGCCGGCAGGTCCACCTGCGCGTCGAGCACGACGAGGCCGGGCTCGCCGAGACGCTGGTGCAATTGGTCGGCCTGGATCAGCACGCCGGCACGGCGCGAATCGTCGGTGGCGGCGATCATGCGGCCCTGCGCTGCAGGCGCGGGCGCTTCGCCAGCCAATCCAGCAGCGCGCGCCCCTCGGGCTGTCCGAACCAGTGCGCGTGGCCGAGAAGATAGCGCTCGTAGGCGATGTCGGCGGTCCGAGGCGAGGCCAGGATGCCGTCAAAGTACGCCACCTCGGACAGTGCGAACTCGACGTGGACGATCGGCAGCAGCGCTCGCAGCGCGGCGTACTCGTCGCCGGCGAGCGGCCGCAGCGACTCGTAGCCGTCGAGCAGCGCGTCCACCTGGTCGACGTGGACGCGACGCGATCCAGGCTCGGCCAGCCATTCGACCCCATTGCGCTCGATGGCGAGCGCCAGGTCGTAGATGGCCCACGTGCGGTCGGACAGGCCGAAGTCCAGGATCGTGCGGACCTGCGCGCCCGGCGCGCCGTCGGTCCACAACAGGTTGGAGGCATGCCAGTCGCCGTGTGTCCACGCGGGGCGCAGCGCGGGCAGCAGCGCGACGAGCCGTTCGTGGAAAGGCAGCACGGCTTCGGCGATGTCCGCTCGCCACGGGCGCGTCGAGAGCGCCTTGACGAGACGCGGTTGCGCCTGTATCCATCCGTCCAGGGCGCCGATCAGGTCCGTGGCGCCGAGGAAGCGCGCGCTCTGCAACAAGGGGCGGATGGCCCGGGCCGGGGCCTCGAAGTCGGCGGCGGCGTCGTGCAGGCGTGCGAGCGTCCTGCCGGCGGCGTACGCATGCGACGCGTGCGCGAACGGCATCCACGACATCGTGCCGCGATAGACGTCCGCCCCGGCTGCGAGCTCGTGCACCTCGTAGGTCCAGTCGCCGGACGCGACGGCCGAGGCGCCGTCGTCCGTCTGCAGTACCTGGACGACCGGCATGCCACGCGAGCGCAGGTGGGCGATGAAGCGGTGCTCCTCGCGCAGCGCCGCGGCGTCACGGATCGCGACGTGATGGCGTTTGACGAACAAGGCGTCACCCTGCACGGTCTTCGCCAGGACGCCGGCGGAGAACGGACGCGGGCTGTGCCACGACAACTCGGCCAGCGGCCCGATCCGTGCGCCGAGCGGGCCGCGCCGATATCTGGCGAGCACGGCGGCGACCTCGGCACGCGTCATCAGCGACCAGTCGCGCTCCTGCTTCGCGCCATCGACGCCGAACTGTGGCGGCGTGCTCGTTTGCCCGCAGGCGCCGGGCGCCGGGGCTTCGGTAGGAAACGACATGCGAGGATTTCCTGAAATCGGGGAATGAGGGAATGAGGCGGCGAACTCACGCGGTCGCCGCGGATTTGCCCGGGGAAGGTGCAACGTCAAGGCCGGCCGGCGCACGGCGCCAGTCGCGCCAGCCGATCACCGCGAGCACGATGAACAGCGCATACAGCCCGGACGTGAGGTAGAGACCCTTGAACACGAACATGCCCACGTAGACGGCATTGACGCCGCTCCACAGGAGCCACGAAGCGATGTGGCGCCGCGCCGTCCAGTACTGCGCGAGCAGGCTCAGCGAGGTCAGCGTTGCGTCGACATATGGCAGGGCGGCGTCGGTATGGCGCGCCATCGCCATCCCGAGCGCTACGCTGCCTGCAGCGGCGCAGGCGATTCCCACCAGCAGCGCACGCGGCGACAACGCGACCACGGCGACCGGAGTGTCGGCAGAAGAGTTCGTTCCCGCGGCCGCGCCCGCGCGCCGTTGCGCGGCCCAGTCGCGCCAGCCGTAGACCTGCAGCACTGCAAACGCGCCTTGCAGCAACATGTCCGAGTAGAGCTTCGCGTCGTGGAAGATCCATCCGTACAGGGCCACCGACACTAGCCCGACGGGCCAGCAGGCCATGTTCCGGCGCGCAGTCAACCAGATGGCGGCCGCGCTCACGATCACGCCGATGATCTCAAGCGGCGACATCGTGCCCGACCTCCATGGCGAGGCGTGTGGTCATGCTTCGTCGTCCGGCAGGAATGCGTTCGTCCAGGCTTGCGCGCTCTGGCTCGCGTCCTCGAGGATGCCGTGTCGGACCAGCCAATGCGCGTACGGATGCAGAAGCGCCTCGCGCTGCACGCCCCAGCGTCCGTCGTGCGTCCAGGTCGAGGCGATCAGCGGCAGCGAACGCGCGAGCAGGCTGCGTGGGAAATAGGGAATGACGCGTTCGAGCGATGGCAGCGCACGCCGCGGATCCTGCACCACCGCCAGGTAGCCACGCCGCGCCGCGCGCAGGAAGTGCCGCACCAGTTCGCCGCGGGTGGCGAGCGTCTCTTCATGGGCGCCGAGCAGGTAGCTGTGGTACGCCGGCGCGCCGATCTGATCGACCGGCCAGATCAGGCGCTGGTCGTCGGGAACGCCGGTGGGCAGCAACGTGTCCCAGGCCCAGTAGCTGCCGAACGAAGCGTCGGCCTCACCCTCGAGGAAGCTCTCCGGCGGCAGTTCGCGCACCCCGCTGTCGACGACGATGATGGCGTCCGGGTCGCCGCCGTCCGCGGCGACGAGATGGCGCACCATCGCCAGCCCGCGCGGCGTCGGATTCAGGGCGATGCGGCGACCGGCGAGGTCGCGCGGGCGACGGATGCCTGTCGACAGCACCGTCTGTACCACCTCGAGGCCACGGTGGTTGACCGCCGCGATGCCCACCAGCGGATGGCCGAGTTCGCGCTGGACGAACAGGCGGTTGCTGGGGAACACGCCGATGTCCACGTCGTGGCGCGCCAGGTGTGCGAGCGCGTCGCCTCGGGCGGGGTCGGGCACGACGAGCTCCACGTCCAGCCCGAGTTCATCGAACCACCCTTCGTCGCGTGCCAGGTACAGGCCGGCCGCGTTGGACCACGGGTGGAAGTATTCGAGCATCACCGTCAGGCGGACTCGGCTGGGGGATTCAGAAGTCATAGGTCACCGAGAGGCGGGCGGTACGCGGCGCGCCCAGGAAGAGGTAGGCATCGCCCTGCAGTTCGCCGGCGTCCTGCCAATAGGTCTTGTTCAACAAGTTGTCGACCGTCAGGCGCACGACGACCTTGTGATCGGCGACACGGGTCGTGTAGTTCGCGCCGAGGTTGAAGAAGACGTAGGCGGGCACGCTTGCGGTGCCTTCCTCGTTCGCGTTCTTGCGGCCCGCGAAGTTTGCACCGCCCTGCACGTGCAGTCCGTCGACCGCAGGAAGCGCGTAGTCGGCGAACAGTGACGCAGCCAGGCGCGGCACGTTGATCACTTGGTGGCCCTCGTAGGCCGGCGAGCCCGAATCGCGGGCGCGCGCCCGGATCGCCGCGACGGTGGCGTTCAGCATCAGCCGGTCGGTGACGCGACCCGAGGCACCCAGCTCGATGCCCTGGTGGTTCTCGCGGCCATGCTGAACGAAGGTGTAGCCCGCGTCCGAAGAATCCGGTTGCGCGAATTCGAAGGGCTTGTCGATGTCGAAGACTGACGCCGTCAGGCTGACGCGTTGGCCCCAGTCATATTTGGCGCCGACTTCAACCTGGTGGGAGTCGACTGGCGCGAGGAACTGGTTCGCGTTGCTCGCCCGCGCCGGCGCCTGGTCGCCCAGCGACATCGCCTGGCTATAGGAGCCGTAGAGCGACAGCGATTCAGCAGGCTTGTAGACCAGCGCCGCCTGCGGCAGGAATCGGGTGCGCTCGGTGATCTGCGCCGGGCCGTCCAGGGCGGACCAGGTCTTCTGGCGCAGCAGCAACTGCCGTCCGCCGACGAGGAACTGCCACTGCTCCCCAAGATGGATGCGATCGATGCCGTATGCCGAATATTGCTTGGCATCCAGGTGCCGATACGATTCGCTGGGGGAATTCGGAGACGGCGAGAACTCGATATTCGGATCGGATATGTTGTCGGTGCCGACATAATCATAGACCGGATCTGTCATGCTGACCACGCGCCGCTGGAGTTGCAGACCGAGCGTCAGATCGTGCCGTATTCCGCCAGTATTGACAGTGCCCGTCAGTACCGACTTCACATCGTCGTTGCGACGATATTCGTCCGGGCTCCGAAAATCATAGACATCGTAGTCGCCGGTCGAGCTGAAGAAATAGGGCGAGGTTCCGCCGGCGCCGCAACTGGCGACGTAGAAGCACCCATAGGCGAACGCGACGTTGTCGTCGATCGTGGTCTGGCTTCGTCCGGCAGCGACATACCCTTGCCAGTTGTCGCTGAACCGGTAGTCGAAGCGGGTGGACAGGTTCAGGGCGTCGGTCGTGACCGGCTGCGCCCACGACTGCGCACCGAGCAGCTTGTAGGCCGACACCGCCGACGGTACCTCGGTACCGCCCAGCAGTTGGTAGCCGGATGCCGACCGCTGGCGCGTGTGCTGATATTCCGCGTCGAGTTGCAGCGACGCGTTGGGATCCACGATCCAGTCTGCCGCTACCGAGGCGAACGCGCGCTCGCCGTCGGTTCCTTGGACATACGAGTGGAGGGATTCCTCTGCGGCGTTGACGCGGACCCCGAACTGTCGGTCGGCACCGAAACGCCGGCCGAGGTCGACGGCCCCGGAGGTCGATCCGCGGTTGTCCGCGTCGAGTCGGATGCTGGCGACGTCCGCCGGCCGCTTGGTGACGAAGTTGATCACGCCGCCTGGCGCGATGACGCCGCTGTCGATGCTGGCGAGCCCCTTCAGGATCTCGACCTGCTCCTTGTTCTCGAATGCGACGTTCTGCTCGCCGGAGATCGTGAGGCCGTCGATGCGGATGGCACTGGCCGGATCGATCGGGAAGCCGCGGATCGAGAAGCCCTGGTAGAAGCCGACGGCCGCGTAGGCATTGTCCACCGAGGCGTCGCTGCGCGCGACGTCGCTGAGAAGCTTGGCTTGCACTGCATCGAGCAATGCCCGGTTGACGACGCTGACCGAGGCGGGCGTGTCGTGCAGGCTGGAGTCGTCCGCACCGGTCACCGAGGCCGCCTGGGCTCGGAAGCTGTCGTCGCGGTTGGCGGTGATGACGACCTCCGAGACCGCGGCCACGGCCTGTGCGCCCGCTTGCGCCAGCGCCGGCTGGTTGGCCGCGAGCAGCGTTGCGATCGCGAGAACGACCGCCGTGCGTTCGCCGTCGAGCTTCACGCGTCCTGCATGGCGCGGCTTCGTAGAAGCCTGCTTGGAAGAATTTTGAATATTCATTTTACGGGCGCAGCTATCCACTCCCCGATGATTCAACCCTTCGAAAGGGCGCGATCCGGGAAGACGAGTCAAATTAGAAAATCGGATATGTAAATATGCCGATCAAAGATCGATATCCGGAAGATGGTGTTCTTTGATCAGTTCCTTGAGGTGGTGAATTCCAGCATGCGACCTGGGTTGGGTCAAATGACATCTTCGGCGCTCGGTGATAACCCATTGGTATGAATTTCCATCTGCTCAAGTCATTCGTGACGCTCGCCAGGTCGCTGCATTTCGGGGCTGCGTCGCAGGAACTGCACATGTCGCAGCCTGCCCTGACCAAGCAGATCAAGCGGCTGGAGGAGGACCTCGGCGCCCCCCTGTTCCGGCGCAGCCGCCATGGCACCGAGCTGACCGATCTCGGCCGCCTGTTCCTGAACGAGACCGGGCCCTTGCTGCAACAGGTGGAGGAGCTCTACCGGCGCGGACGCCGCGCCGCGCGCGGCGAACTGGGACGCCTGGACATCGGATTCAGCTTCTCGACCGTCGACACCGTCACGAGCGTTCTGCCGGCGTTCCGGCAGCGCTTCTCGGACGTCGAAATCGGGCTGCACGACCTGTCGTCACTCGCGCAGATGGAGCAGTTGCTGGAAGGGCGGCTGCACGTCGGCTTCGTGCGCCTGCCCGCGCACGAAGGACTGGCGCAGCGACGCATCCTGTCGGATCGACTGGCGCTGGTGATTCCGCGGGCCATGGCCTCCGAGATTCGGAGCTTCGACGTCGCCGCCATCCGCCACCTGCCCTTCATCCAGCTTCAGCGCGCTCGCGCGCCCGGGCTGTTCGACCACATCGCGGACTTCTTCGCCCAGCACGATTTCGAGCCGCGCATCGTGCAGCACGCGAGCGAGTCGCTGACCATTCTTTCCCTGGTCGGCGCCGGCATCGGCGTATCGGTGATGCACGAATCGGCGCTGCGCAGCCGCAGCGACTCGGTGGCCTACGTCCCCATCGAGGACCCACGCGCACGCTGGGACGTGGGCCTCGCATGGCGCGGCGACGAGGCGGATCCGATCGTGGAGACGTTCGTGCAGATCGTGTCGGACCTCTCGCAGCCGGTCGTTGCTGGGCAGGTGTCGTCGCCGGCCGACGTGCCAGCCTGTTGACAGTGCGTCATAGGCGAACCTTCCGACGCGCGTGAGCGCTCGCCAAAGAGGGCCCCCGCTTACCGATCCATCAGCTGGCGCGTGAAGTAGACGTATTCCACCGCGCTGGTGTGCGCGCGCTCCTTCAGGTTCGCGCCGGCGCCGTGGCCGCCTTCGATGACCTCGTAGTAGTAATACGGGATGCCGTATTCGGACAGGCGCGCCGCGAACTTGCGGGCGTGCTGCGGCCCGACGCGGTCGTCCTTGGTGGTCGTCCATACCAGCGCCAGCGGGTACTTCACGTCCTTGTGCAGGTTGTCGTAGGGCGAGATCTTCGCAAGGAAGGCGCGCTCGTCGGGCTTGGACACGGAGCCGTACTCGCCGACCCAGGAGGCACCGGCGGCGATCTGCTCGAAGCGCAGCATGTCCAGCAGCGGCACCTGGATGTCGACGGCGTTCCAGAGGTCAGGGTGCTCCGTCATCTCGACGCCCATCAGCAGGCCGCCATTGGAGCCACCCATGATCCCCAGGTGGCGCGTGCCGGTGACTCCGCGGCCGACCAGGTCGTGCGCCACTGCGGCGAAGTCGTCATAGATGATCTGGCGCTTGGTCTTCAGCCCGGCTTCGTGCCAGGCCGGGCCGAATTCGCCGCCGCCGCGGATATTGGCGACGACGTAGACGCCACCGTGCTCCAGCCACAACTTGCCCATCGTGCCGAGGTAGCGGGGCGATTCCGAGATGGCGAAGCCGCCGTAGGCGTACAGGATGGTCGGATGCGTGCCGTCCAGCGGCATGCCTTTCGGGTGCACGATGAAGTACGGAATCTTCGTGCCGTCGGTCGACGTGGCCTCGAACTGCTCGACCTCGTCCTTCGAGCCGTCGAATT
>Ga0302314_10012692_pt1 | contig 14546 bp, 13 predicted proteins | sample III_Palsa_N2_3_FD_200533 | JGI IMG/M metagenome (GOLD analysis project Ga0302314, IMG submission 200533) | Peat permafrost microbial communities from Stordalen Mire near Abisko, Sweden - III_Palsa_N2_3 | ecosystem: Environmental > Terrestrial > Soil > Palsa > Peat permafrost | place: Sweden... | reverse complement strand
CCTCCCCCAGCGCGTGCGGCGGCAGCACACAGGCTGAGTCGCCAGAGTGGATCCCGGCCTCCTCGACGTGCTGCATCACACCGGCGATCCAGACGTCTTCCCCGTCGCAAAGCGCGTCGACGTCGACCTCGATCGAGTCCTCCAGGAAGCGGTCGAGGAAGATCGTCTGGCTGCGCCCGTCGGCGCCGACAGCGCCGAGCACACCGACGCGGACCAGGTAGTCCTCAAGACCGGCGACGTCGTAGACGATCTCCATCGCCCGGCCGCCGAGCACGTAGCTCGGTCGCACAAGCAGGGGAAAGCCGACCCCGGGTGCGCGGGAGATCGCCTCCTCGGCGGTGGTCGCCGTTGTGTAGGGCGGCGCCTTGTAGCCGAGTTGGTCAAGCAGCGCGCCGAAGCGTGCACGGTCCTCAGCGAGGTCGATCGCGTCGGTTGAGGTACCGAGGATCGGCACTCCTGCATCACGCAGGCCGGCGGCGAGCTTCAGCGGCGTTTGCCCGCCGAACTGAACGATTACGCCTTCAGGCTGCTCGATCTTGCAGACGGCAAGCACGTCCTCCAGCGTCAGCGGCTCGAAATAGAGCCGGTCAGAGGTGTCGTAGTCGGTCGAGACGGTCTCCGGGTTGCAGTTGACCATCACCGCGTCACGCCCGTATTCACGCACCGTCTGTGCCGCGTGAACGCAGCAGTAGTCAAACTCGATCCCCTGGCCGATTCGGTTCGGTCCTGAGCCGAGGATCACCACGCTGGGCTTGTCGCCGCGGATGACCTCATCGGCCGCCTCGCGCTCCCAGGCCGAGTAGTAATAGGGCGTCTGGGCGGCGAATTCGGCGGCGCAGGTGTCGACCGCCTTGTAGCAGCGCTCCCCCGCGAACACCGCCTCAGGATCCGCCACCAGCTCGGCCAGCTCATGCAGGAACCATCGGTCGATCGAGGTCGCCTTGTGCAGCTCGGCGACCGAGACCCCCCGCCGCAGCGCCTCAAGCAGATGATCGAAGCGGTCCGGGCCCGGAGCACCAGCCAGCGCGACCAGTGTCTCGTCGTCGTCCGGATGAGAGATCCGCGCATCGAGCTCACGTGAACGAAGCGCCTTGCCAAACGCCTGCTTGAAGGTGCGCCCAATCGCCATCGCCTCGCCGACCGACTTCATGTGGGTCGTCAGCCCCTGGTCGGCCCCGGGGAATTTCTCAAACGCGAACCGCGGCCATTTGACGACGCAGTAGTCGATTGCCGGCTCGAAGCTGGCCGGCGTCGCGCGGGTGATGTCGTTGGTGATCTCCTGCAGCGTGTAGCCGACCGCCAGCCGCGCGGCGATCTTGGCGATCGGAAAGCCGGTCGCCTTCGATGCCAGCGCGCTCGAGCGTGAGACGCGCGGGTTCATCTCGATCACGATGATCTCTTCTGTCGCCGGGTTGACCGCGAACTGCACGTTCGAGCCGCCCGTCTCAACGCCGATCTCGCGGATCACCTTGATCGCCTGGTCCCGCAGCTGCTGGTAGAGCTTGTCGGTCAGGGTCTGCTGTGGGGCGACGCAGACGCTGTCGCCCGTGTGCACCCCCATCGGGTCGAGGTTCTCGATCGAACAGACGATCACCACGTTGTCGGTCGAGTCGCGCATCACCTCGAGCTCAAACTCGCCCCAGCCGATCACGCTCTCATCGATCAGGATCTGGCTGATCGGGCTGGTGTCGAGCCCGCGGCTGATCACCGCCTCAAACTGATCCATGTCGCTGAGCACGCCGCCGCCGGCGCCGCCGAGCGTGAACGCCGGGCGCACGATCACCGGCAGCCCGATCTCCTTGACCGCCGCGCGCGCCTCCGCCAGCGTGTGGGCAATCGCCGAGCGCGGAACCCGCAGTCCGGCATTCTCCATCGTCTCGCGGAACCGCTCGCGGTCCTCCCCCTTGTCGATCGCCTCGTAGTTGGCGCCGATCAGCTCGACGTCGTAGCGCTCGAGCACACCGGACTCGTGCAGCGCCTTTGCCAGGTTCAGCGCGGTCTGGCCGCCGAGCGTCGCGAGCAGCGCATCGGGCCGCTCACGGGCGATGATCTGTTCCAGCGGCCCCGGCAACAGCGGCTCGATGTAGGTCGTCGTCGCCACTTCCGGGTCGGTCATGATCGTCGCCGGGTTGGAGTTGACGAGCACGACCTCGTAGCCCTCTGACATCAACACGCGCGATGCCTGCGTCCCCGAGTAGTCGAACTCGGCCGCCTGCCCGATCACGATCGGGCCGGAGCCGATCAGCAAGATCTTTGAGATGTCGTTACGCCGTGGCATCAGGCGGCCGCCGCGATCTCGTTGACGAAACGGTCGAACAGGTACAGCGAGTCGTGCGGGCCGGGACCGGCCTCAGGGTGGTACTGAACGGTCGCGCCTTGGACGTCAAGTAAGCGAAGCCCCTCAACTGTTCGGTCGTAGAGGTTGATATGGGTCAGTTCGGCCGCGCCGAACTCGGTGTCCCAACGGACTGGATCATCGCCGGGGATGGTTCGGGCGCCGCCCGGACCGAGCACCGCAAATCCATGGTTTTGTGAGGTGATCTCGGTCCGGCCGGTTGACAAATCTTTGACCGGGTGGTTGGCGCCGTGGTGACCGAATGGCAGCTTGTACGTGTCAAGCCCGACAGCCCGGCACAGCAGCTGGTGACCGAGGCAGATTCCGTAGACCGGTTTGACCCCAACCAACCGGCGGACAGTGCTGACGACGTAGTCGAGCGCGCCGGGATCCCCCGGGCCGTTGGCGAGGAAGAACGCATCGGCGCCGCTGTCGAGCAGCTCCTCAGCCGACACCGTGCACGGATACAGCGCGACCCGCGCGCCGCGCTTGCGCAGCTCGCCCACGATCGAGCGCTTGACCCCCGTGTCGATCATCGCAATCAGCGGTCCGGTCTCACTGCTGTCCGGTAAGACAGCAGTGAGAGGAGTGACGCCCTTAGCCAAATCTTGTCCTTCCATCGACGGTTCAGCCTCGATCAATACGCGTGCGTCGGATTCAGGCATCGAGGCCGGGAACACGCCGCCCGCCATCGCGCCGGCATCGCGGATGTGGCGGACCAGCGCCCTCGTGTCAAGGCCGGTGATCGCCGGCACGCCGCAGTCGGTCAGCCACTGAAGCCAGCCCAGCTCGGCGCTAGGCGCGTCCTCGCGGTCGACGGCGGCGCGCATGATCGCGGCGCGGGCGTGGATCCGGTCGGACTCCATCGCCGGTTCGGAAACCCCGTAGTTGCCGACCTGCGGGTAGGTGAAGGCGATCAACTGGCCGGCGTAGCTGGGGTCGCTCATCGCCTCCTGGTAGCCGGACATCGAGGTCGTGAAGACGATCTCGCCGACTGCCGACGCATCGGCGCCGCATGCCTCGCCGTCAAATCGGGCACCGTCGGCGAGCAGTACGTAGGCGCTCATGAGCCGGCCTTTGCGAGGTCCTTGACGGATGCTGGGCTAGTCGTGAAGACCAGTCGACCCGCCGCGATGGTCAGCGCAACCACCCCGTGCAGGTGGCGTCCGTGGAAGCAGGAGTTCTGTGAGCGGCTGCGGTAGCCACCGGAGCCGACCTCCCAGCTCGCGCCCAGGTCAACGAGCGTGAGGTTGGCGGGCGTGTCGACGGCGATCTGAGGGATCGGTAGCCCGTACAGGCCGCCTCCCGCAGTCATCCGCTCGATGATCAGCTCGAGCGGCAGCACGCCGGACATCACCAGCTCGGTGAAGACGGCGGCGAACGCTGTCTCCAGGCCGGTCGTGCCCATCGACGCCTGTTCGAACGGCACCTCCTTCTCGTGGCGGGCGTGCGGCGCGTGATCGGTGGCGATGCATTCGATCACCCCTGAGCGCAACCCCTCGATCAGCGCCTGGCGGTCCGTCTCGGCCCGCAGCGGCGGGTTCATCTTGAAGCGGCTGTCAAGCGTGCGGACGAACTCGTCGGTCAGCGTTAGGTGGTGCGGCGACGCTTCGCCGCTGACGGCCGCGCCGGCTGCCCGTGCGGCGGCGAGCGCTTCGACCGATTCGACGCAGCTGAGGTGTTGGAAGTGAACACGGGCGTGCTCGTACAGGGCGATCGAGCTGTCACGGGCGACGAACGTCGATTCGGAGATCGACGGGATTCCGGCCATCCCGAGGCGTGCCGAGATCGGCCCTTCGTGCATCACGCCCTCGTTTGAAAGAGTGGGGTCTTCCTCGTGCAGCGCGATCACGCCTCCCGCCAGGCGCTGGTACTGGAGCGCCTTGCGCAGGATTCCGGCGGAGGTGACGGGCTTGCCGTCGTCGGTGAACCCCAGTGCGCCGGTGTCTGACAGCGCCGCCATCTCGGTCAGCTCCTGGCCGGCGAGGCCGACGGTGATCGCCGCCAGGAACCCGGTCGGGACCTTCGCTTCGCGGCGGGCGGTGTCGACGAGCGCCTGGGCCACCGGCACCGAGTCAATCGTGGGACTTGTGTTCGGCATTGCGATCAGCTGGCAAAAGCCGCCGGCCGCGGCGGCGCTTGTGCCGGTCTCGATGCTCTCCTTGTACTCCTGGCCCGGTGTCCGCAGATGGACGTGCGGGTCGACAAACGCTGGGAACAGGTGCTTGCCGATGGCGTCGATCGTCAACGCCTTCGGCGGTGCCTCCATTGATCCGGTGTCGCCGAGCTCGGCGATCTGCCCCTTGCGCACCAGCACGTCAAGTTGCTGATCGATGCCGCTGCGGGGATCGAGGACGTGAGCGCCGGTGATCAGGACGTCGGCCGGAGCTTGGTCCTCACGGAAGAACAGCTTCGGGTGGCTCATGCGACCGCCTGCAGGATTGGCGAGCCGACCAGCAGCTCGTAGAGGACCGCCATCCGCACCGCGACACCGGCCTTGACCTGCTCGCCGATCAGCGCTTGCGGCGCGTCGATCGCGTCGGCGGACAGTTCGACGCCGCGGTTGACGGGGCCTGGGTGCATCAGCCACTGCTCGGGCCGCAGCCGCCCAAGGCCAACCTGGTAGCGCTCGGCGTACTCGCGGATCGAGGGCACATACGAGTCGTGCATCCGCTCGTTCTGCATCCTCAACACGTAGACGACATCTGCCTCTGTGAGGTCGTCCAGCGTCGGCTTGGCGGTACAACCGAGCGCTTCGATCCCGCGCGGGAGCAGGGTTGGTGGCCCGGCGACGGTGACTTCGGCGCCCATCCGGCGGAACGCGAGGATGTTTGACCGTGCCACCCGGGAATGCAGGACGTCGCCGACGATCCAGATCTTCAGGCCATCCAGCGCGCCGAGCTTCTGGCGCAATGTGAAGACGTCGAGCAGCGCCTGGGTCGGGTGCTCATGCTTACCGTCACCGGCGTTGATCACGCTCGCCTCGGTCCAGGCGGCGACGAGTCCGGCAGCGCCGGCGTGCGGGGAGCGGATCACGATTGCCGCCGGGTCGTAAGCGGACAGCGTCTGGATGGTGTCGCGCAGCGACTCGCCCTTGTCAACGCTTGAGCCCGACGAGCGGATGCTGACGACGTCGGCGGAGAGCCGCTTGGCGGCCAGCTCGAAGCTAGAGCTGGTCCGCGTCGATGACTCGTAGAAGAGGTTGACGATCGTGCGGCCGCGCAGCGCGGGGACCTTTTTGATCTCACGCCCGGAAACCTCGGCGAAGGACTGGGCGCGGTCGAGGATCCGCTCGATGCCGGAACGGTCGAGATCCTCGATCGAGATCAGGTGCCGGGTACTCATGCGCTCAGCTCTGATGCGGCCGCGCTGGCTGTCGTGGCGACCGGGGTGATCGTCACCTCATCGACGCCGTCCAGCTCCTCGACGCGGACGTTCACCCGCTCGCGCTTGGAGGTGGGAATGTTCTTGCCGACGTAGTCAGGCCTGATCGGTAGTTCACGGTGGCCGCGGTCGACGACCACGGCCAGCTGAATCTTGGCGGGCCGGCCGTAGTCGAAGATCGACTCGATCGCGGCGCGCACGGTGCGGCCGGTGTAGAGAACGTCGTCGACGATCACGATCGTCCGCTGGTCGAGCGGGAAGTCAAGCTGGGTCGAGAGCACGACCGGTGCGGTGACACCGCCGGGCCGGGTTCCCAGATCGTCACGGTAGAAGGAGATGTCGACCGCCCCGAGCGGCACCTCGCTACCGACGAGCCCGCTGACCAGCTGATGGATCCGGGCCGCCAAGAAGGCACCGCGCCTGTGGATGCCGACGATCGCCAGGTGGCTGCCGGGAAGTACGCTGTCCTCCGCCGACGGCGGATTCTTCTCGACGATCTCGTGGGCGATCCGCACAAGCGTGCGGCGCATGTCATCGCGGTCGAGGACGACCGTCGTCTGGGGCACTCTATTCCTTCCTGGCCTCTCGGACCAAGTTAAAGGTGACTACTCAGCTGAGGGTATCAGCGGGTGCGGCCGACTCCGGCACGGTTTCTGTCGCAGTTTGCTTGGAGTCCCAGCGAACCAGTTCTGGCTCGCCGCGCTCGACGAACGGAATCTCGATTGTGTCGAAGTCTCGCGGGAGCACGGTGTTGGCGAATATCTCCCGGGCTTCGTCTCTGAGCACTTTGACCGGATAGCGGATCGAGAGGTGGTTGAGCGCCAGCATTCGCACCTCGGCCTCACGCGCGATGCCGGCGGCTTGTGACGCGGTCGAATGTCCGGTCTGGTGCGCCCGCTCCGCCTCCTCGATCGCAAACGTCGCCTCGTGGATCAGCAGATCGCTGCCGGCTGCGGCATGGCGCAGCGCGTCACATGGCTTGGTGTCGCCTGAGATCGTGACCTTTCGCCCGGGTCGGGTCGGACCCATCACGTCGTCTGCGCTGACGCCACGGACCGTCTCGCCGCGCTGCACGCGGCCAAACTCAGGCCCCTCCTCGAGCCCAGCGGCTGATGCTTTCAGCGGATCGAAGATCCCCGGGCGGTCAGCCTCGTCGAGAACGTAGGCGAAGGTCGTCCCGCGATGGGCCACCGCAACCGGCGTGATCTTGTAGCCGTCACGCTCGAGCTCCTCGCTGGCCGCCAGCTCGTCAACGTAGAGCTCGTAGGTGGTGGTGCCGGCAAGCCGCATCACCGAGTCGAGAAGGTCTTTGAGCCCGCGCGGGCCGTGGATCGTGAGCGGCCGCTCGCGGCCCCGTAGATCGAAGGTCTTCAACAGACCGGGTAGACCGAGCCAGTGGTCGGCGTGCAGGTGCGTGATGAACACCTCGTCCAGTTCAAGCAGGCCGATTGAGCTGACCAGTTGGCGCTGGGTGCCCTCGCCGCAGTCGACGAGGATCCGCTCACCGCCACGGCGGATCAGCGTCGCGGGCAGGCCACGCCGCGGCGTCGGCTGCGAGCCGCCAGTTCCGGCAAAGAAGATCGAGAGCTCCATCTGGGCCGTGAGTGTGGCAGCGGACCGCGCGGAAGGGCTGACTTGGCACGTTATCCTCGCGCTTGATGGCTGCTGATCAACCCCGCCAGAGACCGCCCCGGACGCTGTCCGGCGTGCAGCTTCCGAAGCCGCCGATGTGGCTTCAATTCGTGCTGTCCTTTGCCGTCGCGGCGACCTTGATCGTGCTGCTGGTTCGCTGGGTTGAGACACGCGGTCCGCTCGCCCAGGCAGAGGCGCCGGTGACCAACCCGAAGGCGATCAAGAGTTCGGACCAGATCGCGCGGATCCTGGCGAGGCAGGAGCAGGCACCCCACGAGGCGCTGATCCGCGCCTCGCAGACCCCGAAGTCCGCCGCGCGGGCCGCGGTGCTGGCCTTCCAGCAGTACCAGATCGCCCACAACCTCAACAGTGCGCAGGGCCCCATCCAGTCGGCCTCGTGTAGCGCCACTGGCGGCTCCCCCGCGCGGCTGGTGCTTCAGTGCAACGTGATCACCGGCAGCGCCGATGAGCCGGTTCGCTGGCCGTTTGACGCGGTTGCAACACCAGCCTCTCGCACGGTCACCTACTGCCCTATCCGCTACTCCGCCGTCGCCGGGATGTATGTGCCGGTGAGCCCCCGTTGCCGATGAAACGCGCGGCGGCTCTGCTGCTCGCTGCGGGCGCGCTTGGCTTGGCAGGCCCGACGGTCGCCGGCGCGGCTTCGGGGGGCGCCGAGGCGGGCGCATTGACGGCCTACCACACGTACCTGAAGGCGCTGATCGCCGGCGTCCCCTCCGACACCTCACACGTCAATGCGCTGGTTAGTTCGGTGACCAACGATTGCCCGGAGGCGCTGGCGCACGTGTCAACGAGTTCCGTCAACGGGTCGGCGTTGGCTGACTTCGGCGAGGAGGTCGCGGGCGACGTGACGCTTCGCTTCTCGCGTGGGGCGAGCCAGCCGATCACGACGCTCGCCGCCAAGCTCGCGAAGCTGCACTGGCCGAGCCAGGCCGATGACGCAGCGGCGGCGGCGCTTCCCGCCGCGGAGCAGGCGCTGCTTGCGCTGCATCAAAGCCATCTCTGCGAGGACGCGGCGAAGCTGAATAGCGAACCGGAGCACGAGCCGGCGAGGACACGCAGGTTCCTAGCCGACTACCTGCAGGCTTCGCGGGCGCTGAACACGGCAGTGAACAGCTTCACGTCGCTGTTGAGTGGCAACCAGACCCCGTCGCAGGCCAAGGCGATTGGTTCGATCGATCACCTCGCGGCGCGGTTCGCAGGCGACAGCAGTTCGGCGGCGAAAAGCGGTTCCCGGCAGGTCCTGGCGGCGCTCGGCCTATCCAACTGAGACCCCGCCGCCTGCTCAGCCGGCGTTCCAACCGTCGAAGATGAAGCGCAGCCCGCGCGTGAGAGCGGGCGCGCAGGCACTGACGTGGACCTCGTTGGCGGCCATCCCGAACGTCCCGTTTGCATCCGGGAGGTAGAGCGCCAGCGGGCGCTATACCGTCTCCGAACCACACTGCCCGATGAGGATCTTGAACTCGTCGCCCACCGCCTCAGAACGCAGGTAGTGCACCCCGTCCCGGGAAGGCTGCTCCCGTCGTCGATCACCCCGATCGGTGAGCTACTTCTTCACGTATTGGATTGTGAGCTTGCCGGTGTAGTGATCGTGCGCGGTGCAAGTAACTTCTGGGTTCTCGGACGGACTCCCTCCGGCAAAGGGGAGCCCGGTAGAACAGCCGGAACCAGGCGTCAACGAGCTTGCCTGGCCAGCGAGCTGAGTGTCGGTTTGCTCGAGGTCTCCATCGCACGCCGAGTAGCTTGCGCAGGAAGCGTGCGAAGTGCGCGAGATCGAAGCGCTCAGGGTCTTGCCCTTTTTCGCCGTAGCGAGCGAGAAAAAGGCCTTGGCGGTGATATCCCCTGTTTCGGGGAAGCCATCGTCGTTTGCGTCGTACTCGTCCGCCTTGACATAACCACAGTTGCCGGCGACCAAGCCCGGCGAAGTAGCGAGCCCACCATTCTCGTAGCCGGCCACGATGCGTTTGTGGCTAGCCCCGCCTAGGATCTCCTGCGGCCAGAGTCCGAGGTCGTTGCCGTTCGGTGATATGTAGGTACCGGAGCACGTCCCATTCGGCGGCAACGTTTCTTCCGGACAGGGGTCGCTGTAGGTCGTCGCGCTGCTTGTCTGGCCCCCGCCGGTCCACTTTGCGTAGACGTCGCCTTCGCCTACCCCTGCCACGATGTCCTCCCAGTGCCAGTGGTAGGTGTAGCTCATGCTGTAGCTCTGCGCGTTGTAACAAATCGAGTTCGACGGATTGTTGAAGCCTGGCCAGCTGTAGCTGAACGAACCCGCGCCGCTGCCGCTGAAGTTGATGATGTAGTCGCCCTTGCGCGGCTTGAACTTGTTCGGGGCCCGTAGTGACGAGCTCGCCGGCCTGGCTTGGGTCGCGGCGACGGCCGATGCGTCAACCGCAACGGCGGCCACAACCGTCAGTGCGACGACCAAGGCGATCAGTCGTCGAGGCCTGAATGTGTGTGCGCGCGGCAAGTCGTCACCGTCCGATCCGTGGAGTGCTCAGAGCGCGCGCAGACTATCAGGGCGCACTGAGGATGTGGAGATTGTGCCCCGGTCCGCGGGCTGAACACCACTCCTCACTGCGGACCGCGGCCGTATGCTGAAGGTGTGCAGCAGAGGGTCTCGATCGCCGTCGAGTGGGAGCAGGCGCCGCGGCAGGCGGAGAGCCGGAGCCGGACCATGCTCGATCGGCTTGTGGAGGAGGTGCGTGGGCGGCCGGACCTCGAGGTCGAAGTGCTCGTCTGCGTCAGCGAGCCCCACCGCCTTGAGTGCGAGCGTTTCGTTGGTGACGTGCTTCGGCGCGCCTCGCCTCTTCCATTTGACCTCCGCTTCCTGGCCACGACGGAGACCGACTACTACGTCCTGAAGAACTTTGGAGCTTCACGCGCCACCGGTGAGCTAGTGGTCTTCACCGATTGCGACGTGATCCCGGAAGTTGGCTGGCTGACCCAGATCCTGGCGCCATTCGATGCACCGGAGGTCTCGGTCGTCGGCGGCAACTCCTACGTCGAACCCACAAGCCTCTACAGCCGTACCTTCGCAGCGATCTGGATCTTCCCTCTGCGCTCGACATCGGATGTTGTCGTCCCGATCTCGAGACTGGCTGCTAACAACGTTGCCTTCCGTCGTGAGGTCGCCCTCCGATATCCATTTCCCGCGATGCCGGAGACCTCGCGAGGCTCCTGCCAATTACTCGAGCGCAGCCTGGATCGTCGTGGGCTGGTGATGGTGACGGCGGAGGGGGCTCGCGTCGGGCATCCAGCGCCGCTCGGTGTCGAGCAGTTCGTGCTCCGTGGTTTCTCTCGCGGCCGGGACCGAATCATGTATGCGACCCCGGGAGTCGATCGCGGCTGGCGAGGGACTGCAGGGCGCTTGCGGGGTGACACCATCCGCAACGGGCGGCGTCTAGCGAGGGTGCGCTCGGAGGTCGGGATTTCGCTCCCTCAGCTTCCACTGGCCGTTGCGATCGCCATCGCCTTCACCGCCTGCTGCGCGCTGGGCGAGGTGCTGACACTGGTAAATCGCAGCTTTATGGTCCGCCACTTTCGGGTGTGATCTCAGCTAACGCCGAGCTCAGCCTTGGCCCAGACAATGAACGCCCCGGCCATCATCGCTTTCCCAATCGCCCCGCGGTAGAGCTCGAACTCCGGAGATCGTGTCGGTGATTGCTGTGGCCAGCGTTCAAGGAGCCGTCGCAGCCGGGGCAGGTCGAGTACGTGCTTGATCGACTCGTCTTGTTCAAAGCGTCCGACCGCTTCGAGCAAGCTGGGGCGCTCCGCAGTCATCGCCTCAAACCACCCAGGTGCCTGGAGTCCGCGTTGACTCCCAGTCAAGGTTGACGGCGGTAGCCGGCCGACCATCGCTCGCCGCATCAGCAGCCGCTGCTCTCCGTTCCGGGCACACTGAATCTCCGGCAGAGCCAGGCAGAACTCGACTAGTCGACGGTCAGTCAGCGGGGAGCGAGTGTCGACACCGAACATCGTGCGATAGCCCGCCCGCACCTCACTGCCGAGACTTCCCAAATTGACCACCTGCCGCAGGCGCTGACGGCGACCATCACCCTCCACGATGCCCAACATTCGGGTCCGGCTTCGCACGTCGCGCGCAGCCAGGTTGATCTCCGCGGCAAATTCCGGTGAGATCAGCGAGTAGGTGGCGTACGGGTCCCGGTGACGCGGGGTTTCCAGCTGACGTGCAGCGGTGAGCGCGTAGTTCACACCCGCTGGCAGAAGCGGCCGCACGCCGTCGCGGATCAGTGCTCTCATAGTCGAAACGGCGTGCGACTCGACCACGCCAGCGCGCGCCTCCTGCCAGGCCCGGCATGCCCGGCCTTGCTTGAGCAACTCCGGCAACAGCCCGCTCCCCGGCCAGCTCACAGTCAGGTTGCCGTGGTCGCCGTTCAGCAACACCTCGATTCCGGCTTCGGCCGCTAGGCGGTAGATCGCCTCGATCCAACCGCGGTTGGCGGCGTTGGTGAAAGGGCTCTCGGCCGCGGCAAAGAAGCTCTCGGCGCCATCTAACAGCGCCCGTGCTCGACCGTCGACCAGACTCAGGTCGATGTTCGAGTGCAGAGCGGCGAGTGCCTTCACGCGGCTGCTCTCATCCGCGTAGCGACCTTCCGGCAGTACTCCGCCGAACGAGCGATCCGGTACCTCGGTGAACGTCTTCAGCCGACGGTTCTGAGCCGCGAGGAGCGGGGCGGCGAGCGCCGCGATCGACCCCGAATCAAGCCCACCGCTGAGCAGCAGCCCGGTGGACTCACCGGTCAGATGATCATCGAGCACCTGTCGGTATAAGTCCGTGAATGCATCGACGTACTCGTCGTCGCCCGCCAGCTCTAGTCGACGGTCGAAATCGAACCGCCACCAGTGCGTTCGCCGGAAACCATCCCGACCGCAGCGAATCAGCTCTCCCGGGAGCAACCGGTGGATGTCCTCAAAGAAACTGCGCTCCTGCCCGGTGTCCGCCCGGGTCAGGAAGTTAGCGATCCGCTCGGTGTCAAGCCGACGTGGGATCTGGCCGAGCGCGAACAGGCCACGCGCGCGGCTAGCGAACGCGATTCCCTCTGCACCGAAGTGGTAGTAGAGCGAACGGCCAACGGGGGCGGATGCTGCGGCCACCAGCACGTCGCGCTGCCTGTCCCACACGACGAACGTGAGGTCGCCGATCAGGTGTTCCAAGCATTGCTCTCCCCAGGCCCGATAGGCCCGCAAGATCAGTTCGGCCTCGGAGAGCTCCCGGGCAGCTAAGGGCACGAGCCCGAGTTCTGCCCCAAGCCGTGTTCGATCGTCGATTTGGCCATCACACACCGCTACCAGCCCCGGAGCCGACTCGGAACTCATAGGCCCCACACCGTCGCTGCCGAGCGCAGCCCTGTCTGATCTCCAGATGCGCGCCCCTGCGACCCCCAGCGCCTCGGCCATCTGCCCCATCGCCTGTCCGTCTGGTGCGCCGGCGAGGCCGAATAGAACCGTCACGTGGCGACGCTTGAGGCCAGCTCTGGCAGTACTTCGATATTGCGCCAGTCCCGCTCGCGGCTCAGCTCCCACATCGGGATCCGGCGCGCCAGCTCCAGGCAGCGCAGCCAGTGGCGCTGCTGAGAGTCCGGGGCCTGGAACAGTTGCGGGCGGTAGGTGCCCGCCTGCCACAACCTTCGGACGGCCTCAAGCCCGCTGAGGCGCCGAGCGCCTGGCGCGCCCCAACTCAACACGTAGAGCTTGCTCAGCCGTATAGGTCCGCGAGCATCGTCGCCGCCACAGGGGATACTGAGCTTGCCGTCCGGCCGGGCTGGCACATCGCCCACCAGCTCGTGTCCCAGCGCCGTAGCGGTCTCCGGGGTCAGCCTCAGCCGTGGCACGGCGGGCCACACGAGCGGTGGACCCTCGACGGGAACCTCCAAGCGGCACAGGTCATCGCACACCAAGGTGTGCCCATCCTGCACAAGACGCGCCACAAGACTCGACTTGCCCGCCCCGCGCGGCCCGCAAAACGCCGCTGCCTCCCCGCTGTGACAGACAACGCTGGCGTGGAGGGCAAACGCGCCCCGTTGCTCGAGAAGCGCCGCCCAGGCGGTACCAAGGAGCAACATCCGGATCGCCCAAGGGTCGGCACTGGGCATGCACCGGACCTCAATTTCAGTCCCGCCACTTACCGTGTAAACGCCGACTCCGGGCGCCGAGAAACGGCACCGATCTGCCTGCACTTCATATGCGCGCCCCGCGGCTTCACCGACGGGCACACCCAACACAATACGCGCGTCGCCCGAACCATCCTTGCCAGCCACGGCCTGGTCCAGCTCGGGAAGCTGGAGATCTGAGCCGACGGTCAGGCCGCTGTGCCGATACGTGAACTGGATGTGGCTAGGAGTAGTGAATCGACGAGTCGGCCGTACCGCTCGCGCCGGCCATGGCGTCACGGAGGCTGATCACCTCGAGCTCAGGCTTGACCCAGCCCCGCCGAGTCTCATCGTTCTCCGGCTTCTGCGAGTTGCCGCTATCAGAAGTCATATCCGTCCCTTTCGTATGGCCGCATATTTAGCAAGCGGATCATACATCCGGCGTAGTCGGATTATCCACCAACTCGATTCTCCGTCCTCGAGCTCAGATCCGGTGTGTTTGAGAAGCGGGCCAGCGCTTGGTATCGATGGCTGGCTGATTTGCCGGCCACGCCGTGCTCCCCATCCTGAAGCCACACGTGGGCGCTCAGTCCCACGCCAGACATGCTCGCCGCCCCGCAGTACAGAGTCGTCGACACCCCGCGGCGTCGGAGCATCATCTGGGCCGCAACTGCCTGCGGGTAGCACACCGTCCCAGGCAGCCGTCGCGCGGCGTGGTACACGGCGTTGCGAACCTCGGCGCGAACTCGATCGCGCTCGTAACCTTCGAGCTCCGGGGCCCACGGTGGCCACTCGAACAGGCGAACGAGCCAGCGGAAGGGCACAAACCTGATCGCCAGCCTGGCAGCCAAAAGTGTCCCGGCCGCCTCCCAACGCAACCGCAGGCTATGAATGGGCGGGTCCACCTTCTCGGAGCTCGACTAGCCCGCCGTGCTGGAGCTCAAGCAGCAGCTCGGATAACTGCTCGTGACAGGTGCTGTGATCCACCGCGTACAGGGTCTCGAGCTTCGCACACACCTCTCCCACCGAGGTCCATTCCTCAATCATCTCCCACACACGGGCGG
>Ga0302314_10012691_pt1 | contig 14547 bp, 7 predicted proteins | sample III_Palsa_N2_3_FD_200533 | JGI IMG/M metagenome (GOLD analysis project Ga0302314, IMG submission 200533) | Peat permafrost microbial communities from Stordalen Mire near Abisko, Sweden - III_Palsa_N2_3 | ecosystem: Environmental > Terrestrial > Soil > Palsa > Peat permafrost | place: Sweden... | reverse complement strand
CCCACCAGCTTGTGCATCACGCTGAGCGTCGGGATGATGAACCAGTTCATGAAGAACCCGTTCAGGAAGCCCCAGGCGAGGGCGATCCGCCAGTCCCCTGCCGTGTACTGCAGCCACGAGCACGGCATGGAGATCGCCAGCCCGACCAGCGGCAGCCAGACGTGCCAGCGAACGTCGCGCTGCGTGGTGCGATCGGTGATCCGGCCGCCGGTGATCAGGCTTGCGGCGCTGGCCAGTCCGCCGGAGAGGCCGAACGCCAGGCCGATGGTCCCGTAGCTCAGGCCGAAGGCGCGGACGAAGTATGGCTGGCTGAACGCCCCCAGCGCGCCGGAGACGAAGCTCGCCAGCGTGAAGCCGAGGATGATGTGGACCAGCGCCGGACTGGTGACAATGCGCCTGGCCACCGGCAGCAACCGGGCCGCCTCCACCTGGCTTGGCGTTCGCTGGGTCTCAACCCGCGGCGGATCCTTCGACACCAGTTTCAAGGCCAGCGCCAAGAGCAGGCCGGGCGCGCCGACGACCACGAAGGCCATCCGCCAGCCGACCCGGTCGGCGATGATCCCCGCCGTCATGGCGCCGATGGTGGTGCCGATGGTCGCGCCCAGCTGATAGATCGACAGCGCGCGCGAGCGCTGCTGCGGGGCGAAGGCGTCGGCGATCATCGAGTGCGAGCACGGATTGCAGCCCGCTTCGCCGATGCCGACCCCGACGCGCAGCAGCAGCAGCTGGGCGTAGGTCTGCGCCACGCCGCAGATCATGGTCATCGCCGACCATGCCACCAGGCACACGGCCAGGATATTGATCCGGTTCTTGCGCTCGGCCAGCCATGCCAGCGGCAGTCCGGTCACCGAGTAGAGCACCACGTAGGCGAAACCCTGCAGGATGCCGAGCTGGCCGTCCGTCAGCATCAGGTCGACCTTGATCGCCTGCGCCAAGGTGCCGACGATGCTGCGGTCCATGTAGTTGACCGCATAGGCCAGCGACAGCATCCAAAGCAGCGGCACGCCATAGACGGCGATGCGGGCCGGCGGCGCGGCTGACAGGGGCGCCGCGGCGATCTCCGAGGGCGGCGCGCTCATGGCAAGGCGGCGCCGATCTCTTCAAGCACCTCGGCGCTGTGTTCGCCCAGCAGTGGCGCGGGCCGGACGACGATTGGCCGGATGCCGCCCACACGATAGGGCGGCGCGGCCATCAGGTGGCGGCCCACATGGCGGCGCTCGATGCTGGTCCAGGCGCCCTGAGCGGCCAGATGGACATGGCTGGCGAGGCGATGGCTCGGAACCACCGGCGCGGCTGGCACGCCGGCGGCCTGCAGAATCCCGGCGGCCGCCTCCGGCTCGCGGCCCTCGCCCCAGTTCGCCAGGGCGGCTTCGATCTCGTCCCCACGTTCGTTGCGGCGCTCGACCGAAGCTAACGATGGATCGGTCGCCCAATCTTCATGGCCGATGACGCGGCAAAGATCACGCCACTGCGTCTCGGTCGTCGCGACAACCGACAAGGACTCGTCAGGATCGGCGGTCGGCACGACGCAGCGTGGCGCGGCATAAGGGCTGCGGCTGCCGAGGCGGGGCGCATCGCCGTCGATCTGGGCGGCGATGATCGCCTCCGCGCCAAGTTGAAACAGGCACTCCACCTGCGCCAGGTCGACCCAGGCGCCGCCCAGCCGGTCGCGACCGTTGAGCGCCGCCAGCGCCGCCACCGCGCCGTAGATGCCCGCCACGGGATCGCCGTAGGCGCCGTGCTGCAGGCTGGGCGGCCAGTGGGCGTGACCGTTGACGTGCGGCATGCCGGACGCCTGCTCCACCGTCGCACCATAAGCCCGGAAGAAGCTCCATGGCCCCTCGGCCCCGAATGCGCCCATCGAGACCATAACCAGGCCGGGTCGGACCGCCTGGAGCGCCGCGTAGCCGAGGCCGAGCTTGTCCATCACGCCCGGCGCGTAGTTCTCGATCACCATGTCGGCGCCGGCGACCAGCCGCTTGGCCCGCGCCAGGCCGTCCGGCTTCGTGAGGTCCAGCGTTACGCCGCGCTTGCCGCGGTTCATCACGTTGAACACGGTCTTCAGCTCGTACTCCGGCGGGTCGGACGCGCCGGGCGGCTCCCAGCCGCGCCACCAGTCGTAGTGGGTGAGGGACTCGATCTTGATCACGTCCGCGCCAAGATCGGCGAGGGTGCGGGTGCAGAGCGGCCCGGCCCAGCCCATCGAGAAATCGATTACGCGCAGCCCGCTCAACGGCGCATCGCCAGGCGCCTCGGGGACCGCGCGGCGCTGGCCGTCGAAGGCCATCCGGAACGGCAGGCGGGGTCCCAGCAGGTTCGGATCGCCGGTGAACGGCGCGAAGGCGCCTCGCTGGCGCCAGTGCGGCGTCGCCAGCAGCTCGCGCGGCCGCGGCACGGGCGCCATCGGGATGCGCGCCTTCTGACCCTCGATAACCCACCAGTCGGCCGACCTGGTCGCGAACGCCTCGCGCAGCGTCTCGTCGATCTCGTCGGCGCGCGCCACGCGATCGACGGAGGTGAGGAAGCGCGGATCGTCGGCCCAGCCCGGTTGGCCGACCAGGCGGCAGAGGGCCGTCCACTGCGCCGGCGTCAGCGCCGTGACGCCGATCCACCCGTCCGCGGCGCGGTAGACGCTCATCGGATGGTTCGCCGCGAACCGATTGATGGGGGAGCGCCGCGATACGCCGCCGGATCTCTCGAACCCGGGCGGCCCTACTTCCGTGAAGCAAAGCGCGGCTTCGAGCACATCGACATCGACCACATGGTCTTTGCGGCCGCGCCGCCGTCCCCAAAGCGTCGCAAGACCCGCGATGAACAAAGTCGCACCGGCGATGATCTGCGGTGCGCGTCCCTGCGGGATGACCGGCGGCCCTTCGACCGGGCCGAAGCCGCTGACGATGCCGGCGAGCGACTGAATCAAGGCATCATCGCCCAGCCAGTCCGCATACGGCCCCGTCATCCCGAACCAGGTCATGCCGAGCCGCAGCGAACCCAGGCCGGCGGTCGCTATCAGTGTGTCAGCCCGACGCACGGCCTGCGGCGTGTCGCCCACGATCACCACGTCGGGCGCGCCGGGAAGCGCTTCGCACGCCGCCTCGAAACTCGCGGCGGTGGTCTTGCCATGGTCCAGCCAGGCCCGGAACGCCGCGATACTCTTCGGGACCGGCTCGCCGACGGGACTGGCGATCCGCTCGACCCGTGCGCCGAACGCCGCGAACAGGCGGCCGCAATAGCGCGCCGCCGTGTCGTCCGCGATCTCGATGACCGCAAGGCCAGCCAGAGGCAGTCCGCCGGACGATGCTTGCGGGGGCATCTAAGCCTCCCTCGTCGACGCGGCCACACGCCTCACTGTCCGAATTTCTTCCACACTTCGAGGCCGAACATGATCGGCGGCGCGTAGTTGGCCGCGGCGAAACCGAGCGTTTCGATCTGAGCGATTTTGCCGGTGGCGTAGACAGCATTGGTGACGTTGGTCACGAAGGCCGCCGCGTTCCAGCCGCTCTGCCTGACGTTATCCCAGTCCAGCCGCAGGTTCAGCGTGGCGTACCCTGCCTGGGAGATGCCGTTCAGCCCGCCTGGGAACAATTGCAGGTCCCGCGCCGCGGTCGCCTCGTAGTAGACCCGGCTCTGCGCATAGGCGATCGCCGACACGCTCACTTCACCCAGGTCCTGCGCGACGGGCAGGTAATAAGTCACGCTCACGTGGCCCTGGTTGGCCGGCATCAGCGGGAACGGGTTGTTGGTCAGGTCGAGATAGCAGAGCCCGGCTGGCGATGACTTCACGCACACCGGATCGCCCGGCTGAGCGATGTTGAACGGGTCGGAGCCGGTCCACTTGGTGTATTTGGCGTCGTTGAAGGAATAGCCGAAGTTGATGCTCCAGGCGTGCGTCGGGATGAAGGTGCCGGCAAGTTCGAAGCCCTTCAGGTTGGCCCCGGCGATGTTCTCGTTGTAGCGGACGCTGGTCGTGCCAACGAGCCCGGTCAGCGTTTCGGCGATGTTGGTGAAATCGTTGTTGTAGATGTCGGCGTTCAGCCGCGTGGCCATGCCGGCGATCGAGAACTCGGATTTGACGCCGAATTCTTCCTCCAGAACCGTCTCGGGCTGATAGGTCGGCGTGAAGTTCGGCAGGGACTGAGCCGACTGGCCGAGCGCGTTTACCCCGCCGGGCACGTATGCCCGCGACACCGTCACATAGCTCATCAGGTTGTTGGTGAATTGCTCGGCCGCCGACGCGGTGAAATTGTAGCCTTCGCTCTTGGTCGAGGTCGTGGAGGCTGGACCGCCGGGCGTGTAGACGCCGGAGGGATAGTTGATCACCGCGGGCCGGGTGGTGAGCGAAGTGTCGTCCCAGGTGTCACGATAGCCGCCGGTCAGGCTGAGGCCGTGAATGCCCACCTTGTCGAGGTCCAAGGTGAACTGGGAATACCAGGCCCACTCGGTCGACGGCGAGTTGGAGACGAAGCCGACCGCGTTGTTGTAGCCGAGGTTCGGGTTCAGCACGCCGCTGAACAGCTGGTAGACGTTGGTGGTCCCGCCATTCTCTGTCTGCGCGATCTGGTCCTCGTAGAAGAAGCCGACGGTTCCCAGCAGCAGCCCGTCGTACAGGTTACCGTGCGCCTGGAACTCCTCGGTGTAGGTGATCTGGGGCGCGCCGAGCTTGGGCGTCAGCGTGTTGCCGACTTCGTTGTTGGCGCCGAACTGCGAATAGAAGGCGTTGGCGAAGGCGCCCTGCTCGCCGACCCCGCCCAGCCCGTCGTTGGTGGTGCTCGCGTTGGAGGTGAACGAGTCGTACGAAAACACGTTCTTCACGTTCAGCTTGAGCGGTCCGACGTCGCCGAAATCATATTGGGCGACGTCGACCAGGCTGCCGTGCCGCAACTGGTTGCGCTGCTGTTGCCCGTCATAACTCGGATACGTATCCCGCACCGACCCACCCGCGTTGACATAGGCGATCGCCGCTCGCATGCGCGTCCCGATCGCGTCGATCGCCGCGGTCCGCTGGCTGACGCAGGAAGCGACGTCGCCGGCCAGCCCGAGGCCGACCGCGGTGGTGCAGACGCCGGTGAAAGTGGCGGCGCCGGCGGCTGGGGAGAGATTGTACAGCGGGAAGTTCGGGTTGCCTGCCGTGAACACCAGCGAGCTGCCCGGCTCGTCGACGTTCAGATAGTTGGCGACCAGATAGTTGTCGAAACCGCCCGATTTGAACTCGAGGCCGACCCGGAACTGCTGGTTATCGATGCCGTCCAGCTTCTCGGAGAGACCGAACTCGCTGGTGTAGCCATCCACGTGGTTGGCGTTGACCGCGACGCGCAAGGCCAGGTGATCCGTCACGATCGGCACATTGACCACGCCGGTGAACTGTTCGCGCGAGTAGGAGCCGACGGTGCCGTCGACCGAGCCGCCCCACTCGCTCAGGTTCGGGCGGTTCGGATAGATCAGCACCGCGCCGGCCGCGCTGGAACGGCCGAACAGCGTGCCCTGCGGCCCGTTCAGCACCTGGGTGCTCGAGATGTCCAGGAACGGCGCGCTGGCGACGCCGCCACAGCACGGGGCATCTTCGAAATAGGTTTCCACTCCCGTGCTGAGACCGCGCACCGAGAAGTTGTCGTTGAGGTCGTTGAAGTAGGAGGCGATGCTGAGCGAAGGAGTGACGGTCGCCAGATCGCTTTCGGTGACGATGTTCGCCTTGCGCAACTGAGCGGAATCAACGGCCGTCACCGTCGCGGGAACGCGCTGCAGGTTCTCTTGGACCTTTCGCGCCGTAACAATGACCGTACCCAGCGTGGTCGATGAGTCCGGCGAGGCCTGAGCGGTGTCCGTCGCCGTGGCGTCGGCGGTCGCCGCCGCCGCGACTCCCGCGATAGCCAGCATGGCCACAGCCGCGCACGATGACAGCAATATCCTGGACCGGATCATGTTCGCATCTCCCCCTGCGCCCACGATCCGACTTGGCGGACTTAGGCGGGCGCGCCTAATTATTGTCGCTAGATCAAAGGATTGAGACTCGAACATTCGATAGTGAAGGTTCGCGCTGAGTCTCGGTAACTCGCTACCAGCCCAGTTGATAACCGGTTACACTTGCTTGTCAACAGCCTGGAAGAGGCTGGATTTGGCGCCGGGACCGCGGTCCACGTCGAGGCGTGTGCGGCGGTGTGGTCAGCTGGCCGGCGCGGGTTTGACGCCACGCGGAATCTCGACGCCGGCGGCCTCGCGATCCCAGACGTCGGCGCCGACGCCGCTGTCGCGCAGCACGGTCTTGCGAATCTTCTGCGTGGGCGTCGTCGGCATGGCGTCGATGAACTCGACGAACCTCGGGATCATGAACCGCGGCGCACGTGGAATCAGCCAGCGGACCAGCTCCTCGGCGACGAGGCTCGCGCCGGGATGGCGCTCGACCACGATCTTGATCTCCTCATTCGCCCCCGGCATCGCCGAGCGCTTGATCGCCACCGCCGCCGAGCGGAACACCGCGGGGTGATCGTTGACGTAGGCCTCCACCTCGAAGCTGGAGATGTTCTCGCCGTTGCGGCGGATGCAGTCCTTCATCCGGTCGAGGAAGAAGTAGTTTCCCCGCGCGTCGCACAGGAAGGCGTCGCCGGTGTGGAACCAGCCGTTGCGCCAGGCTTGGTTGGTGGCTTCGGGATTGTTGAGATAGCCCGCGTTCAGCGCCCACGGCCGATCGGCGCGGACGACCAGCTCGCCCGGCTGCCCAACCGCCACCGGCTGGTCGTGCTGGTCGACGACGCGCGCCTCGTAGCCCGCGCGGATCACCCCGCAGCTCATCCGTCCCTCGTCGTCGTGGACCACCGCGTCCCACGCCGAGAAGGTGATCGGGCAGCTGATCTCGGTCATGTTGAAGCACCCGAACCGGCGCGCGCCGAAGCGACGCGCGAAGCCCTCGGCGCTCGGGTCGCGATAGGGCGTCAGCAGGTTGCGCAGCGGGCGCTCGGCGTCGTCGGGGCGTTCCGGCTCCGCCAACCACGCCTGCACCACCCCGCCGGTAGTGACGCCAAAAGTCACATAGTCCAGCGGCGAAGCCGTCCGACTGATGAACGGCCGCATCACATGCCGCCCGCCGCACATCGCGGCGATGTAGGGAAACACCTTGGCGCCGACATGATAGGTTGGCCCCGGATTGTAGACCACGTCGTCCGGACCGAGATCTTCCATCGGATAGGTTCCGGTCGACATGGCGTGGATCTGCGCCCACGGCAGGCGCACCGCCTTGGACGGCCCGGTCGTGCCGGAGGTGAAAAGCACCGCCATGATGTCCCAAGGCGCGGGCAGCGCGAGGTCGCTGGCGGGCTCCACGCCGCTCAGAAACGCAACGCGTCCGGTCAGCGGCAGGGATGACTCGCCGTCATCCGCATCGACCACCACCACCCGCTCGAGGCTCTTCAGATCGCCCGCCACTTGATTCACGCGGTCCAGATACTCGGCCTTGAGCACCATCACGGCCGCCTCGGTCAGGTTCAGGGCGTGGGTCAGCAGGGCGCCGCGATAGTCGGTGTTGATCGGCGCCTCCACGGCGCCCAGCCAGGCCAAGCCAAGCCAGCCCAGCAGGGAATCGATCGTGTTGTGCTGCATGGTGACCACATGGTCGCCTGCCCCGACGCCGAGCCGGCGATAGGCGCCGGCCCAGAGCCGCGCGCCGTCGAGCGTCTCGGCATAGGTGAGGCTGCGGCCGTCCGTATCGACGACGTAGGTCCGGTCCGGCGTCGCCGCCACACGTTCGGCCAGCGTTCGCAGGAGGCTCACCGGAAGCGTGGCGCGAGGATCGTCGGTCATGGCGCTCTCCAAGCTGGCGGTGCGGCGAAGCGGGGCTCGGTCAGGCGAAGGGGTCGGCGCCCGTCCGCATGAACGGACCGATCCGCGCGCGATCGGGTCCCTGCGGGTTCTTGTAGGGATAGAGCGGGGCGCCAACGATCCGCTCCAGCTCCGGATACTTCTGCAGCAGTTGCGGCGAGACAGCGCCGTCGTAGACGTGCTGCGGGCGCATGTAAGAGCGCATGAAGTTCTGGACCAGCGTGATGCGCAGGCCCGGCTTGGTGCGGGGAACAGACGCGTGCCAGGTGGCGCCGTTCCAGATCGCCAGCGATCCCGCCTCGGCGATCAGGGGGAAGGTCTTGAACGGCGATGAGTCCAGGTCCGCCTCGTGCGGCAGCGTCGCGCGGCCGTACTTGTGGCTGCCGGGCACGAACAAGGTCGGGCCGTCGTCGGCGCTCTCGTAGTCCGTGCAGATCCAGGACGCATTGCACATGTGGGCGATCTGCCCGGCGCCCGGCGGTATGCCGTGCGAGTCGCTGTGCAGGCTGAGGCTGCGCCCTTCGACACCCTTGATCAGCCAGGTATGGCCCGAGAAGATCGCGCTTTGGCCGAGCAGCCAGCGCACCAGCGCCAGCTGCACCGGGTTGATCGCCGCCTCGACGAAGACCTCGTCTTCCTCCAGCAGGTCCCAGCTGCGCTTGGCGACCTTCTCCGGCGGGGGCGAAGCGGTGCGCCAGTCGCCGATCGTGACGTCGTTGCGCTTCTCGCAGGCGCGGATGATGGCGTCGCGAAGCCGCTCGACGAAACCGGCCGCGCTGCGCATCGTCCGAGGCGGCACGACAGTCATCCCGTAAGCCTCAAGCTCCACCACGTGGCGGTAGAGGTCGTACCGCTCAAGGTCCCTGACGATGGGGTCGGCGTACTCGGAGGCGCCGAAATCCGAAATCTTCACGGGTCGCTCCAGCTTGTTGGGTAACGCGTTATCAAACACCGGGCGATCGGAGTCAACGGCCCGCTCGACATCGGGTTTGTCCGCCGAACCAGATTGCGGACCGCTCGGGCGGTCAGCCCACCGCTAAGCCAGGCGCTCTTGACGGAACATCGCGGAGCCGCGCGTCCATCGCCGGCCGTGTCCACGGCCGCCCATCAGCGCAACAAACGCACGGATCCGCCCCAAGCGTTTGCTAGCGGGCGATGTGCCGCAGGCACCACTGACCGTGCGGGCCCGCGGCCAGAAATTGGAACGGTTCGGCCGAGCAGAACTCGTAGACCGCGCGCGCCACGCCGGTCAGGTGGGCCTCGGTGCTTCGCGGCCAGAAATCGTCGCCCAGAAGCAAGCCGCCGGGCTTGATCAGCTTGGCGCTCCCGGTGATGTCCATCAGCGCGCTCTCATAGTCGTGGCGGGCGTCGATATAGACCCAGTCGAGCGCCTCTGAGATCCGGCCCGCGCAGTCCGGAAAGAAATCCTCGATGATGACCGTTTCGGTGGCCGGAAACTTGCGAGCGCGGAATTCAGCGTCGCGCCGGGCCAGCGCGGTCGGCAGTTGCTGTTTGTTCGTGTAGGGACCGCCAAAGTAAAATCTCTCGCCAAGCTTGCGCCAGGGGTCGATCAGATAAAGTTTCTTTGGCTTCTGCCGACGCAAGATGAGTTCCGAGAAGTGGCCGCGAAAAACGCCGACCTCTGCACCGATGGTGCCCTCAGGCACATAGTCCAGAATCCACCGGCGTCCCCAGTTTCGAGATAGTTCGTAGTCGGGAAACGGATGCAGTCCGTGACTTAGGGCAAGCTCGATATCGAGGTCTTTCGGATCCTCCAGCTGGCGAGGGTCGCACATCCTGCGTTCCTCGGACGCGACGAACGCCGCGAAACGAGCTTCGAGGGCGGCGACTTGCTGCGGATCGGCGTTTTGGCCAAAGACTTGGCATTCGCAGAAGTGCAGATAATCCGTCGCATTACATTGAATGCGCACGAAGCGCCCGGCGCTCCCTTCCGGTAATCGGGCGACGTATGGATCGATGCCGGTCCCGCCGAAGTGCTGGTCATCGGTCTTGCGGAAGAGTTCGACCCACTGCTTTCCGTCAAGCGATGCGAGAATGCTGAAATGGCGCAGGCGATCGGGATTGCTTTGTCGATTGTAGAGCACCACCTCGGTGAGGCTGCAGATGCCCTCCAGATCCACCTGCCACCAGGGAATCGTTTCTTTCTCGGTGTGAAACCCGTGATTGCCGTCCACGATCCCGTTGTTCGCCCCGCGCGCGTCCTTCTCCGGACTTTTGAACGCCGACCACTCGGAGACGGAACTCTGCGTGGCCGGCTTTCCAAGAGCCAGGTTCTGCATTTCGTCGTTCTCTCGCTCGGGGGAGGTTGACCCTGGATGGCCAATCCAGGACCGGGACCCGGTTGGAGCAGTCGATTTCATCCACGCCTCTCGGGCTCAACGCCAGTCATCGTCTCAAACGATTGTCTAATGGCGGTGAGGTATCTCGGCAATCGGCGATGGGGCGATCGCAAGACATCGGCGCCGGTCTTGCCAGCGCGAGTTCTCTATGTCTCTTTCCCCGGCCGACGGCGCGCCAAAAAGCGCCGCGAGCGGTCGGTCGAAGTCATCTGGGAATGCTATGAGCGGAGCGAGGGCGATACTCGTAACCGGTGGCGCCGGCTATATCGGCGCACACACGGCCAAGGCCCTCGCGGAGGCCGGATACCGGCCGGTCGTCTACGACGATCTTAGCGCCGGCCACGTCGAGGCGGTGCGGTGGGGCGAGCTTGTCCGAGGCGACATCCGCGACACCGCCGCCCTGACCGCCGCGATGACGGCGCACGGCGCCGAGGCGGTGGTCCACTTCGCGGGATTGATCTCCGTCGCCGAGTCGGTGAGGCGCCCCGACCTCTTCTACGACGTCAACGTCGACGGGACGCGCTCCGTGCTGAGCGCCATGCTCGACGCGGGCGTCGGGCGCATCGTGTTCTCGTCGAGCGCCGCCGTATACGGCAACGCACCCTCCGGCGCTGATGGCGTCATCCCCGAAGACAACCCCAAGGCGCCCGCGAGCCCTTACGGCGACACCAAGCTCGTCGGCGAGTTGGCGATCGAAGCCTACTGCCGCGCGTTCGGCCTGAGCGGCGTGGCGCTGCGCTACTTCAACGCCTCGGGGGCGGACGCTTCGGGCCTGATCGGGGAGGCGCACGATCCGGAGACCCACCTGATCCCGCTGGCGGTCGACGCCGCGATGGGCCGGCGCGGTCCGCTTACCCTGTTTGGCGCCGACTATCCGACTCCGGATGGCACCTGTGTGCGCGACTACATCCACGTGACGGATCTCGCGGAGGCCCACGTCGCCGCTGTGAAGCTCGGACTCGACGCCGGTGCGTTCCGGGCGTTCAACGTCGGGACCGGCCAGGGCTTCTCGGTTCGGCAGATCATCGACGCGGTGACGCGTGCGGCCGGTCGCGCCGTGCCGTCTGTGGTCGGCCCGCGTCGTCCCGGCGATCCGGCTTCGCTTGTCGCGGACGTGCGACGCGCCCGGGCGGACCTTGGGTGGCGGCCGAGCCGTTCCGGTCTCGATGAGATCGTCGGCAGCGCCGTGGCCTGGCACAGTTCGCCGGCCTACGGGCGTCGGGACCCGCCGCGAGCATGACCGCCGGCAGGCCTGCTTGAGTCAGTTGTCACGCTTGGCTATGCTGCGGGGCGGCGTGCGGCTTCAGATCAACAAGACCCGCCCTGCGCCCGCGGGGGTCCAAATCCAATTCCAGGTAATCTCATGAAGCTCGCGCTTCGACTAGTTCTTGCATGCCTCGTACCGACCATCGCCGCATGTAAGATGCTGCCGTCCGATGGACCGACTTCGGGCGAACTCGTGCACAACGCCCAGAAGAATAACCCCCTCGAGTTCAAGATCATCGAGGTCACGCCGGCCGTCGTCCCGGTCATCACCAACGCGCCGCCGCCGCCGCCGATTCGGCCGGTTTCCGGCGCCGCGAACAAGATCGGCGTCGATGATGTGCTGCAGATAACCGTATTCGAAACCGGTCTTGGGCTGTTTTCATCCGGTGTCACCGGCCAGACCACCACGATTTCCGGCAACGCCGTCGCGACGGCGCTGCCGCCGGTTACGGTCGGGTCCGACGGCGCGATCGCAATACCCTATGTCGGCCGCATCCATGCAGCCGGCGTCTCGGTGGAGGAACTGCGCGAATACATCGAGAACACACTCGCCAAGAGCAAGCTCGCGTCGCAGCCCCAGGTCGCCGTGACGATGACGACGAACCTGAGCAATACGGTGCTCGTCGCCGGCGACGTCAAGAACCCCGGCCGCTACGTGCTGACCCAGTCTCCGCAGCGGCTGCTGGATGCGGTAACGCTCGCAGGCAGCACCCTCCACCTGCCATACGACACGACGATCACACTGACGCGCGGCGACAATCAGGAGCGGATGACCCTGGGAGACATGAGCCCGCTCTCGCCGCAGAACGTGCTGCTCGAACCTGGCGATCGGGTCTACATCGCCTATGAGCCCCGCACCTACACCGTCTTCGGCGCGACGCTGAAGCCATCTGAGATCACCTTCGACACGCAGCGCGTGACATTGGCTCAGGCCCTTGCACGGTCGGACGGCCTCGATGACAACAAGGCGGATCCTCGGGCGATCTACCTGTTCCGCTTCGAGAGAGCGGACGTGGCCAAGCAGCTGGGGATGGAGACCAATGCCCCCACGGCGCCGGTGGTCTACCGCATCAATTTGAAGAATCCGACGTCGTACTTTCTGGCGCAGCAATTCCAGATGCGCGACCACGACCTCATCTACATCCCGGACGCGCAAGGCGAGCAGGTTCGCAAGTTCCTGTCGCTCCTCTCAGCCCTATTCACGCCGCTGAACACCGCCGGCGCGGTCTCGAACATCGCGCGCTGAGAGGGGGTCGCGGCGGGCGGCGCGCGGGTCGACGAATGGGCGTCGCCCGCGTTGGCAGGGCACGGCATTGATCTCGCCTCGGCGTGCCGTGACCAGCTTGCGGAATGACGCCGAACGTATAACCAAGGAACCTAAAGACCCAGATCATCGCCAGCCTGACGAGACATGAAAAAAACGATTCAGCGCCGGTTGCGGGAGGCACGATATGCGCTGCAATGCTTCGAACAAGAGAATCTCGGCGGCGAGGTGCAGAGTATCGCGGCGATGCAGTTCCTGCCGTCGATCGATCTGCTCATCGAGCGCGATCGCATAGGACGATCTGCCGCGGCCGTCGCGGAACCGCACAAGATCATCCTGAACGGCTGGTTCACGGACCGCCCGGAGGATTGGCCGCCGGCGGCGTTTCTTGAGCCGCTGATCACCTCGTTCCATCTCTCGCGCGAGGTCTCGGCGCGCAATCTCGGCGGGTTGGTCCCGGCAGAAACCCTGCTTCAGGGTGAGAGCCTGGAGTACCTGATCCAGCACGAGCCGATCGGCGCCCGAGATCTGTCCACGCGCGAGCTGCTGCTGGAGGCGGGCGTCGAGGCCTACTTCTCAGGCTGCCTGTCGCTCACCCTGGGCGACGGCGCGCCCGCCGAACGCGGTGACTATGTGTGCGCCGTCGACTTGCCCGCCCGTCTGCTCCGCCGGCTGCGCTCGCAGGTGGTGAGTAGCCGGCTGGTGGTCGGCACACATGAAGACGCCACGCATCGCTCTTTTGGGGAGCGCGCGCACCTGGCGCGACGCATGCTCAGCCGCTACGCCCACGCAAAGTGCGTCGTGACCACGCGACTGCACTGCGCGCTGCCGTGCCTGGCGCTGGGCACGCCGGTGCTGTTGATCATGAGCGCCAAGGACAAGTACCGCTTCAGCGGCCTGTCGGACCTGTTGCACATCTGCCTGCCGCAGGCTTTCCTCGACGGGACGGCGGGCTTCAAACCCGACGATCCGCCGGACAGCTCGGAGAGGTTCCTGACGCTTCGGAATGACCTGATCGCAAACGTCGGTCAATTCGTCGGCCTAGGGCCCGAAAGCGTTGGGACCGCGCCGTTCCCTTTCGTTCCAGACCCGCTGACGGACGCATTGCTCGCGCCCGACCAAATCCAGCCGCCGACCGAGACCGGCGTCGACCCGAGCGGCGCCGCCTTCCATCGCCTCTTCAAGCTGGGGCGCAGCTACGACGGTGAAGCCCGACCCGACTTCCTGCGCGATCTCGGCCGGGTACACGCCGCGGGCGGCGACATGGACGAAGCCGCCCGGCTGCTCGCGATCGCCAGCCGCGAGCGTCCGCACGGAGCACAGATTCGAAATCTGCTGGACCAGTTCAAAGCGAAGCGACCCGAACCAGGCGGGCCCGAAACCGCGCCACACAAGGCGCAGACCAACCTATCGCCGCTCGCGCAGGAGGTGCTGGCCCGAGGTCTGACCCAGCTTTCCCCACAGCAGCTTGCGAGTTTGTGCGAACAGCTGTCGCGCGTGCGAGCGCGCGGCGTCCCTGGCGACTTCGTCGCGTGCGGCGTGGCCCTGGGCGGCGCCGCGATATGCATCGCCGGCCAATTGGACGGCGCTCGAAAGTTCCTGGGATTCGACGTCTTCGAGACATCGCCCGGCCCTGAAGGCGAGCGGGCTGTCGAACCCGGCGGCGACGTTGACGGGACCCTCGGCGACACGCTTCAGCGCAGCCAAGCGAACTTGCGTGATGTCGCCGCCGCAAATCTCGCCAGCTTTGGTTTGCGCGTCGACGATCGCCGCATCCGTCTGTCGCACGGGCGGCTGCAGGACACCTTGGCGGAGGGTCTGACCTCGCCGATCGCATTCGCCCACATC